>Ga0126342_10009458_pt1 | contig 17474 bp, 16 predicted proteins | sample Cyp1metagenome_FD_92528 | JGI IMG/M metagenome (GOLD analysis project Ga0126342, IMG submission 92528) | Coral microbial communities from Lord Howe Island, Old Settlement Bay, Australia - Cyphastrea 1 metagenome | ecosystem: Host-associated > Invertebrates > Cnidaria > Coral ... | reverse complement strand
TACATGTCTTAGATGTCACAAGTTAGGGTTGCAAAGGGTATTCCAAATCAGCCATTGTTGAAACAAACGAGATTCTCAAATAGCTTAGCCAAACAAAAAAATACAAAAAAATATCTCAGGCCCCCCCAAAAAAAATACAAAAATACAGCTAAATACAACTAAGAAGATGCCAAAGAATTGGACACTTAGAATAGATCATCCGGAAAACATCATCGAAACTGGCAATATCTGGCAATCCTGGTTCACAAAATTTGCTGGATTTTTTCCTTTGCTATTTATGTAAAAACAATTGCATTACTATCATCAACTGCTGTTGTTCACCCCGGCCAGCGGCATCCCCTGGCGCTCCTCTCCACCTGTGACCAATGTGACCTCTGTGACCTCCGCCGCGGGGCGAAGCCGGCGAAGCCGAAGCCCAGGCTGCTTGAGGCCAAGCCCAGCAGCCCTTGGGTCCCTTGGGTCCCTTGGGGACCGAGGCTCGTCCGGGGCGACCGTGGATTCTGTGGATCACGGGCTCCTGGGTGGATGGCGGAGGGAAATATCACGGGAACAACCGAGCATGACTGGTATCAATATGATATCAAGGCATAGATACCATATATGCAGGAATATGGCATGTCTGGATACTTTTGGACAGATATTGGGAAAATGTTGGGAATCTAGGCAGGCATGAAGTCCAAGTGTTGGCACTGTTTCTAGATCCTTTCTATTGATAATCAGACGGAATGTATACAGAGGGAGTCACCAACAAGCTTCAAAAATCAACCACCGCAAGTCAGCAGGGAACATCATCATGTTGAAACTGTCCAAGTCCTGCTTTGAAGAAAAATGATCCGGCACCAGTTGGGGGCTGCACGTATGGTCGTTTCCAGTCTTGAACCATCAACTTTGGTCCTGTGGATTTTGAGCCACTCGAATCTACCCCATGACTATTGCTGGTCAGTGGCTTCAACCCATCCCAGAACGATTTATCAATTTCAAATAGGGTGGAAAATCAAACAGGATTGAAACCATCAACCAGAATAACTTGCCAGTATATCATCACAATATGCCCCCTCTCGTGAAAACCGTGATTTATCCTCTGGTAATTTCGCCTGGCTATGCCTGAAACCCACATGTTTAATCAGAAAAACATGCACTTTCTCGGTTCTCATCGGGAGGCAAATGCAGCAAATCCAATCGTCATGCCTCAATCTTCTAAGATCTACTTTTCAAGCCCCCAAATGGCAAAATCAGATTTGGCTCACTGGGGGTTATCTTTGGTGTTCACCACTTCCCACATTCGGTTTAGCGCAAAAACGCAGATTTGGTATATCTTTCGTTTTTGGGGTTTATAACATCGATTATCACTTGGTTGGGAAACACAATTCATAGTCCCCTTGGTCCGCCTGTTCATTGGGAATAGCTCCAAGGACAGCTCCATCCATTCACCACCGGAAAGCAAAACCATGGCGAATACCTACCCCACTGAAAGATACAAAATAACCTTTCCATTCCTCTCCCAAAAATTAAACCCGTTTATAGTTTGTGGATTTCCCAGCAATGACGAAACCGGAGGGTGGCTCCAAGCGATTGCAAGCATCTGAATATATGGTCGGGGAACTCTTAGCAGCTCCTTAGCTCCCCAGTTAATGTAATTCCTCTATAGTTCTTTCCGTTCACCGGATAGACCAAGTGCTTCCAAGCGTCTCAAATACATTTGCCGAAAAGCTTCTTTGTGCAGCATTGGTCGCATGGGCCGCCTAGCCGCGTTCCAAGGCGCTTCGGCGGAATATGGCGCGCCGGTGCCGCGGGAGGCCAGCACCATGCTGTAGCTGTTTCCGCCAGATTTGGAGGTTAGACGACTTGCGCCTCTGTCCATCAGCAGGTCCAGTTTCATCTCGAGATTCTGCAGCACCTGGGCAACTGAAAAATCCTAAGGTTGATGGATGTTGACAAAAACTAGTGCTCTCAAAATCTCTCAAATTTGAGATTCGGGGGGGTGGGAGATGTTACCCTCTGGTAAGTTGAAAATACGTTATGGAAACCATGGCCCATGTATTACATGGTGATTCACCACAACAAGAGAAAGTCTGGAACCGTAGCAAGATGTATGTGTGGAAGTGCAATAGAAAGTCTAGCAGCGGCAGCGTAACATGATGTATGTGTGGAAGTGAAAGAGAACGCCCAGCAGCGTAGCATGATGTATGTGTGGAAGTGCAAGAGAAAGCCTAGCAGCGTAGCATGATGTATGTGTGGAAGTGAAAGAGAACGTCCAGCAGCTTAGCATGATGTATGTGTGGGAGTGCAAGAGAAAGTCTGGCAGCGTAGCAAGATGTATGTGTGGAAGTGCAGGAGAACGTCCAGCAGCGTAGCATGACGTAGGCGTGGAAGTGTAAGAGAAAGCCTAGCAGCGTCGCATGATTTATGTGTGGAAGTGCAAGAGAAAGCCTAGCAGCGTAGCATGATGTATGTGTGGAAGTGAAAGAGAACGTCCAGCAGCGTAGCATGACGTAGCATGATGTATGTGTGGAAGTGCAAGAGAACGTCCAGCAGCGTAGTGTGACGTATGTGTGGAATTGAAAGAGAACGTCCAGCAGCGTAGCATGACGTATGTGTGAAAAAAAAGCTTGCATCGTCGCATGGTGTATGTGTGGAAGTGCAAGAAAACGTCCAGCAGCGTAGCATGACGTATGTGTGGAAGTGTAAGAAAAAGACCAGCAGCGTAGCATGATATATGTTTCGAAGTGTAAGAGAAAGTCTAGCAGCGAAGCATGGTGTATGTGTTGAAGCGCAAGAGAGAGTCTAGCAGCGTAGCAAGATATATGTGTGGAAGTGAAATAGAACGTCCAGCAGCGTACCATGACATATGTGTGAAAAAAAGTCTTGCAGCGTCGCATGATGTATGTGTGGAAGTGCAAGAAAACGTCCAGCAGCGTAGCATGATATATGTGTGGAAGTGTAAGAGAAAGTCTAGCATTGTCGCATGATGTATGTGTGGAAGTGTAAGAGAAAGACCAGCAGCGTAGCATGATGTATGTGTGGAAGTGCAAGAGAAAGTCTAGCAGGGTAGCTGCATGATGTATGTGTGGGAGTGGAAGAGAACGTCCAGCAGCGTAGCATGATGTATGTGTGGAAGTGTAGGCGAAAGTGTAGCAGCGTAGCATGATGTATGTGTGGGAGTGCAAGAGAAAGTCTAGCAGCATAGCATGATGTATGTGTGGAAGTGCAAGAAAACGTCCAGCAGCGTAGCATGATGTATTTGTGGAAGTGCAAGAGAAAGTCTAGCAGCGGCAGAGTAACATGAAATGTGCGGAAGTGAAAGATAACGTCAAGCAGCGTAGCATGATGTATGTGTGGAAGTGAAAGAGAACGTCCAACAGCGTAGCATGACGTATGTGTGGAAGTGTAGGCGAAAGTCTAGCAGCATAGCATGATGTATGCGTGGGAGTGCAAGAGAAAGTCTAGCAGCGTAGCATGATGTATGTGTGGAAGTGCAAGAGAATGTCCAGCAGCGTGGCATGATGTATTTGTGGAAGTGCAAGAGAAAGTCTAGCAGCGGCAGCGTAACATGATGTATGTGTGGAAGTGAAAGAGAACGTCAAGCAGCGTAGCATGATGTATGTGTGGAAGTGCAAGAGAACGTCCAGCAGCGTAGCGTGACGTATGTGTGGAAGTGCATGAGAATGTACTATGTAGTTGAAGTCGATATGAACGTTATTCTCCCAGCCCACCCTGCCCCAACCCCCCACCCCCAAAATATCAACACGCGCATGACTTCTTACTGGCGTTGACACCAAAAAACATCAGCAGCCAACATGAGGGGTCAACACATGTCAACACCAGGTCCTGATCCCTCCACATGTAAGCAAATATCGCATCAGTGGGCAAGAACTGTAACATGTAGTAACTTCACCCCAACCCTGGATCCAAATTCGAACTAACTTAAGCCAGGAATTCTCTGGTTTGAGCTTGTCGTTGTCTTTCAATGTAAATGGCTTCCATGCAATTCCATGCATCTTAGTGGCTAAGAATGGCTCAAAGGATGCAGTCTCTTGAACGCGAGCTAGAACGCACGGAAATGGGTGTTGAACACTCAACATGCATGATCTTTTCAACTCAATCTGCCCATGTTGCTTGGAATTTAACCGGGATTCCCGACCGGTTAGCTGCAACCTCACCTCTGGATAATCATCATTTTTCAAGATGAAAACGCAGAATGGCATTGAAACCGCAAGCCAGTAGACGGTTGCCTGTCGTATTCACATCCCAAACAACCTTGCAAGAATAGTATTGTTTCGGAAGTTGGAAGATGTAATTACTATCCATCTTGGCGCTGGTGGGTTTGGACCCGAAAATATTCAGGTATCCATGGCACCCATGGGTATACAATATGAGTTTATATGATTTTATATGTGCATAGCTAAAGCATGCGAGAGCAAGTATATAATTCAACCCCAATTTCAAGTGTCTTTGCTATCCAAGATGCTCGTTCCAGCCCAATTTCGGCATACGTGATCTTCGCACGTTGCAGGGAGTCACCAGATTCACCATACCCCTTGCTCTCCGGCACAGCGCCCGCGGCCGGGGTGATGCTTGGAGCTTCTTGCTGCGTGTCTGGAGTCTCCGAGGGTTCACAAGGGCCTCACGGACAACCCTTCGCTGAATGCGAGCTTGAATAGTTGATCTATGCATTTTATGCGGAGAAGAAACGGCTTGTTTTGGGTGGTTTAAAAACTAGAAAGCAAAATAAACATATCTTCTGATTCGGGGGTTGCGGTTGCCATGAAAAAATCAATATAATTGGGTGATTTCTTGTTTCTACCCCGACAGTCACACATTGGAATGGAAAATCCACTGTTTACATTTTTTCCCATTAAAGCTTCCATTTATAAGGGATTTCCCATTGCCACGTTTGATTACGGGTATAGTATAATGTTTTTCTGACGAACATGTGGTGGCAAGTCAAGAAAGAATATGACACCGTACACGTACGCATACATTCCGCCTCACAAAACCGTGTGTGAATTGTATATGAATATATATGTCTATACATATATTAAATATATGAACATGCTAGTATGTCTAGTATATATATATACATACACACGTATATATATATATATATATATCACACACACATATATATATGTATGTATAGAGTCATCCCCCCAAAACTAGAACTGTACAAGAACAATGAAATGGTGAAACAATATCATTAAGCATGGTGATAATTACTGTTATATCTTTTGATTCTTTCTGAGGGTCGCTAAACATCTGAATCTGGAGGATTCATCCCAGGGTCCCAGGTCGAACATCTTGGAAACCAGGCAGCATGCCCCCAAGAACTAAGATGGATCACAACCAAAAAAAATGGTTGGAATTATTTGGAATCGTTTGCGAAAATTGGAGTTGGTGCAACTTGTAACCCGTTTTCATGTAGCACTATCCATCGGCTTCACAAAAACAACCAGCCTGAATATCCCTTCACCATGGGGAAGCCTTCCTATTTAGAATACATACTGTACATAAATGATATACGTATATAAATGTAAATAAACAAGAGTAAATATATGCAACTATCAACAATCTAAAGACCTGTGCCTGCTATATTTGTACACATGTGTGCTTGAAACACACACACACATATACATATATATATATATACATATGTGTAATGTGTACAGTGTATATAAATATTTTGCAACATATGGACATATGTGTAACATTTAGGTAAAATGCTTCTTTATTTCAACTAAAAATGTAAAAGCATATGCACGTGTGAATTTGCATTGAATCACACAACTATGAATTATATAACCATCTGAAACCACAAACACATAATCAATATATATATATATTGTATATATATATATATATCCGTGAAGCTGCCGGCGTGCCTAATGTTTTTCTGTCTATTCATGTTAAGCTATAGCTGTAAGATTCTCCTCCTGCACGGCTTCTTGTGCTAAACACTGCAGTCCAGTGTGAAGTAGTTACACCAACCAGCTCTTACGCCATATCAACCGTCTCTAAAAGTATCTCTTCCTCCGTAAATCGCGACATGTTTTTTGGGGCGACGTTGCCCTCAAGTTATGGGCGCCTGGTACCGCACTTCGATATGCTAAGCCCTCCGTGAGGCCATCCATCCGTGCGGAGAGCTCATCGAAACAAGTGACCGAAAGGTCATACAAATCCTGACCGCGCTATCGATAGTTGGAAGATCTTTGGAGGATGAGGATGTCTTTCTGAATGATTTCCAGATTGAAAAAGTCTGACCCCTATCGGTTTGGGGGCTGCTACAAATGAATAATATAGCATATATATATATATAATAATCATATTAGAAGCTAGTTTCATTTCGGATATCTGCAGTTTTATATATTGTATGTGACTGAGCGATGTCAACCACTTGCGTGCCAGACAGCAGGATAGCCAAACAGCGGTTGTAGCCAGAGGTTGTAGGACAGCGGGATAGCCAAATTGGCAGATAGATCAACAGCAACCCCAAACGAATAAGCCAACCCTGCGTGTAGGGATAAAAATCTTCAAGGTGCACCCGACAAAACTCCAAAACAACTTCATGATCACCTGGACAACTTGAAGTGCAGGACTGAGTCCTGCTGAAGCTGCATGGTTTGCAGCATGTTGTACTTGATGAATCGCGGCGCTGTCTTCGAATCCTCGCTGCGATGCATGTTTCGCACATGACGGTGCCACCGCCACGGAAGTTTTGCAATGGGTTTATCACAGGCTGTACCCAACTTCTCAAATACATATTTCTTTCTTTGATTTACTCCAGGACGCTCAAAACGCTAATCTCTTGAATAAAATAACGCCCAAGACCCGAGCTTGCATCCCATGTGGTTGTTTGGTTGTTGAATCTTATGCCCATACAAAAGAAACACAAACAACAGTACATCCTATTCTTCCCTATTTTTTGCCTGGTTGGTGGTATACCTACCCCTCTGAAAAATCATGGAGTTCGTCAGTTGGAATGATTTTCCATTCCCAACTGTTTCTGGAAAGTCATAATCCATTCCATGGTTCCAGTCACCACCAACCAGATAAATTAATATAGGTGGTATATGTTTACCATTCCCAAATTCGTGGTTTATCATACCAATAAACCAATATGAAATGGTGTTCCAAACCACCAACCCGTTTCTGTTTTTTTCCGAAAAAAATCACCGAGAAAAACTTGTGGCCAGGCACGTGTGCCCATCGACTTAGCGGACCGATAAACTCATCCACCTCTACTGTGCCAGAGTTGTCCTGACACGGGGGCGACCTGGGGGCCTGGAAAACCACCATTCTAATATAAATCATAGGCACATTTGTCCATATGTTCAAAAGCCAAAGGGTAACATACCGTATCATATACCCATGATTCTGGGACCACAATTTTTCATCCAAACGGAGGGTCTAAGTAGGTGCTTTTTTTCTGACGAAGACTATTCATTAGCTCCTTGAAAAGCCAGTTTCTGGTAGTGAAGTCGAAGAACGTCTTTAACCTCTAACACTGTGGATGGTTGCGAAATCCTGCACCAGTTGATAGGTGGTTTATCTCATTATTTATAGAATAGGGTTTTATATAACATGTTTTAACTTAACCATCCAAAACCACCGTATCACCGAAACCGTCTGCGGCACTGAGCCCCCATGCATGGTCGATCATGTAAAAGAGCTGCTGCAGGTCATCTTCATCAATGTCCTTGCGCGTGGCCACGCGCGGACGCGCGGGCCCACACGGGATGTGGGCCAACCCCTTAGCCCAAATGGGAAGGACTCCAAAACTACTGTATCAAAAGATGGGTTTGCCCGAAACTCGGGTACCCCGAATTCCAATGGATTATGATCATGGTCATGATTGATTAATAAATAATCATTATCCCCACGAAAATCACCACATCGCCCGTGACCGATGCGGTGTCCATGACCCGCAAGCGACTGTGAAAGATCGAGTCTTCACGAGCTCCTTGGCCGGTGCCATATAGGACATTTCATGGCATGAAATAACAAGTTTTCTTGCATGAAATGTCAGGTCCCTTAAGTCAATATACACTGCTTCCCCTTTGAAAGGGATCCCTATGAAATATAGTGCTTACCTTTTTGTTTTAAAACCTTGATGGCTTAAACACTTGGGGACATGGACGACATGGGATTTAGTGGGATGGGTGATGCTTCCCCCCTTTTTCTCGGAGTGCAACAATTGGAACCAAAATGTCATTCGATCATGGGCAAAGGATCCGTAGATTGCCAATTCGCTAGGCCCCTTCGGTTTAATTTGAAGCTGGACGCTTCTGTGACATGCAGTGTTTGAAGATAGCAGCTTGTTGCAGCGTAGAAAACACATGTGTCATGATCAAAATCCGAAAATGGAAACCGTTTTGATGGTTATATATATATATATATATGGGCATAAACATTCCTATTAAAAAAGAACTGGGTTCAAGTATAGTGTCTGACTTACTTTAGGGGCCAAGGGGTGTCGACAAAAACAAACATATACAAACAAAACTATGCATATATATATATGCAGATAATATACAAATAATAAACAGATAATATATATATAGATATGAGTACCAAACAAAAAAAAATATATATAGATATAGATATAATAGATAAAACAAATATATATATCGACAATATGCATATATATATATGAGATATAATCTAGAGCGTGTTTATATATATATATGACACCGGGAATCCTGGAAACCAAACATGGAACATGAAACTTCTTCAACTTTCTGAAATCTAATCCCATCCCTCCAAATATGCCCCATAAACATGACTCAGCTGGGGCGCCACCGGATTTCACCGAAAATCTTCACCGGAAATTTTGGATTTTCCCCGTCAAAACCAACGGGGGTTTCCTGTAAAATTTCCTTTAAATCCATGAAAAACACGAGAATAATAGTGATGGGTTTCTGGTAGGAATCCATGGCCAATCTACCAGGTTCAATCCAGGGCACCCTTCACGAGTTCTGCCAATGTCAACTCACCACTGCCGTCCTTGTCAATTCCTTGGCGATTTGAGCCCGTAGTCAAAGAATATAAATGGTACTGCAAACAAAAACTTCAATAAGCAAACCACATTCCCAATTTTGTTCAAACCTTTATATTTCAAATATGGGTAGACGTCGTGTCAACATATCCGCGTCGTTGTTGGTTCAAACCTCCAACCGTTGATAAACCACAGCAATTCAAACTAATTCCTCATCGACCATGGTTGAAACATGGCACGGTCTTGGATTCCCGCCCTTACAAATTTCGCGGATATGATTCTTGCATCCCTCAAAATCCCATGATTATAATCTTCCCATTGAAACTGCCATCATTTGCAGGTCTTCAACCCAATCTCTTGGACCAATCGTGCCCAGCTTCGCTGAAAGATCGAAGCTAGGACTTGACGGTCGTGTTCCTTGCTTGGGCGGAAGTAAATGGGCTTAGTTCAACCAGCCAGTGGTGGGATTAATCACCAAGCGCAGTTCCACTCCATTCCACCCTGAGACACTATTCTGCCATAGTTTCTAACATATCGTCTGGAAGTAAATATGGCATACGTTAACTACATTTAAATATACGAACTGGTATTTCAATGTACTTCATACTACCTCCGGGGCCTCTCGGTCTGGCCCGCCCTCCACATGTTTAAATGTCGTTACCGTACATTACATACATACATTACATTACATTACTTTACATTTACATTACATTACATAACATTAATATATATATATATATATATATATATAGATATGTAGATATATATATATATATAAATAAATAAATATATATATATATATACGCTATTCTATCTGGCATTCTTTCTGGCATATACCCTGACATTCTATCTGGCATTCTCTCTGGCATGTGTTCGGGTCCAGGCGTGGCCCACAGCATCCAGAGCTTGTGGTCGCCTGATGCCCAGAGTCACGATGAGCTGGCAGAAGGAGGAGGCAGAGAGGAGGAGGTGAAGGAGGAGGAAGAAGGTGAAGGTAGAAGGTGAAGGAGGAGAAGAAGTTGCACCTTTGTTAGAATCTAGAGGCCCTCACCTGGCAGGTGGGTAAAAAAGGTGAAACCTATCATTCCTATCATTCAATATGTTTGTTGTCTGAATGCACATGACTATTGGAAATAACCCTGAGGGTGTGCCGCATGATTCCCCGCTAGTCCCGGTGCTGGTCACTAGCCAGGTATACATGTTCCGGTCGGCCACATCCTCGTTGTTGATGTGTCAATAGCGGCTAGTTCTTGGATATATATATATATATATATGGGCCCAGTACCGCGCCCTTCACCCTAGCTTCTCCCGTACAGGATCATCCCTCAAATCGTGACTGGTGAATAACCTGTTGTAAACAATTCGTGGGCTGTCCGGCTGTTCCATAACTAGGAAACTCAACCCTCAAAGTCTAGGCACTATCAGTTTTTAGTGTGTTTCATCACAACAGCATATGAAACTACCAAGCCAAACAAATGAGTCTTACCCCCAATTAGATTACAGTAATTACTGTATGTTGGATGAAGATTGTGACCACAGATTCCCTCGACCCAGCGGCCACTTCGTCTTCCATCTCCTCAGCGAGGCTCTGCACATCATTCTGCCGTGCCTGGCAGCCGCCAGCCATAAACCAGCTGGATTGATGGTGTATTTTAAATACCATCCCAGCCATTTATGGTAAATTTTGGGGCATGAGGTGTACCACATTAGCTGATAGAGAATGATAGAGGTCCATGGGCAAGTGGTGAAACAGGGGCCTTCGTCAATGGGTCATATCGGGGATTTTGCTAACAAGTACATGTGGTTATCTAATTTGTATGAGGATACGATGGGGGTATCAGGGGGATATCATCAAACGTTTCGATTTCACTAAGAAATTGACACATGGGAATTTGCATATCCGGTTGGATACCTTGGGGAAACGGCAATCTATTGTTTTTGGCCATTGTACAACAGACATTGTAATTACTTGATATTACTTGGTCCATGGGATTTCAACCATCAAACATAGGTTTTTTTTTGCATGAAAGAAGGGGTCAAACTGATAGGGTAACCTTTTTTCAACCAACACCAGACAATTGTTTTATGGGGACATGGTGGGATATCATGGGATGTAATGGCATGTTTTGTGGCATCCTTGGAATCATGGATATATTTAGTTTGGAGTTCTGATGGTAGGCACCCAAACAATTAGGATAACCATTGGGATGATATGGTGATATGTGTGAACCCCTGCAGTTATATATTCTTGGTGGCAAAAACAACTCTTGGCTGTAGCTTCTCTTTCTACCCAATCCGTATTGAACTTAATATATTTTCTTTGTTCCGTGTGGTTGTTACTTACGATGTTTGGTGCAGGTCCGCATGAAGAATGGTGCAACTTGCGTGGTTCCAATCCATCCAGGTTTGTCTGAAAATAGGGTACCCCAACAATTGGTGGTTAATCATCACTTTTCCTTGTCAAAGTGGCAATTTCGGGGCACCATCCATCAAACGGACCGATACAAATAACAATTTTTGGGATTTTGTCATTGGTGTATTAAATGGGGATTTGCCCATCATGGCCCTTATCCTTGAAGAAGTTCTGGCAGAGTTTTATCTACTATTCATCGATTAAATCCACATGCGTGATTGTCGAAGTCCAAGCTTTACTGCTTGAAGCACCATTTCCCATGGATCAAACTGCTGCTTCAAAAAACATCCGGATAGATCTGCGATGCCTCAGCGAAGGTGTCAACCACCACGGCCACGATCCTTAGGGTTACGCTTGGTGGTGCCCACAAGTTTCTTAACGTTGGTCAACATGTTTGGTGAATTCTATGGTTAACTTGGCTTAGAATTCTATTGGTTTTCCATGGTTTATGGTGGACATATCGAGCTCGTTCATGGGATTTCATTAACCGTCAAACATCACTCCTTCACCGTGAGGATTTTCGAATTTATGGGACGATCTTGTCAAGGATGTGTCTCACTATAATGGGATATGATGAAATATGATGCGGTTATGGCATATGCATGTAAATATATGTATATGGTAACCCCCAAAACAGAAGAAACAAGGTTCAATCTATCACTATTCTGTCTATTATAGACATAGAGATTTGAAACTAGATGAAGCTGGGAGATCTGATTAACGTAATCTTCTTGGTTTGTAGAAAAGGTAAGCAGTATGCGCAAATCAGGTTATAGCTCCAATTACCTACTGTCAATTTGAGTAGAACATAGAGAGATATCTAAGTAAGTGTACCATGTATGTTACGTGTATATTTATGGAAAAACAAACATAAACAAACCATATCAAACAATGCCGGTCGATCTTGGGATGCTTCCCAAGATCGGACAACAGCGGGCTATAGCGGCCACCAACAGCTGGAGCTTTCAACAGCACGATGGATTCACCACCATCAAGCCATAGAAATGGGACTATCCAAGCATTTGATGCGGCTTTATTGCATATAATTTCATGGGACATAAGAAGAATTATGTGCATCGGGATCCAAAACATCGTGAAATGCAATAACTCAGGCTCCCTCTGTCAACATAACACTTGAGGATAGTGGGCATTTCTGATGACTGGGTCTCTCCCACTCTGAAACGAAGGCTGGGATTTGACTTTCTTGGAGTGAGTAGACACATGAAACTTGACCATTCTCAGGGCAGCAATGCAAAATTGAAACAATATTGTGCATGTGCTGTAGAAGTAAATATTACACACACATGTGTATATATATATGTATATATGCATGCTCACAAATGTGGCGACAATAAGGCAGCTCTGTTTAACACCCCAAAAAACTGACACTATCTCAACAAGGATAATCTCTCTCTCTCTATGTATATGTATGTATATATATATCTATGTATACACTGTAATAATAACAATAGATAATAATAAACAAATAATAATCACAATAATAACGATAACAATAATAATATTATGTATATATTTATATATAACATCATGTAATGGACATATCTCAAACATATCGCTTAGGTGTCTTTTTGGGGCTCAGCGGTACGCTTGTTGCCGGTTTACCTGAGGTTTCTATGGTTTTTCACCTGTCCCGATGAGGGATCTCCACGGAGACTAAGCAAATTTCCAGGAATCATCCTAGTTGAGATTTCATCGACCCAACTTAGGGAACCCCAATGTCAAAATAATAAACATCTTACCCCACACATACCCAGGAATTGCCACCTGAAACGACTCACCGGTTGCTCCCAGTGGCAAGTTGAGCACGCCAAAGACTAGAGACAAAAGCGATCCTGGGCCGCCAATGATGGATCCCTCGGGCATACGAATTTCTTCCACATCTGCCACTTATATGAATGGACCCAAAACTGAAGCAGGATTCTGTGGGTCGTTTGCTATTCTTAGATTGAAAGTATCAATGGTTGGTCATTCTGTGGATTGGTTTACGGGAACGCTAAGGCCCAATCAATTTGATGGGAGAAAACCCATCATTTCCGCTTAGAAAGCCAATCCAGTGAATCAACCGCAAGATGTGGTGGATCAATGATACATGATTTAAAAAAATCCGTTGAAAAATCCGTTGAAATCCCTGGTGCGCCGTCCACACAGAGTTCAGGTCACATCGAGAGGACACCTTTCTTTTCTGTGGGATGGGGTTGTGCAATGTTGTGCGCACATAGACTTATATACTAAATAAGGCAATGTACATGCCAAAGATACATGTAAATGTCAACCATAGACATAAACCATACACATAAAACCTGGATATAACACATATAGAGACAAACAAATATCATTGGATCTCCTCACTGCTTTGCTTCTCATTAGTATCCAGCTGGGAGAAACCCACTCATCGTTGCTGACACCTCCGGAACCTACCCTAGCATAAACCAATATGCGGAATGTGGAAAACGATTGGTTTCCCGTTCGGAAAACTGACCTACAAATGGTGGGTAAACTCCACATCTTTCACGGCTTCTTGGATGATCATCTTTCTTAGTGAAGTCCCCAATTTGGGGACGGGGATGGTTATCCAATTTATAGCTGGGCTAAGCGGCTATACACATGGTTATTAAGCATTTACCCTCTGGTAAATTAACTCTTCGACATAGTTCGACCCTGAAAATCACCCATTCTTAGTGGTTAACCACTAACCTCTGGTAAACTAACATAACTATGGAAAATCACTATTTTTAATGGGTAAATCCACTATAAATGGCAATTTTCAATAGCTATGTTAGTTTACCAGAGGGTAATCTTCCAACCCCAGCACCTCAATTTTACTGGCTACCTATGGGATGATCCTCGGAACTTGCTGCGAAAAGGCGTCCGGCGAAGATGAACGCCGTTGCCGGGTGCTCTTGGATCACCGGCACCGCAATCTCACCCCAACTGTCGCCCGCAATGACCGTCCTGGCAGTAAGATAGACTCGGGGATGATCCATGGGAAGTGAAACTCTTTTGGCGCAACATGTGCTACTTCTATGGGGATAGAACTTATGCAAATTTAGATGACATATATAGTCTCCCGAAATATGCCAGTTGGGAAGGATAGCTTGTATATTCCAGTTTCTTATGAAACTATGTCAGTCCTCAGCCAAAGATCAAGCATATCTGTCAATCAATCCACCCCCTCGCCTCCTCCCTGGAAAGCAAAACACAGGTAAACCAGCCCGTGTCATCTTTTGGGATCTCGCCCCCATCCCAAGGACAGGAAAATCAACACACATTCTGCGGAGATATGGCCACCAAATTCTGTGGCCGCCTGTGACACTGTGGCGTTGTCAGGGTCGCCATAAATCAATCAACAAACCGTTCACTGCTAGTGCGAAACATTGGGCATGCCCTCCAAAAACCTCCAAAATCCCTATAGCTGATAATCAAAGGTTGATAATCTCATGGTGGAAATTAAATTTATGATTATCAATAGCTAATGTTGATTAATAATCAGTTAAATTGATAACATTTTAACTATACATAATCCCAATAGCTCATTGATCATCTTTCCCATGGTTGAAAGATGTTGAAAGTCTACACAACCAAATTTGCCGAAAGGCTTGAAGAGCAAGAGATTTGCATCCATCACGGAGGACATGGCCTGGAGCTGCCGCCTTGAACAAATCCTCTAAATCCTCTGGGAATTGAACAGTTTGCTATGGAAAATGGATGAGCATGGGGCCATTGATAGATTTATCATAATGTTTTTAGCATCAGAGGGTAGATGTATGCGGTGGGGTCTGTGCAATTTTTCATGCATTGAATCCCATTGATGTCAGGTCAAATACTGGCTTGCTGCAGAATTCAGTAACCCAGATATCACCACATGATGGCAAGCATGTGAAAGCTTACATTTTGAAGGTATTGTGAAGACCCTCCCCACAAAAACGACACCTGGGGGACGTTCAAAAAATGCATCTTACATTTTGGTATGGTCCCCCCTGAAAAGTAGGCTGGTGATTCTATAATATTATATAATTATATATTGCGATGAACTGAGCAAAAAATCATGAGAACGTTGCCCTGCACATGTAGAGCTTCGCTCCACAAGCTGGCACTGGAACAAGAAGACAAATGTTTCGCGCTTGAGGGATGCAGTGAATAGGTTAGCAAATAAGAACAGCAACGAGAGGAGCCCAGAATTCCGCATCCGATATCACACACCCACCAAATGTTGGAAAAAAACAGATGCCACCGGGGTTGGTTGTTGAGACCCCTCCTGGAGTCAAAAACTAGCCCTGGGGTGAAACCAGCGGCCAAGCTGCTCGCTGGCAGTACTGGCAATCGCTAAAGGTTCCATCCGTCTCAACCATCTGCTTCACGGATGGATGGATCCTGAACGTGCGGCGGGCGAGCCCCATCAACAAAGCAGCGGTTTTTGGCATGGAACCAGAAGGAATTTTAGTGCTCCATCATCAGTTCTTGAGTATATCCAGATGATTGTTCAGATGTTCAACTCAGATGATTATCCCATCATTACCGTTATATACCCACCATGTCCAACAGTCAAACTATGCGGGTGGGAAACTCAATTCGTGGCTCCAACTGGCTCCCCGTTTTTTGTCTCACTGAGCACCTACTGCTGAGTCCCCAGGGTGTCGAAAAAACCTTGAGTTGTGATGCCGTGATGCACATACCCAGAGTAAATTCACATGTGTACTGTGTACTACATAGGTAACCATGACCCATCCATCATGAAAGCACTTGGAGAAAATCCTGGTGTCCGATCCGATTCGTTTTCCCCATCTCGGCCCAGACTCAGTTCAACCATCAGCATGGCCCAGACCTGGGGCCCACAGAGAGCCCATGAACTTTCAGGACAGGGATATGATATCACCATGAACTTTCAGTGTCATCATATGTCATACACCATCATATACCATTATCATGATACCATGTACAGTCATATACCAGTAGCATTATGTTTTCATTTCAGTCTTAGTATTAGTGCTAAATATGTATGTATGTGTATATATATATATGGTGTCATAACCTCCCCGGGCGAACATCCCAATCCGAAAAAGAAAGCTGAAATACAGTGGTTCCAAAGCAACCCAAGCATATGATGGGTTCACACTTGGGAATCATTCTCCATTTCCCAGGGATGGAGAAAAACCAGCAAATGGCCATTGATGTAGCGCCAGGGGGATAAGTCGAGGAAATTTAGATAGATTCAGGGGATATATGAAGATGTATGAGGACACAATTCCATTTCTTCGCGTAATAATTCACAATGGCTGGATGGAAAACACCTCTCACCTGGGCAATTCATCGAAACATGGATGCATTAGGAGGATGTTCCATTGCCAAATGCGTTTGCCAAAGGAAAATTATGGTTAAAAGATGTTAAAAGCCTATTTCAATGAGAGCTACCGTGAGCCCCTGCTACTTGTATTGTACGGTGATACAAGTTGCTAAAAAAAAATCCCAACGCCTAAAATTGCATTTGCTGTGTGAAGCCCACTCGTGTATATACATATATATAATTAATTTTAATTGTATAAATAATTAAACATAATTATATACAACTAATTATATATAATATGTATATATCAGGCCGCACTGGTCTGCAGTGCCAATCACCGCAAGAGAGCTCCTCGAAATCTTGATAGTGAACTCCCAAACATTTTGACACGAAACAAGCGGAGCACCAGTTTTGTGATCCACTTGAGCCAAATTGGTTTAAGGTTCAGTTAACCTTATTATTGTTAGCTAACTGGATTAACTACAAGGTTAATACATTTTAGTATAACCAGTGAAACCATGCAAATCAGCCTATGTGCAACACGCCTCCCCTCTCCAAATGGGCCAGCAAAAAGTTCCACGCCAGCGAATGGAGCTCCCCCCCCCCCAAAGAAGCTCCGTACGCCGATCATCAAGCAGATGGCATTTTTGGAGCATAGGAAAAATGCACGGCTGAATTACTAAAGTACAGGCTACTCACGGCAGCGCCGCCGAAGAAAGGCCGCACAGCAAAGGAAGCCAAAAGTGCCATCCTTTCCTCAGCTACCC
>Ga0126342_10009457_pt1 | contig 17474 bp, 15 predicted proteins | sample Cyp1metagenome_FD_92528 | JGI IMG/M metagenome (GOLD analysis project Ga0126342, IMG submission 92528) | Coral microbial communities from Lord Howe Island, Old Settlement Bay, Australia - Cyphastrea 1 metagenome | ecosystem: Host-associated > Invertebrates > Cnidaria > Coral ... | reverse complement strand
CTGATCATGTTTCCGACCGTTTCCGACCGTTTCCGACCGTTTCATTTTTTCTGAACGATTAATTGGACCAATTCCATTTATGGAAGGCTGATCCAGTGCAAACCCGTGCAAACCATGACGCTTGGGTTTTTTGGTGCCACCCTTGTGCGCGTACACTGCACCAAATATTGCATCTTGACCTTGATATCCAATATTCCCTAAAAATCACAAAAACCCAGGAGCTCGTGAAATTTAATATGTTTACCTATATCTAGATTGACTTATGTTTTATTACAGTTTATATTTTTCTAACACCTATGTCTACATAAATCTGCTCACGTGTATAAATATGTCTATACATGTATATATATATAATTATGTGCGTGTATCTGAATGTACTGTATATCTGAATCGATATCTTTATCTATGTCTATGTCTATACCACTCTGTACCTATTTTTATGCCTCTATCTATTCACTCAGATATAGACATGTGACATCATGTGACTGTGTTTTTTCCCGAATATGCATGCCGGTGTTCTGCATGCACAGTGCGCCAGGGAGTGTTGGAGTTTATTTGTGACATGGCGGACTACGCCTTCTTCGGCCGGGCCGCACAGGGGACCAGGTCGTTGTAGGGCTGATATCCCACTGGCCCATAACTTCCAGGGAGCAGACAACCATAATAAAAAAGCCGACTACATCCCATAGGTGTGGGGAATGGAACATTTGCAATCATTTGCATGATTATTCCATTAGTTGGAACTTTCATAATCCCAACTGACTCCATCATTTTTCAGAGGGGTAGGCTCAACCACCAAGCAGATGATATCCCATGATTGTAACTTCAACTGAAGCCCCAAGGTTCACTTCGTATGACTGGATTCAACGTTCAACATCCATTGCCATTTCTTGAGGTTTGACATCCCAATGCAGCGAAAGGGAACTGGACAATGCCTACCGGAAAATGGCCAAGAAGATGCATCCGGATAAGACCCTTGGAACGGATCGATGGCATGATGGAATAAGCCAAGGGCAGCCAAGGTTTAGGGTTTGTGCGAAGGAAGTGTGAACGAAATGTGGAAGGATGGGCCGTTTTTAAAGATAGTTTGGGAACTTTGGCACCCTCTGGTAATGACTAACAGTTTGTGAACTGGAAAATTACCATCTATAATTAGTAAATGATCTATCAATGGGTCATTTTCCATAGCTATGTTAGTTTACCGGAGGGTAGGGTGGCGGGCTGTTCTCACATGTTCCCATGACTTGTCCTCGCCGAGTTGCGCCCGTTTTTTTGGGTGGCTTGGGAGAAATACGACACCATTCGGGTGCCAGTGAGATACGTTTTTTTGGTTTACATATAGAGAGATGTTGTATATAATTGTATATGATTACATGTATGTATACATATAGATGTATGTATACATATATATATATATACATATATATATACATACACAATAATTGCTACCTACTGTATATACATGCTTGCATGCGTACACACGATGCACGTACGCGCATGCATTTTTTCTGCGCATTTTCTATTTGCATATATATAAATATGCATGTGACCATTCTTGCTCGGCGATCAGCTGCTGATAATCATGCTTTCGTGTCATTCTTGGAACAGATTGCAGGCTAAATATCAAAGTGTTGATATGTCCCATGAAAAATCCCCTTCACATTCCTTTGTAACTCCCATGCATATTCCAATCCCATCAATAGTTCGTTGGATGTCATGGACAAATCAGTTTAAAAATATTTTAAAGGTATATTATATAATCATTAAAACCAATATTAATCCCATGAAATTTCTATTAAATATCATCAAGATATTCCATTCCAAAAGGGCCTGATGGGGGAATCGCCGCCTTTGCTGCATGGTTTGAGGAATGGGGGCACTGATATGGCGAAGAAACGCTTTCAGCACATGAAGGAGATGGTAATATCAGCTCATGGGAATATTATGGAATATTACCCTCTGGTAAGCTAACAGTTTGCGAACTGGAAAATCCGTGATTTTTGATGGGTAAATGAACTACTTCTATGGCCATGTTCAATAGCTTTTTGTATGTTTGCCAGAGGGGATTGAGTTGGATGATGGGCATTTTTGAGAAATTTTAGGGGAAACCCGAATACGTCTATACTTACCACTTAAAAGAAACACATGGTTTCCTGCAGGATGATTCCATCCTTAAAGCGAAGGGGGATGTGTCACCCAAACTCCTGGTGCCTTGCTGGTGTTCATCTCCAATGGCTTACTCCAACATATAGCTTTAGTAGATGAAAGAAGCATCCACAACTTCAATGGGATATTCCCTTACATAGGCCTTACATAGGCCTTATATATGGTAGATACCTCCAATTTAGGATCTTGAAATGGCCCCGACAACTACTGTATATCTGCAGATATCACAGAGGTTCCACCCATTGTTTTCCCCTGAGTTTCACCATGCTTCACCGTGAAAACCGCCGTGTCAGGAGCGCTACGAGAGCCTGAAAGCTCGAAGAGGGGCAGGCGAAGCAGTTGATCCCGGTGTCCTTCCTGTGATTTCTTACAGTTTGCTAAGGAGAAAATGGTCATTTATAGACTTGATGATCTTGATTTACCATGATGTACCTCTTAGAAATGGTGATGTTCATTGATTTTCCATTGCTAGGTTAGTTTACCAGAGGGTATCCTCCAGTGCTCATGGGTATATGATGGGAATATTAAACTCTATATATATATTATATGTATATATATAGTGTGTACCAATGGATAACTAATGATGTTTGAATAGCCTCGGGTGTCCTCAAACATGGCTGGGAAGTCCCCGAACCAAACGGCTGGGCATGGAATGCCGTGGGAAATTCAGAACCGTAGCTCCGGTGGAGTTTCCAGAAAGCCATGGAGCTGATGGCCAGAGGCTATCCCTATTTGAAAAGCGTATCCATTTAAGGATTACAACGTTTGATTTTATGGCTATCTCATCTGGTTGGTGGTTTGGAAAATAACTGGATTATGACTTTCCATATAATGAGAATTTCATCATCCCATTTGACTAATATTTTTCAGAGGGGTTGAAACCACCAAGCCAACCAGTCATTGTTGCATATTTGCACATGTGGGAAAGCCAAAAATAAACCTGCATGCAACCCGGTTCTGGTATTGTATGATCATATACTTGGATGTACATGCCAGTTATACCTGAAAATATCACCAGTTAGTATGGAGTAATTATATCAACAAAAATACTTGGGTGTGCATACCAGTTCATATCACCATATATATATATATACTTATTTATATATATATATATATGTGGGTGTTTCTTAAATTGGGGGTACCCCAAAATGGATGGTTTATAGGGGAAAATCCCAATCTAAAATGGATGATTTTTTGGTACCCTTATACCAGTTCTCCCGCTTCTCGATTCCAGGCCCGCCACCACCAGAGGAGGCCCCTCTTTTTTGGCGAAAGCTCCTAGGTTGCTTCGTTTGGGCGAAAGTGTTGGAACATGTATATGTAAAAAAAATGGAGTTCATGAAGCAAAACTTGGATTTCAGCAACGAAATACGGATTTTGTCAAACATATGTATTTTAGGTAATTGTGATGTGGTCAAGCACCAACAGGAGGATGCATCATGCATCTCCATTGATTGCTATGGTGATCCGTAGCATGGGGTTAAGAATTATGTGCAGGCCGCGGCTGGAAATGTACAATAAGAATAGGGAAAAAAATGAAGGGTATAACTTTGAAGCTGATTTAAAGATTTAAAGTTGAGACAGTTGAGGCGTATAACACATAAATACAATCTTTCGAAAAGAATTGTGTTAAGAGTCGTATTAAAAGTCTATTTTTCAAACTCTTTTGGAAATAGTATTTTGGAATCTTATCTGTAAAGGAATCACGTCAAAACTTCTGCAAAAAGTTTATCTTTTGAAAATCCATATCAATAGATTCTGTTCAAACCTTTATTTACTGTAACATAATCAGTTTATTTCACCAAAATATACATTGTACATATGTTTTTGACATTGCGCAAAGAATAGTTTTAAGATTCTAAGATTTTAAAATGTATTTGTTCACATCAAAAACCGAAAAGCAAACGAAATGTAAACTGACTAGAACTAAAACGAAGAAAATGGAACACAGTTTGATCCAAAAGATAACCACAAGATATTCAAAACTGAAGATTCAAGATATTAAGCTGTTCCAATGTTAAACCAAAACCCGTACAAATGTTTTAATGTCCTCAATTCTGCCAAGATCGCATGTTTGCTTTGATCAATCATCATTTTTCCATTGCTGTTCTTTGTTTTTATTTCTGCTAAGGTTGTCTTCTTTGTTTTTTTGTCGTAGTTTTACTATTTCTGCGTTTTCCAGTCGAAGCCTGCTACTGCTATACAGAAACATAAGGGCGCAGTTGGGCTTAAATTGGGGAGGTAGCCACACTCATCACAGCTAGTTGGGATACACCTGAACCCGTTAACCCTGGGGATCCACGGAACATTAGCTGGAACTGGGTTCCCCATTAGCAACAAAGAGAGATTTATTTCAAAGCATAAAATGGTGTGACACTAGGATATGCTGAAAGGCTCTGATGATTGGAATGATTGGGATGCTGCTGGTATTAACAAAGAAACTATCAATGACGGTTAAAAAACCGTTAATCCACCCTTGCACTTTGGATTTATTGGGGCTGCCCCTTGGGGTATTGGCTGAATCCCCATGACCGAATCAGTTCGCAACTGCGATGTTTTTTCTTTGCTATCTGTGGCTTCATCACTTCCCATCCTTGGGGTGGCCCCATGTTTCATGGGAAACCACCATCCAAACGATGCAAAGATCTCAGGAGTGTTGGTGAAATATTCCCACGACCATCACCATGGTGGAATATCTTTGAATCAGTTTACCAACGTTCTTTTCTCCAAATCTTGTGTGCAACCCTACACAAAGTTTGGAAGCTGACACATGTTACTCCTCGACAAGTGTTTGAAAAAGTGTTGTTTTTTGCACATGGCAAAAAATGCTGAAAATTTACGACCTGAACAGCGCAACGCTTTATAAACGGAGGAGTGTTTGTTCTATTGGATTCCTGGTCATTTTGGGTGTTCCAACCAACCGTCAAAGGATTCCCGTGCACACCATGCCAGGAGGATTCGGAAGAGTCACAGGCTCAGCAATTCCAAAGACACTGTAGCAATCGTAAGATCATGTAAGATCCAAAGATCCTTTTGGGTGCCAGTGCCCCCGCCTTTCTGGACAAACCGTCGTACCGAGGCCCAAACCTGAAAATGACACTGGCAGGACTCGGGAAAACATTGCCAGGTTCACCAGTTTCCACGTCTCATCTGGAGGTTTTCCGTTTTGTCATGTGGGTACTCAGAAATCATCTAAATACGACCATGACTTCGTATTGAAACCCATGGTGACGACTGGGGACTCCCTACTTTAAGAAATCCCCATAGAACAAGTTCCCTTGGTTTCCTGATGTTGAGACCGTTTGAAGGGTTGGTGGTTGGCCACCATTCAAAAAGGTCAAACTTTTAGAGGTCACCAACTGGGAAGGCGTACGGAGTGGAATTTTTCGACACCTCATGGGTCAGTGCCCCACTGTTCAAGTCACTACAGTCAATGTCAACATTGTTTGTGGCTAGTAATTTCGATCCTCTTCGGCTCCCCCCAAAAAGTGGTTTATGTATAGTTTCTATTGGATGTATTCATTTTCGGGCCCCATCTGCGAGATGTTCATTGCCAGGGAATGGGCTTGATAGGATTGTTAAGCCATGCGTTCAAACTGTACAGTAAATGTTCTAATCACCAAAGATTTGAAAAGCAAACCAATGATATGGACAACAAAACCGAGGGAATCATGAGATCTCAAGCCATATCAGGGATTGGACACTTCCGGCAAACAAAAATTGGGGCGCCAGAGCCAGAGCGAGGATTGAATTTGATCCTTTTGACAGAAAGTCCTTGGACCAGACTGCAGGGTGCTCAATTTGGAACCACCAACAGACCCTGCCTACAGATCTTGGCAACTGGAAGATCTTTCCTTTTTTTGAAGCTGATTGCCTATTTAGTTCGTGGATTTCCCAATCCTGTTGGATTTCTGGTATGCAAAAGGCCCCTGTTGACCCCACTTGGACATTGTCTGAAAATGGGAGATACCAGAAATGGCGGTTTTTTAAAAAGGGAAAGAAACCACTGGTTCACAGAATTGGTTTAAGGGAAAATTGAAACCGGAAAGCCCCGTATTTAATGGAAAATCGATGGTTTTCGGTTAAGATTTTCCCAACAAAACCAATGCATTGATTTGGTTCCCACAAACAGATGATGGAAGAGTGTCCGAACTGTTTGGCAACACTGGCAAAAAAATGTTTCTTGATTTCACCCATTTGGATTTTTTTTTGGTACCAGTTGGTACCCTCAGAAAAAAATAAGCTGGTTATAAACCACAAGAACTATAGTATCCCCTACAAACCATAGTAACTGTTAGTCAATATTGGTTCATAGTGAATGATGGGAATATGTTGAATCACTATAACTATATGTTATAATTGTAGTTATAAATCAACTTAGCTAACGAACTGGGGCACCACATTGTAGGATCACCACTTCTTGGCATCCCAAGTCATTTCTGAATGCTGGAAAATTCCTGGTTTAGGCCAAGGCCGATGGGACGAAAAAATGATGCAACCCAAACAAAAACCACCCGAATTGTGGCTGGTTCCCATTATTTTTTCCATTTTCCTGACTTTAGCCGCTATAGCCCTACTTCAATTGGTGAATGTTGATAGTATGATCTTAAATCCAAGGGTTTTTTCCGGGTTGGTCGACTAGTCACACACCGCGCCGCCATGGCAGTTGTGAAGGATCCATGGTAGGGAACAAGATCAGGTGGATGACAGGAACTCGTTACCATGAGAAGGCGAAGTCGGTCCTAACGAGACCCAAAAAATGTTGCATGACCATGGTTTGCCGCAGCTGCAACAACGTTTTCCCTACTACCTTCCGCCACGGGTGTGTCTTAAACTTGAGGATACCTCAAACAGCCACTTTCGTAGGATAAAATTGATGATACGTAAAAAATTGCTGATAAAAGATCAAAATGGGGAGTGGTCCCTAAACCGTATTGTCTCTTTGCTTTTCAGCCCTCCTTGGAAAATGACATTGGGTGAGCACAAAGTCGACGGACTTCCCCCCAACTTGACCAAGGGCCCAAGCATTGTCAGTGCTTAAGGTAAAACTGTAAAACCATCTTAACCATCTTAACTGGATCTGTGGTCCTCACATAAATCCAGCGTTTATTCGGGGGAGAACAGTAATCCCATCCGGATGGATGTTGGAATCACCAGTAATTACTTTGTGTCCACTGGCATTTCTCCATACCAAAGCCTTGCGCCGTTGCGCGCAGTGCTTCGCCATGGCAGCTATGAGTCTGGAAGAGCATCACCAGTGGCTGCTGGTTCCGCCCAGTCCTTTTTTGTCGTCAAGTCATCAGCGGTTTGGATGTCTATCTTCATCTTTGTCGTGTGTGCGTATTATGGAGGTGTCCTAAAATGGGGTGGTACTCCTAAATCATCAATTGTATCAGGATTTTTCTATTGTAAATATGTATAAATCATCCATTTTGGGGTACCCCATTTTAGGAAACCTCCTCATGTATACGTATGTTCAAGGAAACCATCAGATTAGTTTGGCACGTGTGGACGCACACAATTTGTAGATGTCTTGGGGGGACGTATCCAATTCTTATGTTCTCCCAGCTGAAAAAAAACACGTTTCCAGATAGGGAGTAGCAAATGGGCTATACAGAGGGCAATGCACTAAATCAAATTGTATAAATACCCCGTTGATATGTTACGAGCTGGTTCTTTTGGTGATGGTCAGAACCCACATTGGGGGATATAATATATGTATATATATATATATACATTTATATATATACATATATATATGCATATATATACATATATATATATACATATACATATATATATATACATATATATATACATATATAAACATATGTGTGTGTATGTGTGTGTTTAGGTGTTCAAAGGATGTGCTATGGTAGTGTGATAGGTATCTATGATGGTCATCCTATGCAAAAAAAATGACTTGGACGTTTGTATCTCTTGGCTAACCAGCAGAAAGTAGTGCCTGGACCTGATAGATGTTACTGTTTATGTGTCAAAGTCTGATCTACAAGGTTTTTTGCAATGATGGATAATGATTAATTATACTGGTTTGTATCAAACATGTTGATCTTTAGAACCAATGGCATAATCATAATCAAAATTAATTAACCATTGAGATCAAACTTCGGTTGACCATTGGAGTTTAACTAGCTCACTGTATATTGAGCCCAATTATGATTGGTTTTTAGTTGTTTATATCAACATTTAGTATTTACACCATATTTTTTGTGCGCGTAATGAAACCCAATGATGTTTAGTTTGTTTTAGTTTTAGTGTTTTCACCTAAAACCATTTAGAAACCATTTTAAAACCCAGATGTTACTATTATTTTGATTCTAAAACCATATAAAACCCAAAGGTTCGGCGAAATTTTGACCCCCCAATGCTTCGATCCCCGCCATTTCGCAGTCCACCGGCCACTTCTCCGACCTCACCCTGCACGCGCGCGGCGCAGCGGGGTGCCGCAAGAAGTGGCGCTTGCACCGCAGCGTGGTGGTGCGATCGCCGTACTTCCAACGGATGTGCCTTGAAAATGGCGAACGGTAATGTGGCCTAGGTAGTTTGAAAGGAGCATCTGGGTGAATCAACTGATGAACCGAGATTTTTTGAGGTATTTGATGGTATTTCTGGTTGGTGGTTTCAAACATGTGTTATTTTCCATTTCATATATGGGACGTCATCCTTCCCATTGACGAACTCCATCATTTTTCAAGATAGTTTTTTAAACCACCAACCAGATTATAGATCCATTTTTCATGGTTAAATTGGTTAAACCTCCATTTTTCATAGGAAAATTGGTTATTTGATTTTGATGGTTATTTGATGGTATTTCAAATTCCGCCAAAAAAAAAGGATGTGAATTCCCAATGAGTCGCTGGATTGCCATTTTGGTTGCCTGGTTGCCTGGTTGCCTCAGGTTGACGGGTGACTGGGATGAAGCCAAAAAGCAGGAGCACAAGCGCTGAGCCACCCCCAGTCGATGCCAAAAAGCCCTGGAAAAGATGGGAGAAACATAGAATCAACAAAAATCAGCACCTTTTGTGGGGTGCTATAACTAACTTCTGGTTGGTGGTTTGGAATATTTGGATTATTTTTCCATATATTGGGAATAATAATACCAACTGACTAATATTTTCCAGAGGGGTTAAAACCACCAACCAGACTTGATTGATGTACTGTACCAGAGAAATTGGCCACATTCATCCGCATTCATCGTATTGGAACCGATTGAATGTGATTTGATCAGCGCCCCTTATGTTTGGGACCCGCCCCAATATCTATCCCATGGTAACATTTCTTGCAAAACATCAACGTTGATAATTATGAGTAAGTTACCTTTTGATATTCACCAAGTTGGTATTTACTTAATACAAACCAAATACCAGGCATTAAATACTGTATAATAAATACATAAATATATAAATAAATGATATAAGGGTAACCATGGAATATTCACCATCAATCATGGCCATTAAACATGAACTATGTATCAAATACCGACCATTGGAAACCTGGAGGAGATCGACCTAGAGTGTCTAGAAGTTCCAGGCGGGAGTCAAGGGGATATCAAAAAACGACTGGGTTACGGAAGATCATCAAGTCTTGGTAGATCTTTGATGGTTAGTAAGTACCAATTTGGTATTTATTTAATAGGTACCAACAGATTTAGGTGTTTTGCTAGTTTCAAAGATGTGCAATCTATGTGCTACCTCCATCTATGTGCCATTCAACACCATCCTACTTCAGATGTCCAAACATTTTTTAATGCATGTATATAACCCAATTTTTAGCGTTTAATTGTGTACACGACTCTTGTACATATACAATCATATACACATTATAGAACAATCAAACAAAAACAGCGCATGTATATACCACCTGGTTATGACTAACAGTTCGCCATGGAAAGATCCACCATTTTATAGCTAGATAAACCATCATTTTCTATGGGCCATCTTTACCATGGCTATCAATCTGTCGAAATAGGTAAACCATCTATAAATGGGAAAATCACCATTTAATAGGTAAACCATCTATTTCTATGGGCCATCTATACCATGGCAAACTGTTAGTCATAACCAGAGGGTAGTTCAATCTGTCGAAATCATAAAATCGGAAATTCTGTTGAAATCGCTCAGCGTTTAGGCCTCACTGTGGACGGCCTCAACGCAGCCTTGCACTACCTCTATGCCAAGAAGCTGGAGATGCTTAGTATGGAGGCACCGCAGCCCAGGATTCATCGGATTTTCACCACCGAAGATAAGAAAAAAATGGTGTTTCTATGGGATTATAATGGGATTATGCTGGTGGTGTTGGTGCACCGGTTAGCTAACTTGCTTTATAACAACAATTCTTTATGGAGGATATAGTATTCTATAGTTACTATGGGTGCCACCTTGTATGGGAAAGTATATGGGATAATCATCTATAAATAGGATGATGATCTATGGCTAGCTGGACAATATATGAAAATGATTGACAAAGATGGGTGATTTTCCAGTGACCGGTGAATTTGCTGGATATTGCTAGGTTGATGAACCATCAGTTTACTAATGTGGCGGTACCAGTTTTACAGTATGTTACTAAGTATTTTATAATCCGGGGACTGAAGGCTGGACGACCATCGAATCACTAGCAGACATCATCAATGGCCATTTCAGGTACCTAAACTTTCAAACTGGAGCTACTGTATAGCATATTTTTTCAGGCATTGGAGGTATATCCCCTGAAATTTCGCCCTTGCCCATTGCCATCTCCAGATTGTTTAGACTCGGCCCAACTGAAGGGCTTGAATTCCCGTGTCAAGGTTGCTCCAAAATATGCAGGTTTTACCAACATGTTTTGACAGTTTAAACTAACATAGCTATTGAAAATGGTGATTTATAGTGGATTTACCCATTAAACATGGTGATTTTCCATAGTTATATGGGACAGTTTACCAGAGGGTACCCTTGTACCTGCGGCTTAGAATTGTTTGTTGTCATCGTTCTGTTGTTGGTTCAAGATCCATCGGTGGATCGAAATCCAGTGTTTGCAGTGTGTGTGTGTCTCTTTTTTTGGTTTCGGAAAATTCCCCAAAAAAATGGATGAAAATGACAGTTATACATGGAAGATTCCCAGTTATATGATTATATATGATAAACATTGATAAACCACTTACTACCTGGCTCTCTAGCCCCTTTAGATCCAGCCATTTGTGGAAGGCTTTCGCCGAGGCCTTGGTTGCCTTGAAGTGGCCTGGCCATTTTTAAGCCCGAATTTCACCGTCTGGAAATTGGGTGATACATTTAATGGCCATTTTCTGATACCATTTGATGGCAACGTTTAATGGCAATTTAATGGAATTCTCGTATTTATATAGGGAAAATAGTGGTGATGAAGCATCAAATCTAGGGGTACTCTATGTTTAGACTTACGGGTTCAACAAGGGGATACGGATCAAAGGTCAATTGTTTGTCATTGAGTCATCCATTCTTCGGGATGCGTTTGACATGCCATGCCTGGTTTGGTGATGTTTGAGAGCATGTCACCCTGGAAAGAAGTGCTGGGATGGGAGCTTGGCATGAATATCCAAGATGTAGAATATCTATGAGAATCGACTAGTTGAGAATTTTCCTAGAAGAGTTAGTGGAAGACTTGGAACACTTCATTTGGGTGTGTCTATTTGGCTTGTTTTGTACCCCCAAATCCACTGGCTGATCATCCTTTTCACCACTCAAATGGCCATTGGAGGGGTCTATCTTAGTTTCCTGTAAGGTAAACAAACTGAAATACCTTCTGGTGCCATCAGGCATGGTTTAGGTTTGCTGGAAAATTCCCCAGTAAATGATTTTCCCAGCTAGTTTGATTCCCAGGTTTCTTCTATTGGATGACGCGGTGACAGAGTTGCTAAAGAGCTTGGACGTGACCTTACCGTGCACCGCGGCAGCAGGGACTGGAGCCTTGGGAACTATCTGATCCTGCAGTTGCTAGACCAAGGTACCAAGATCCCCCATGGAGGGGGGGCAGGGCAGTACAAAAATACACAAGTTTTCCTATGCCATTCATTCAGTCGAGAACCTCCGAAAAGTGGGAACACCTGGCAATTTGAGGATGCTGCTGTCATTTGTGACATTGCCTCATTCTAGTCCCATGGCATATGGAGAATGTTGGGCTAACATTTCTACAATTATTCGTTGGGTTCATGGCCCCAATTTCCAAGAAAGACAAATGTTCAAATGCCCTATGTTCCCACTGACCATCGGCAATATCTATCCATGTCTATCCGTCTAGGTTTGGTTCATGTTACCAGTGTTCAGATAGTTCAGATCATGGATAATCAAGAAGATATGATCCAATATGTGGATTTCTTCTGCGCATTAAAAAATAACAGCCATATCTATTCCTACATCAAGATGATTTGGTGGGTAACAATGAATGTACCCATGAACGACTATTCAAGGTATAATCTGGCAAAATATCGCAAGTTCATTTGTTACTACACTATCCATCACTAGGAATTTGGGTATATTACTTGGATCACCTATTATAAGATATTATAAGTATTTATTTTGGGTCAAAACCAAAAGCACACATTCGTCAGGATATGAACATGCACAAATTTAACAAATCCATTATTTACCAGCTACTTTGGGGGTGAGCAGCAGGGGCCCATACGTATCCATTGACCATGGTACATATTCATAGTTGGTTCCCGTATATTCCGATTTGATGATTGTATATCCCATCATATATCCATTTTATATATGTATATATATATTAGATTGTTTAGTTTATATTCCATTCATACCCCATTTCATCCACATAAATCCCATTCCAATCACATTAATACCCCATTAAATTCCAATTAAAATACCATGAATATCAATCATACTCATCATATACCCATCGCATACCCATTATATACAGTATCCATGAATCATTGTATATCCACTGAATATCCCATTAGAAAGAACAAACTTCCAATCTAGAGTTTCCGCTACACCTACATACACCTTACATAGCCCTTTTATAGGCCTTGTATATGGTAGGGACCTCCAAGTTGGGTTCCTGAAATGGCCAGTGACTATAATTATTAATGATTATCGATTAAATATCCCATCAAAACCATTCAGAAACCATATAAATCCCATGAATATCAACGTTTCCCATTATATTCCCATGATACCTCCATAAAATAATCACTATACATATAGATGTACCCATTATAAATCCATATGATATATGCTAAATATCATATTTTCCCTTATAAATCCCTTATAAATCCACCATCCATCGCTACCCCGAGGCAAAGATTGGCAAAGCCTCACGGCCTCGGCTGCGCTCCACCGGGAGACCATGCCGGGTCTGTGGAAGGCTCTAGGGAAAATGGATGGAGTTGGGAACAATCAAATGATATAGGTATTCAAAGTATTGTGATAAATCTATAATGTATTATGATATATGATATATGATATATCTATATGATATATGATATATCTATATGATATATGATATATCTATATGATATATGATATATCTATAAGGTATTATGATATAATATAGATAGTAGGTATTGTGATATATCTATAAGTCGGATAATGATAGATGATAGTAGATAATAATGATAGCATTAATGATAATAATGATACCAATGTAGGATGGGAATAATATTTAAAAAAAAACAAAATCATGCAATAATGATAGCAATGAAAATGATGAGAACAATAAAAGGCGGGACAATGAATACACAATCGGATAGTAATGAGATAATCATTCGATAATAATCGACAATAATGGGATAATAATGGGATATTAGTTACAATAGTTTATATATCTGCTATCCAGTGGTATGACATGGGGAGCTAAGGAGCTACCGACGGAGTTTCCCAAGCACCTGATCATCTGGGGAAGTTATATATCGACCTCCCGCCGTGACCTCACTGGGATCCAGCGGTTATAGGAATCATCCCCAAATGGCCGAACTTTTCAGGTCCGTGATTTTTTTTACACAGATATATAGATATAATTGTTTATATAATAGATCATATATGAACATATATGATAGCCCGGCCCATGAAGCACACAAAGGCCCAGGGGGCCCAGAGGCCCAAGTTTCCCAGAGCTGTTCACTACACTGGACATGTCCCTTTAGGCGGCTGCTTAGATCTTCATTTCTTTTTTCCTTAAAAGCTCCTGCAGAAATGCTGCCAACTTTAACTGCTTTACTTCTTCTCAACATCACTATCTACATCACCTGCATAATCGTCATTTACCTCATCACCATCATCACCATCATCACCATCATAATTCATAATCATCATCATCAACATCATCATCATCAACAACAACAACAACGACATCACCATGATCATCCTCAACACCATCATGATCATCATCACCATCATCATCATGAAAATCATCATCACCTACCTCCATCAACTAGTTGTACATCATTTGCATCACCTACATCGTCTAACATACATCTTCTACAGCATCCAGGTCATCTATGTAGCGGTAGACATGTAGGTGACCAATGACCAACTCCTGTGAACTGTTAGAAAACACCGGCCTCGGAGGAACGAAACTCGGGGTAAATCACGACCCGCGCTTGTCCCCGAGCAACCCCGTGCGGAGATACAATTGGACATGCTGCAGGGATAGAATGGAATATGCAAATAACACTGTGGTGAAATATGATCCCAGGTGTTTTTCCAGTTCGGATGCTCCTTGACAGGGCTACGGTGTTGCAAGGGCCCTTGCCCACCATCACAGAAGAGGATCAAGAAGTGTCAAAGGATAATGGCTCACCCAATGGCGATCACTTGACAACATTTCAGATACAATAACCTGCCATTCCATGTTCTATCCATCTTTCCCATGAAAATTGGCTTGGGCTACCCCCAGAAATCCAAAATCATCCAAAATCTCTAAAACCTTCAAAAAATTAGAGTGGTTTAGCGTTTGATCTCCCCAAAATTGGTTGGTCAACATCCCTTCTTTGATGGTTGAAAGCCCATCAAATGGACCACCGTCCGACGATCGGATTCGTGTCCGAGAGGTGGTGCTGGAGGCACTGTGCCGCGATCCCATTTGGGTCTTGGACCACGTTGCCGAAGTCCACCCGGATCTCTTGATTGTCCCTGGCTCGTCAGGAAACTGCTTGGTAGTTTAAGGTAGTTTGTTTGGAACATAACTGGATGATTTTACCATTCAGTTGGGAATGGGTAATCATCCCAACTGACGAACTCCATCATTTTTCAGAGGGGTAGGTAAGGTATACCACCAACCAGGGAAATCTAGGGAAGAATATGACCATTGTGACGAAGTTGCTGGGGATATAACCAACAACATAGGATTTAGATGTTTGGAAAATCGGATATACCCCAGCAGGAATGGCTATGTGACTAGGGAACATGGTGATTAATGGAGAAATTTGGGGTACCATATTTTCAGACAACCCAAATTGGACCTGATTTGATAGAAACATGGCAGTTTTACCACCACTATTTTTGAAAACACGCACGGATATATATATATATATATATATATATATGTGTGTGTGTGTTTGGGTGTGAAATATGTGGGTTTGTTTTTATATATAACATATTATTTTTATTATCATTATTATTATTCTGATTCTTTTTGTTATTTTCATTATCATTATTATTAATATGCTAGCAATTTCTATGTTATAGATTTCCTGTATGGCGCAAAATTATATATATGATACAAAATGTGAATGTATATACTGTATATATATATTTATGCATGGTATATATATATATACATGTTGTGTGGGTATATGTATATTATATATATATGGCCCAGGCCAGCAACCCACCCCCCAGGTCATGGTCATGGTCCTGTATGTACGCTGTATGTACGCTGTATGTAGGAAGCTCTACGAAAGATATAGTTTGCACACCCACCCACCCTGTGGGATGGGTGGGGGCTAGGTACTGTGTCACTAGCATGTAAGGGGGCTACAACGCTCCACGCCCCCCGTGTGGGATGGGTAGATGTTCTAGAGGTACCGTGTAGATAGTATATAGGTACCACGTGGGTTGCACTATATATATATATACAGCATATGAGATCTTGACAGAGCTAGTATATGGCTACTATAAAGGTACTTTATGGGTAGCAATACGATGTAAAAAGAGTGATGCAGGGTGTAGCTTACCCCCAGGCCCACCCTGTGGGATGGGTGGGGTGTTGTAGAGGTATCATGTAGATAGTGTAATTATAGGTAGCACATGGCTTGCACGTATCTTCAGCACAGGAGATCTTGACAGTAGCTAGCATAGGGCTACTACAAAGGTACTGTATTGGCAGTAATAAGTTGTAAATAGATTGTATGTGCGTATGGGCAGCAGTGAACATTGCGCATGGAGGTATCTTGTTAGGCAGTGTACGGGTGGCACGAGGCCAGCATGTAAGTATAGCATATGAGATCTAGACGGATGGTCGTAGGTGTAGTGCAGTGTAATGTAATGTAATATGTAATGCAATATGTAATGTAATATGTAATGTAATATGTCATGTAATATGTCATGTAATATGTCATGTAATATGTCATGTAATATGTAGTGTAATATGTAATGTAATATGCCATGTAATATGTAATGTAATATGTCATGTAATATGTAATGTAATATGTCATGTAATATGTCATGTAATATGTCATGTAATATGTAATGTAATATGTAATGTAATATGCAATGTAATGCAATGTAATATGTAATGTAATATGTAATGTAATATGCAATGTAGTATGCAATGTAATATGTGATGTAATATGTAATGTAATATGTAATGTAAAATGTGATGTAATATGTAATGTAATATGTAATGTAATATGTATGTAATATGTAATGTAATATGTAATGTAATATGTAATGTAATATGTAATGTAATATGTAATGTAAAATGTGATGTAATATGTAATGTAATATGTAATGTAATATGTAATGTAATATGTAATGTAGTACGCAATGTAATATGCAATGTAATATGTAATGTAATATGTAATGTAATATGTAATGTAGTATGCAATGTCATATGCAATGTAATATGTACATACATACATACATACATATCTATCTATCGATCTATCTATCTGTCTATCTGTCTATCTGTCTACCTGTCTATCTGTGGTGCAGTGTCATTCAGTGTATTGTAGTGTAGCGTAATGTAGTGTAGTGTACTGGAGTGTAGTGGCATGTAGTGTAGTGTAGTGTAATGTAGTGTAGTGTAGTGTAATTTCGTGTAGTGGAGTGTAGTTGTGTAGTCGTAGTTGTAGTTGTAGTGTAGTGGAGTGTAGT
>Ga0126342_10009456_pt1 | contig 17475 bp, 13 predicted proteins | sample Cyp1metagenome_FD_92528 | JGI IMG/M metagenome (GOLD analysis project Ga0126342, IMG submission 92528) | Coral microbial communities from Lord Howe Island, Old Settlement Bay, Australia - Cyphastrea 1 metagenome | ecosystem: Host-associated > Invertebrates > Cnidaria > Coral ... | reverse complement strand
TTTCTTTTTGGTATATAGATTAACTAGTAGGGATTCTCCAGAAAGAGGTATAATTTCAATAAAATCCTTTCGACATGCAAACGTTCAAATAGTACATAAAGGTCCATCGTACATATATATATAATCATCCTGAAGTAGATAGAATATCTGATTGTCCAACAAAAACCTATGAGTTTTTTTTGAACATGTCCATATTTCTATCTACTCCAAGTTGAAAAAAAAAAACATGAAAATCCAGTCAAAATTCATACATCCCCTATAAAATCCCTTAAAAAAACCCTAGAAAATCTATATAATCCCTATAAATCCCCTATAAATCCCTATAAATTTCTATAAATCCCTATAAATCCCTATAAATCCCTATAAATTTCTATAAATCCCTATAAATCCCTATAAATCCCTATAAATCCCTATAAATCCCCTATAAAATCCCACTAATCCCTATAAAATCCCAAGGCACAGCCACGATTTTCCAAGGTCTCCAGGTCTCCCAACTCTTGCCCGAGGCTGGTGGTGGCCATCCATTGAATGAAGGCGCCTGAAGCCGGTGACCTTTTGGGACATGGAGATCATATGGGGATATGAATTTGGATATGTCAATATATCCATATATTATTATATATTATATATATATATTGTGTGTGTATGTACATCTATATATATATACTGTATAATTATATTGCTATTAGTACTATTAGATGGATAGATAGGTAGATAGGTAGGTAGGTAGATAGGTAGATAGGTAGATAGGTAGATAGGTAGGTAGATAGGTAGATAGGCAGCTAGGTAGCTAGGTAGGTAGATAGATAGATAGATAGGTAGGTAGATAGATAGATAGATAGATGGATTGATAGATTGATAGATAGACAGATAGGTAGATAGATTGATTGATTGACAGATAGGCAGATAGATAGATAGTGTGTATGTACTGCACTCAGTACATAGATACATATATATATACACTGTATATATCATTATTAGTATTATCATTGTTGGTGTTGTTGTTACTATTATTGTTGCTATTATCATTATTATCGCTATTACTTGTGTTACTGTTATTATTGTTACTATTATTACTTTTGATATTTTTACTATCATTACTATCATTGCTAAATTAATATTACTGTTAATATCATTGTCGTTATTTTATTGTTGTTGATACTAAAATTATTCAAACAAATTATAGCTATTAGGCTATTGTTATGTAACAAACAAACTTGATATGTTGATATGATCGTTTTTGCTACCTGAAAAAATGGCAGAATGAACCCCCAAAACCCATGGGATTTATCAAAACAATTCTTCTATGCAAGTGGCCATATTGGTATATACCCTCTGGTAATTTAACATATAGAAAATCACAATTTTTAATAGGTAAACCATCTATAAATGGGCCATTTTCCATAGCTATGTTAGTTTACCAGAGGGTACACAACTCTTAGATACCCCCATCTGGAATTCTGGAATTTGGATGATTTTAAGCACACGATGCAATTAAATACCAGTACGAGCGTGTTTTGTCTAGTGTGTCTGTTAGTTCCAATTAAAATTAGGGCTTGCCATGGTAAAGTGGGCAGCAGGAAGTTGACCGGCAGAAAAAAAAGACCAATTTGACCATGGAGATGAGATGCAGCCGAAAAACGTTGGCATATGCTTGACAACAGCAACTAAGGAACCCAAAAAGCTGATCAGATCACGAAAACTTGAAATTGTCACGAAAGACGCTTGCGCCTACCATGGTCACACAATCGCCAGCATGGTAGTCTACCATGGCCAATCATCCCATGGATTTCCCAGACGTTTGATTACCAGAGAGTAAATCTCGTTAAATCATCGGTAAATCCCATGAAATGTCCGTTAGAATCCCATGTGAAATCCCTGTAAATCTTCCATGAAAATCTCATTAAATCCCTACGAAATCCCATGATCTCTAAGATATCCCTATCAAATCCCATTAAGTCCTATATAAATCCCATCTGTTCATGGTGAAACCGGCATTTACTTCGATGACACATTCGCCATGGTATCTCTCAGGGCCAGACCAGCGAGTCTAAGGTCCATGGCATCCACGCAGCAGGTGGGTTGAAGAGCGAAGAGTACCTGCAAGGATTTTCGGAAAAAGACTTACTGGTGCTGTAGGGAATGGTAGGGAATGGTAGGGAATGGTAGGGCATGGGATGATGGTTTTTATTGCTATGAAATGGTTCACTGCCCCATTCCCAACTAAGAGCCATCGATGAAACAAAGCACGGCCCGGGCCCCGGAGTTGGTTTTTTCGGAAAATTATCTGCAGGAAACCGCGATAGCTTTGGGTGCAAAAAGCTAAAACATTCATGTGTAATGTCAACCCTGGATTAAGAAACCCCTAGGTTGTTTAATTGGGGAGATACCATTTAAGTATCAGATTACGACTATTTGGGGAGTACCCCCCTAATTAATAAACCATGGTTTATTAATCCGGGGTTGACATTATATCACTTGCAAAAAATTGGCCAAAGTGATGATGTACTTGGATGAGAATTCCCAGAATTGGTGTAGAAAGAGTCAAAAGAATGTGGATACAAAGGAAAAAAATAAAATGGTCTGAGGTCTAGTAGTCCCAAGAATCGGTGAGAATCCCAATTTTGCTTGTTAATGCTCATGATGTCTTGAATTTGAGCTGCTCGAATCACCATTCTTTGCCCATGTCTCCCTGTCAAATCCCCCATGTTTGTAAATTCACCATTTTTCCTGGGGAAAAAATCCTACTGTTTGCTTTGCAGGTCAACAGCAGGGCACATGTCGTGTCCGAGCCAATAGCTAGCAGCGCTGCTATCCCATGGGTCACTCCTGGGCTGGAAAATCACGAAATGCGATTGGCATATGATTATTGCAGTTATGGTGTTTAAGTTTAAACTGAATTGGTGATCAATTCTGGTTCACCAATCATAGTTATTGAATATCCAATAACTGGGTTAACAAAATTGGTTAATATTCACCAATCATACTCAACAATAATTATATTCACCAATATGTGGTTCACCATGGTTAGTGAAATCTGTGCCATTTGAGTCCATCCCATCTCAGATATCTCCGTTGACATCACCTGGCGCCACTGAGAATCACACGTTCCACCGTAGGCCTGGACGTCGAAAGCTAAGGCTTCAGACCGATTTTCCATATGTAGAAAACGTATCGTAAAAATAAGAATGAGAACAGTAAAAATAATCTTAATAACTTCAGTTTCAAGGTTGAAATATACATATGTGCATATATATATAGTATATACATGCATGTACATATATAAGATTATATAACCATTGCAGGGATTAATGTCTGATATCAGGCAGTTCTTGTTGGCATCCTTTTTGTCCTGGAGTGCAACTGGTCTCCGTGTCTCCAGGCTAGTCGCTCCACCAATTTCAGATAGATCCAGCTGGTAAAAGATTGCACACTCCTACTGTGGATGGAAGAAATCCTGCACCGAAAAAAATGGTTGTTTATCCCATTATTTATAGGCTTTCTACCATCCCAGGTGCAGGATTTCTTCCATCCACTCTATTTCTAAGTCGGTTTTCCTGGTACCAGCAAGGCGACGGAGGACGGTTCCGCTTTTTCGGGGCGTGCATGGCTACGTGTCACCCCCGGCCCCAGAGATTGAAACCCAACAGATTCGCTGTTGGGAATTATCCAACAGGCTGTGCAGTTTGCAGTTACTCTCAACTTGAGTTACTACTCAACTTTTCACAGGATACCGTCAGGCAATCATGCATAGCCGTGGAAAACTGCAATGTTTAATGGATACATCATCTACAAATAGCAAATTGTCCATGGCTACGTTAAACAATAGTCACCTATACCAAGGGGTAAACATTGCTCTCCATGGCAAATTCTTGAAATTGTATACTATAACCATTCTTATGATAAAAAAAAGAGAAGTACAACGAAAAATCTGAAGTTGTCTTTCGCAGCCCCAAAAGAAGATCGAAAGCCGTAAACTCATCTCCACTCTGGGATCGAAACTGTCCCCAAAAAATATCGATTGAAACTCGTCCCGGGTTCGATTCCCCTTAAAAATGCTTGGATTTTCAATTTGGAAAAAAAAAACGCCAACAGTCACCAACCCCCATCCGATTTTCCCATGGTGTTTCCATTGGGAAACAAACATTCATCACCAATCGCCTCAAAGCGCGGTTCCGAGGAGAAGGATGAATCCCAAGGCCTGAGATGTCGATGTCGGAGATGTCCCATGGTTTACACTTGAAATCTGTTGAAATGTCTTGAAATCTTCATGGTCAAATGAATTCCAGTTCCGCAGTTCAGAGGAGGGTTTTTTAACGGTGATTCATATCATATGTTTGGTGCTCCTTCAGAGTGGTTTTTCACAGTGGTGATTTCTCAACCTCCTGCAGGGTGATCCGAAAAGAACCCAAATTTCTCCCCATTTCAACTGATATTAGGGGTTTGGATGGTCGCTACATGACCAGCGCCCAGATGGTCAATCGTATTTCAGTCTCAACATTTGATCTCCAGCCAAGGGGACAGAGCTTAAGCAACTCAGTGTTGTGCTGTGAAAACAAGGGCAGAGCAGTTGTCAAAAGCCCAATGTCTGTCATCCCCTCCCGCTGGGGATTCCAGGAAAACCCATCCTTGGTCAGTCCATAATCTCAGATCAACCAGGTGGTTTTTTACCCTTGTAGCAACTGACCGAGCCTCACCGGTGCTACAGAGATAGATCAAAACCCATGAAAATCTGAGTCGTGTAAGCCCCAATCACTTGGGTTTCTCTGAAAATGTGCTGTAACATACTGTAAGTTCTGAAAAATTGTGTGAAACATCCATAGTTGTTCTTAGTTAACATGTCACATCCATTTTCTTGCTGTTTACATACACATTTCTCCGAACAAAAAAAAAAAAACATCCCCAATTGATGGCTAGATGAGTTATAAGCTTCATAAACCAACATAGATCTATCGGGTTGGTCATGTATCCCATATAATCAATATATATATAATTATCCCAATAGCGTCCACATTTGCCATTATCATCTTCCCCAATGTATCCCATATAATCAATATATATATAATTATCCCAATAGCGTCCACATTTGCCATTATCATCTTCCCCAAAAAGAAAACACATATCCTTATATGATATTATTATAAAATTCAAAACAATTATATAATACTTATTATGGTTATTCACCTTCAGTTAGACAACAGTTATTTCCCTAAGTCACGTCACTTTCTGGAGACGAAACGGACCACGTTCACCCAGTCCGCACCTTGCTGACCAACTGTGGTCCCTATGGTCCCTGTGGTCCCTGTGGTCCCTGTGGTCCTCGGGCGCCGGCTTAGCCCAAAATGGTCATCTGTTATGATACCACATCTATGGATAAAGTAAATATAGTAGATATATATATATAGATATAGATATATAAATATAGATATAGTAAGCCACGAAAAAGATAGAATGTGGTTTTAAAAAAAGACTGTCCTGAAATAGTGAAAAGTTTTACTTTTCTGCATCTTTTGGCGGGTATTAAATATGTGTATATATATATATGTGTGTATATGTACACATGTGAATATATAAACGTAAGGATAGAGGAAATGTACGGTTTGGTCATTTACGGTTGAACGAATTCTGTAACTCTAGTCACTTCATGTAGGGTGGATGGGATGCAGCTAATAACAATCATGTGAAGTTGCACACTCACTTGATGCTGCGCGTCCAACAAGCATGGTTAGTCCTACTGTTTATCCTACCTATATTACATAATTCTGATCAATGATGCTGTAGCTTAGTATAACCCACTCACTTTCCAGGTAGTACAATCCTTACACCCTTACCACTATACATTTATTATACCCTCCTGTAGACGTTTACAAAGTGTGTCAAGCGATAGTTACCATCCCCAAATTCACCATTTTTATGGATGGTTTAAACCAAAAAAAAGTTGGTTTATGGATGGTTTAACCATATTTTCTGGAGATATTCCCATATAGCTATCATATAATATAGCCCTAAAAAATAGACCTTATGGTAGGTACCTTCAATAAATCGGTTCCATTTCATGGCCATTTACCATTCATAACCATTAACCATTATATATATACAGTATATGAACCACTAGCCATTGTAGTACCTGTAAATCACCATTATATGGAGGTGTCCTAAATTGTGGTACCTCCAAATCATCCAGCTATTAGATTGGGATTGTCCATGAAATAAACCATCCAGCTATTGGGCTATTCCCAGTTTAGGAAAGCCCCATGACTCGCTACGGCGAAAAAAAGCGCCTGGACCGCCTGGATCTTGGAGGCTCCTCCAAGATAGCGCTTGATACAACTGGTGCAACTGGGGATGTTTACACATATATTGTACATATTTATGTACATATATACAGTGTATGTATATTATATATATATATATGTAGTGTACATATACATATACATATACATACATATATCATATGTATATGTATATATGCATTCAAGATTCTTCATTTATGAAGCTTATTTATGTCTTTACTATTAAGTCGATTTGACAAACAATTTCAAACTGACTCTTAGATCCTCTTGGTTAGGTCAGTCACGCGTCGAACATCTTATGGAAACTGCCATGTGGAGATCAACTGGTGTGGTTTCGATCCCCAAAGATGAAAAATTTGATTTGAAATTGGCATTTAATGGGATTTAATGGGATTTACTGGGATTTCAATGGGATTTGAATGTGATTTAATGGGATTTGTATGGGATTCGAGGGGAATTTGGAGGGATTTCATTGGATTCGAATCTAGAATTGAAGGTCTTATGAAAATGCTATGGTTCATACCAGGTCCGAAGACAATTTTTTTTTCCAAACGATGACCTCTATGACAGCTACAACATCCCGTACATCAGAGGAAATTTCAAGGGAGTTGTTGGGGTAATGGTGGAGTCTGGTTTGATTAAGGTCAACTGGTAGTACCCTCTGGTAAACGTTTACATGACTATGGAAAATCACCATGCTATTAATGGGAAAACTCACCATAAATGGCCATTTTCAATAGCTATGTTAAATTACCAGAGGGTAGATAGTGACTGGATATGACTGGTTCGCCAGGAAAGATGTTGATCTCATTGGTTGCGGAAAATGTACCCACGAAAAATTTCGTGTGAAAATGTAAAGAAGATTGCAACCAAGATGGCAATATGGCCAATTCACCAACAGAATTGAGGATATACATGTGTCTGAAATTGTACCGAAAAAATGGCATGTATATGGGGATGATGATGATTATTATTATTATTCTGATGATGATGATGTCGTCCGCCTCGTTGGTGCTTTCTGTTTCAACCCTCAACAATGTGCTTGCTCGTTACTGGGAATCACCATTCCATTCCTATGGTTGAAACCTAGCTGTGCGCCCTAGGGCTGAAGAGCGACCCAACTATTTGGAGGTTTCCATAAATGGGGAATCCCCAACAGCTGGATGATTTATTTCATGGAAAATCCAATAAAAAATGGATGATTTAGGGGTACCCCCCCCCATTTTAGGAAACCTCCATTAGGAGTGTTGTTATCACTCTTCTTATTACTATTCGGTATTCTTAGTATCATTATTGATGAATAATAGTGATAATGAATTATTGATGAATTAGGTATCATTAGGAGTGTTGTTATCACTATTGGTTATTGATGATAATGATAATAATAATAGTGATAATGATAATAATAGTGATAATATCATTAGGAGTGTTGTTTATAATAATAGTGATAATGATAATAATAAACCGGCCCAATCACCAGCCCTCAACTGTCGCTGTCCTTTGTAAGCCGATTCATCAGCTCGCGACCTTGGAACAGAACTGGAAGTCAGCTCCATATGATCCTGTTTCAAGCTGAAAAATACCTCAAACCCAATGGGTGTGTCTGAAAATTGGCTAGATCATGTATATATATACCTCATATATACCCTCTAAATCTTCATCTTAATGGAGATGATAATCCAAAGCGTATGGCATTGGGTTTATATACCACATTACAAAAAGATTCACAGGATGCCCATCTTGGGTGTCTGGTTTGTTTCTTATCTTTTGCCGCTAGCCCTACCCGTAAACCCAAGTTTTACCTGGTAAACTAACAGTTTGCTATGGAAAATCCACCATCTTTAAGTTCCGTAACATCAACATCAAAAATGGGCCATGGCTTCAAGTTCGCAAACTGTAACAAATTACCAGAGAGTAACCCCGAAACACCCAACTCATCCGATTTGATCGAACGATCAAATCACCAACCAGACTTCCCAGCGCTGCTAGCTTTGAGCCGGCTAAAGATATGGATAAAAGCCCATGTATGGTAATTGTTTACAGGAAAATTCAGAAAAATGTTGACAAAACAATGGAATATAATGGAATTAACCCAATGTTCAATGGTCTTATCGTCACAATCTTCCTATGTTCATCATTTGATCCCAGTGGCCCCGGTGGCCCCGGCGAACGGCGAGTGGTCAGCGTGTCTTGCAAGGCGTTTCGGACCTGAGGTTCAAGAATCAATAGAATCATTATGACTATGATTAAATCCCCAAATGTTTGTGGGTCAAATCCCAAAGATCACCATGATATCCACATCAAAACCACATAATTGCTATAATTGCTACAAAAAAAAAAAAAACCTTCTCCCCACATTCACGCCTTAACCCATTCTTTCTGGAAAACAAAAAGGATGTTCCCCCATTCTTCTGGGTAAATGATAATATTTCACTAACCTGAAAGTTTCGGCCATTTTGGGATGATTCCCATATACATTCACCATGATTCCAGTGAGGTCGCAGTGAAGTCGTTAAAAAAATGCCCAGATAAATAGTATGAATAGTAACAATTATAATCATTAATATGTATTGGCTAATCTATCACATATAATATTAATCTACAATGAATAGTTTATAGTGATTCTCCAATAGATTAATATTCTGATAATATTGGATAGTATCATCTGCTATTCTGTTTATGATTATATATCATCATAATTGGATTAGAATACTAGATGATATTATCATATTGGATCAGATATGAATCATCTAATATTCAAGAATCATTGTTGGATTAGATAGTATGTGAATAATCTAATAGCGTGTTCATTATAATTGGTGATCATAGTCATGGTAATATTAATGTGTCAATGATATGATTAATCCATATGTTTATTATTCTAATTGGTTGATTTATGGTTCAACAATCAATATAATGATGTAGTGATGTTGATTGATAAAGCTATGATATTGATGTGAAACAAGCCACGTAATATGGGGTATTCCATAATACGCAATAATGGTCATCGCGATTGATAGGTTCAACATAGGATAATAGAAGATGGCAATAGTCACTTGTCAATAATAGTCCATAGTAAATTATTTGATAATAGTCATGGCAAATGGTGATTGATAGATTTTCGATAAGCAGTGGATAATATTCAATCATCAACTAATCGATTTTGTGCTAAGCCACATTATTTGATAATATAATTGATATATATATATATATATATGATTAATCAATGATATGGATAATAGTAATTTATGGCCCATTGGATTTATATAATATGGTAATATTGCACTAGTCTTACACTATTATCATATCAACTTTTCCTATAAGCTCTTATAGCATTGGTCATATTGTTGTATATTTCTGATTGGTAGTATGGCTATTGATTGCTTTGATAATATGGATAATATGGCTCAGCGATTGATTCTATTTTTTGACATGATCCTTTTTTCATATTGATCCTATCTTTATGACAGATATGTTTTCAATTTCATGTTCTCTGGATATATATATACACATAAAACTTGTATCTGCTTGTCAAGAAATAGTGAGATGATTTAGAATGTATGGTTGATTTCGAGGGCGATATCAACGTCACTAGATTGATTTGAGCAAAATTCTACAGAACATCATGGTAGTTATCCCCAAATCTGGTAATCTGGTGGTTTCCTATAGCTTTGTTCATCAAATTCGCAATAGTTCTGGTAGTGCAGCTCGCTGTTTCCGGGAGGAATCCTGCAAGGAATTTCCCCAGATCAGGTCAGAGGCTAGAAATAAGAGTAACATGAAACACAATAACAATGAAGTCAATGAAACCAATAGCATCCTTTCATAAAAACCCATACCTCTGGGGAACATTCCCCCTCTATACATGTATATATTTATTATATTATATTATATTATATTATGTTAAATTATATTATATTATATTATGTTATATTATATTATATTATATTTTAATATTATATTATATTATTTTATATTTCAATATTATATTCTATTCTATTCTATTATATTATATTATGTTATATTATATTATATTATGTTATACTATATTATATTATACTAGTTTATACTATATTATATTATATCATATTATATCGTATTATATTATATCACATTATATTATATCATATTATATTATATTGTATTATAGTAAATTATATGTTATATGTTCTATTACATTTTCTATTGTCTTTTCTATGAATATTTCTATTATATTTCGATTGCAATTTCTATTACATTATAGCTTCTATTATATTATAGTTTCTATTATATTATATGTTCTATTATATTATAGTTTCTATTATATTATATGTGATATTATATTTTATGTTCTATTATATTATATTTTCTATTATATTATATGATTTATTTTATTATATTTTCTATTATCTTATATTTTCTACTATATTATATTTTCTATGATATTTTCTATTACATGTTCTATTATATGTTCTATTATATGTTCTACTATTTATTACATTATATATTATATATTATGGTTTACATTATATACTATATATTCTATGATATTATATTATACTATATTGGATTATATGAATATTAAATTATATTATCTTATCTTATACTATTTGATATTATAGTGTATTTAACTATATTAAATATATTATATTATATAGATTATATTACATTATATTATATTATAGTAAATATTATAATAAATATATATATATATACACAGTCTATATATATACATATATATCCATATCCCCCAGCTCCATGATCTCCAAATCTCCACATCTGGCCACATGATCTCCCACTCGAAGTCCGATGGCATCCAGCACATTCTGCGCCTCCGCCTGGCTTCATCTCCAGTGGGTTCCACCAAAAAACTTGGGACTTAGAGGGGCTTTTTGCCACTGGAAAGTAGGCTTTCCTCATGTTCCAAACGCTCTAAAAAAAAATATGGCATTCCAAGAAAAATCCACTTTTTGATTAAACATCCTATTTTAATTATGAGGGACTTAGGTGTATCCTTTGGGAAATGGTCATCAAATAGGATGTTTAAAACAAAGAATTGGTGATTTCAGCGCTGGCAACAAGCCTTTCTGAAAAAATATGGCATTTACCCTAACTGCAAGGTGCCTAACTGGGAAATCCGCCCAATAGAACCAGATTTTTGGGAGCTAGGAGTTCCACCCCTTCAAGGCACGGCTTCTGAATTTCGGGGCCCTTGAATTCGAGCTTTTGGCTCCAGAGATCACTGGTGAATCATCACCCCAAAGCTGCCAGAAATTCTGGTGATCTCCATCTTCAGTCCATCTTTGCAGCTGCACAAGCTCCATCTGTACCCTATGGAGATCCACAACATTTTCTGTCACCATTCGAATGATTATGGTTCATGAATCTGGGTGCACCCCTACAAACGGGATGGTGTATGTGTATATATATATATCATGTGTATATATATATACACATATTGCATGTATATGTATAATTATATATATAGCATGTATTCACATAGATATCATAGCCTCCTTGTGTGGTTAAGACTTGGAGGATCCACAGAAGTCGCACTCTCGCCTCGGCCCCCCGGTAGACGGCGCTGTCAAAGACCCGCTTCAGCAAATCCATGGAGAGACCCGTGCGTGCCTTGCTGTTTGGCTTCCCCAACCAGTTCTCGTTCGGAATCTTTCATGGGTCATGACTGATGTCCCCATGGGTCACATCACCCAACCATGAATGGTATATGGTCTATAATGGCTACTGTTTTAGGTGATGTCCAATATTCCCAAAATGGGACAGTTACCAACCCCTGTTAGACGAATCTATTGATTGCCAATCTTGGATAGCCTGCATGTTTTTGTTAGCGGGTTACAAGATATTCCTATGGCAAAAGATTAAAGAATTAAACTACCCATCCAAGGTTGACCTAGTATTGGCTACCACCCATGTTTTTTACCCTCAAGTCTGTTGTGAATTCCATCTTGATTGGCAAATATTCCATAAGCCTTAACATGGATCAAGAGAGGTTTGGGGGGTCCTCACCTGGTTTCCTGAAAAATTAGAAGCAGCTTCCAACATGCAGCCGACTTGGGAAATACATGTGTTCCAATAGCTCTGGTCAATGACACATGAATGCTTCAACCTGATGTCTCAACCCATTTGAAACCCCAAATGCCGATCAAACTGAGCTACCCCAGAAATGATTGGATCATAAATGCGATGAAATACGCAAAAAAAAAATCTCTGAGTTTCCTGGATGCCATGGTTGTTTTTCTTCACACCCCATATTTTGTAGCTAGCATCCCAAATATTTGCTTTGTGAACTTGTACTCCCAGCTAAACTGCCCCAGCAGTTTGCTCTCCCAAATCCACATCCGAAACCATTCAAACATAAAACTAAGCTTTCGGTATGTTTCGGTACATGAAAAGCGTTTCTGTTGGAAAATCTCACTCCTTTGGGGTATCTTCCGAAACAACATGAAACAACAGGCCGTCGCCAAGGAACATCCTCGGGAGGAGCTCTCGTGTAGGCCCAATCGACCATCTGCAAGGCCGTGGTCACCTGAATTTCGTGACAGCAGCGGAGGCTTCTTTGCAGGTGCTGGAATTCTTAAGCGGATCTCATGGTTCATCTCATAATGGTAAGTTTATGGCTGGGTAAACCATCTATAAATGGTAAATCTATGGTTAATCTATGGTTAAATTTATGGATAATCTATTATTAATGGTCAATAGTTACCCGGCCTGGTAAACATACAAAAAGCTATTGAAAATGACCATTTTTGAAGTCAGGGTTTTTGGGGAGAAACCGTGCTTGTGTACCATCCAAACAATGAAACAATCTGCATGGAAAACTGTGGTTTTGTTTTTACAATCCAGAACTAAATTTTCCCTTCGAGTTGTTACGCAAGGAAACCGATGGTTTTTATCATTCAGACAGAATTCCGTACAGTATGATTTGCTGTTTCGAAGCCACATGGCAGCCTGGTACAGCACCAGGCTTTCTGCTGGCTTGTCATTTTGGGGGAAGGGATTTGATCAACATGTCTTTTTGGTTCCTTAAGACATCTTTGACAGGTACATCAGTACATCCTCATTTTTCTCATGTTTATCCGCATTTTTATTGGTGAAAACCTTGATTCAAAAATATGTTGAAAAGATGTTTGGGTGATATGGTCAAGATGTTTCGAAGCATTCACAAGGTATTTGTTGGCAACCCTGAGAAAAAGATGCAGGAAAGTAAAATCCAATCCAATGTATATATCATTTATGTGTATATACGTATATTGATGTGTATATATATATATATATATATGTGTCTATATATATATATGTATATGTCTATATATATATATATGTCTATATATATATATGTCTATATATATATATGTCTATATATATATGTCTATATATATATATATGTCTATATATATATGTCTATATATATATGTCTATATATATATATATATGTCTCTATATATATGTCTATATATATATGTCTATATATATATGTCTCTATATATATATGTCTATATATATATGTCTATATATATATGTCTATATATATATGTATGTCCATATATATATGTCTATATATATATGTCTATATATATATGTCTATATATATATATGTCTATATATATATATGTCTATATATATATGTCTATATGTATATATATATACCAATAGTGGTACCCCAAATCATCCAATTCATTCGACCATTTGAGTTATTGAAACCCATGGTGACTTGGGGTAGCCGCATAGGAAACCACCGAGGCATTTCGAGGCCTCGCCAGAGGTGATACAACTCTCAATGACCGCAGCGTACATGGAGATCCGCCCGGTCCTGTTTGTAAAAAAAACAATGGGATTGACTGGGGAAGGCCATGGTGATCATCAAAAGATAGGTCGGATTTTTTGATCGAAGCAAAATTCTGAGGTTGGACCAGAAATGGTGATGTTCATCCGGAGAAAAGTGGACGATGTTGAAGGAAGTTCGGAAGGCCAACATTTGATAGGTAAATATCCAGGGTTCGTCTAAGTTTCCATACGTCCCACCAAATGAGAAGAGACAAGACATCATGAAGAAAAATCATTAGATCAGCTCCAAAGAATAGGGATGCTGACTGCCAAGAAGAACTGGAGATGTGAGCAAGTCGGGAAATTGCCAAGAAGAAACATTGGGGAGATAAGCCTCAACAATGAGAGGAGATGATGCACACAGAATCCCATTTTGAGCAGAGCTCAAAACCTCAGTCCGCCTGGTTAAGAAGGACATGCCCACTTCATAGATTCCGAGTGTCCAAAATGAGTTTAAAGGGTTGTGTAATACCCGGACTAATCATCAACCAGGGGTTTTGAACAAGAATCAACAAACATTGACCGAACCATCACTAACCATTATTACTAACCACTACTATTCTGGATTATTAGCCAGTGTGCCAAAAGTAATAATTCTTAACAACTGCTATTGGTAGCAAATGATTATCCTCGAAATGTTGATAGATAATGGTAGATAATGGTTAATGGCAATGATAGATAATGGTTAACAACCAAACTAGATGGTAGATAATGATAGATCTTGGTTTACCAATGTTTTGATGTTCACATCAAAATGCCATCATTTGCAAGTTTGGTTGAGAATCTTCCATTAACCATGGATTTTAACCACCCTTACCATGACTAGAAACGACCAGAAACCACCAGTTAGTTATATCCTCCATAAACCCATTATCCAAGCGATGTGCGTCAACTTAGCTTTCATCAATCAGCCATAAAATCCATGGAAATCCCCCATGTTTCTTGGTTCAATCGGCGTTTTCCCATGGTTTTCCCATGGTTTTCCCATGGTTTTCCCATGGTTTTCCCATGGTTTTCCTACGCTTTTCCTGTGGCAAACCACGCCAACGACGAAGCGCCCGGAACCACGGAGCCCGCTGTCCCCCGCTGTCCCCAGGGAGGCGCCGTCGTTGTCCAAGTATTCCAAGGAAAGCACCTGATGTACATTACAGTCATATACTGTAGAAATACATATTATTGATATATGGTATATATATGGTATATATATGTATGTATATATATGTATATATATGTATGTATATATAATGTATGTATATATACATATATATATAATGTATATATATATATATATATCATGTATATATATATATCATGTATATATATATATACCACATAGGTTTCTCCGAGAAATTTTGGGACAACCCCATCCCAATCATCAACCGTTTCTCGGATGTCGAAGGGGTCTTTTTGCAGCTGCAGGCTGCAGGCTGCTCATTTTCTGGATTCTGCTCATAAATTTGAAATCTCCGGGAACATGTTTTTTTTGTTGAATACGAATCCCATGCAGCATTCATACTAAACACCTCCATTCTATGAGTCAAAGATATGTGGTTTCATCCAACAAGCAACCAGGGTTTCTGTGGGGTGTTTAATATCAACGGGCAAAGGGATTAGTAACCCCCAAAAAGAGCGAAACGGATTTCCAGGATGTGAAAAAGATGATGTGTCCTCCGAAATTTCGAGGTTTCCAAGGTATTCTCAGCATCTGTGACTGGAGGGGGTGCTCGAAGATGGTTCTGGGAAGGAATTCGTTGACTCAACTCGTCTCTGAGGCCCCTACCGCGCGACTCAGGTCGCGAGCCTTCAAACAGCAGGTGACCTGAAGCAAGAAAAACCTGGGATTTGGCGTATGACAAAGCGAAAAACCTGGGATTTGTTTGTGGATTTGGTTGAGAAAAACCCCGGATTGTTTTGAAAGAAAAGAAGACATGTTTGGGATGGAAGAAAAAAAAACTGTTTAAAAGATGTGGAGGGGAATTCATACAAGGAGGATTGGAGTTCATCCACCAAAGACATCGAATTTAGCAGATCAAAATGGGGAGCTGACCAATTACTGTATTCGGATTCATCAAGATGCTTCAGAGATCTGGTCCGCAACAGCAACGGCCTAGTAAGCTCCTAACTTGGAGGTCTCGTCAGGGCGGATGAAAACGCATCACGGGGCGTTGGGTGTCCAATCAGTGGAATATCATTTTTTCGAAGGGATGCAGCGCCGACACAATCCACAGGAATTGGCATGGAATGAGATGCTTATACATATATATATATATATACATACATAATCATACATATATGTATAATGTATGTATATGTTTTTTTCTGTCTGTCTGTCTGTCTGTCTGTCTGTCTGTCTGTCTGCATGCATGCATGCATGCATTCATGTGAATGTATATATATATATATGTATGCTGTATGTATGTATAAATACATCATACATATGTGTATAGTATATTACATATATATATATGTGCATATAACACCCAAACAACCAGGTCACAGCCCTGAGGTCCAAACTAGACACGACCAAACCTCAGCGCAACATTCGGTAGGACAATGAAGCAACTGACCTATTACTAGGGGCCCTTGCTTGTACTATAGTCATCCTGAAGTAGATAGAATATGGAGTTTTTTAAAAAGTCCTCACTAAAATGAGAATATCTTTGCGACTTCGGGATGATTATAGTTTTTATGGCTTAATTCCCTAATGAATGAGTGTGATATCCGTTTGTAGGAGCGGTTTAGCTGCCTTAGATCACCTAAAGTTAAGCCCCAATATACAGATTACCCTGACTAGCCCTAAAATTCTTTGCTCAGGAATAACTGCTATCCCTCTATATGGCTACAGTATGTAATTCTAATCACTCATCAACCTGAAAGTTCGTTCCAAAATGGGATGCTTCCCCACGCCTTTCCAAAAATGAACGCCGGCGAATCACCAGTTCTCAAAAGTTGGTGGTTGAAGCCCCAATGAAGCCCCAATCTTTGCAAACGGTAAATGATGGCAACAACTAGTGGTTAATGATTATTAAAATGGTAACCATACCACCTATAAAAATGGTGAGGATAAATGAAAAAAAAATAGCTGGTTGATGGTGTAATAACCATCTTGAAAAATGATGGAGTTCGTCAATGGGAAAGATTATTCCATTCCATCCCATATATGAAACGGAAAAAAAAAAACCATGTTCCAAAACACCAAGCAGTATATTAATCATTGATTATCATTATCAACCATTATTAACCACTATTAACCACTATTAACCACTATTAACCACTAGTAACCACTAGTAACCACTAGTAACCACTAGTAACCACTAGTAACCACTAGTAACCACTAGTAACCACTAGTAACCACTAG
>Ga0126342_10009455_pt1 | contig 17475 bp, 17 predicted proteins | sample Cyp1metagenome_FD_92528 | JGI IMG/M metagenome (GOLD analysis project Ga0126342, IMG submission 92528) | Coral microbial communities from Lord Howe Island, Old Settlement Bay, Australia - Cyphastrea 1 metagenome | ecosystem: Host-associated > Invertebrates > Cnidaria > Coral ... | reverse complement strand
TATAATATAATATAATATAATAACATAATATAATATAATATAATATAATATAATATAACATAACATAATATAATATAATATAACAATATAATATAATATAATATATATATATATAATACATAATATAATACAATATAATATATATATATATATAATGCAACACCCCCCAAACCCAGAAGCCATCAGAAGCCATTTTGCCCAGGCCTCGGGCTGGCTCGGTAGAATCAGAGGCAGAACTGGAGCATGAACTTTTTGTAGCCCTAAATCATCCATGTGTGTTTGGGATTTTCCATGAGATAAACCATCCATATGCGAATCCCCCATTTATGCGGTGGCCGCCGGCAGCTCATCATGCGATGGCCGCCGGCAGTGCGAGAGCTGTGGCAGGAGCGCAGCCATTGCCGACAAAAAGGGGGGGGTTATCATCAAAGGTCCTCATTATTTAAGGTCTACATAAAGTGCTATTTCATGATATTTCATGATATTTCTCCCACTGGTTCGGTTTAGTACACTTATTGCAAAAACGTAAACCATCCCAGGCGAGGTGTTTGTGGACAGTATCACCACATCGCCTATCCCATGGTTCAAGTCATAGGATGAAAAGTGTGAGAAATTTTCCATAGCTATGTGAGACTACCAGAGGGTACTTACCCTCCAATAAACTATATGACCTGGTTGGTGGTTGGGAACATTTTTTATTTTTCCATATATTGAGAATAATAACCCCAACTGACTTTCATATTTTTCAGAGGGGTAGGTATACCACCAACCAGTAACATAGATGTGGAAAATCCACCATTCGTATATGGGACACCATGGGGTTTTCCACATCTTAATGTTACTTTTCCCCAGGGAAGCACTTGGGAATACCAGCTCATGGTGCTTCTTCCCGTATAGGACTAGCAGTGTCTGCGGGAGTGTTCCAACAGGAACCCCCCGGAATCATTTGGTTTGTCATCAGTTTCCCAGGGTGAAAACGGGCCATAACTGGGGGGATTAACCCCCAATTTCAGTGACACCCAAATTTCATACTGTTGGTTTATGTTCGGTATCCCCATCATATTCCCATTGCTGTTGGTAAACTCCAGATTTTAACCCCATTTTCTTTCGACCAACCTTTGAAATCAAAAAGCGACGCGGGCAGGACCTGGAACATGCGCGACCAGTGTCGAACGTGAAGTGCAGCAAGGCTCTGAAGATCTGATGCTTGGATCAATACGAACAGCTGCGATCGACCCCGGTGGATTATCATACTGTCGGTGGTGCCCCAGTGAGGCAAATCGCGTTCACTTGGGGTTCACATAACTCCAATTTCACTATGGTGAAAGTGGATGTTTATGGTAGATATATCTATAATTCTATCCAATTTCACTATGGTTTATGGATGTTTATGGTAGATATATCTATACTATTCCTATGTTTTTTTTTTGTGAACCAACGTTCACATCACTGAGGCACCACCTTGTAGATGATACCGGCGGGTTCCATAGTCATGGGGGGTTCCATAGTCATGGGGGTACCCCGGCTCATCGCTGGATGGTGCAAATTTCCATGGGAAAATCCCAAACAAAAATGGATGATACCCTCTGGTAAACTAACAGTTTGCTATTGAACATGGCCATTTATAGTGAGTTTTCCCATTAAAAATGGTGATTTTCCATAATTATGTTAGTTTACCAGAGGGTAACTAGGGGTATCCAAGTATCCTTATTTCAGGAAACCTCCTAATATTGGGGACATGCATGTGTTGGGCTCTGTATAAATTAAATGTCTATAGTATAACGTAGATGGAACAGATGGGATTTGACTTTGGAATTGCAGATGCGTTCTTTTTTTTCTGTCTTGCTGCATCCAAATGTCCTGCACAAAATGATCCCATTTTGGGAGTCTGTTCTTGAGGATACATTTGAATGTGTAGTCTCTACTTGTATGATAGCCAGACAGTTTGAACTCGAAATCCATCGAAATCTCGATTGTCGTTTGCGTTGTAAGTTCACCTCTTGTAAAACCTTGCGGAGTTTGAATTCACTGAATCATTGGGTGGCAACAAGTCGAAATGGTAACTTTTCCCTTCTATACATCCATCGGACTTAGGACTAGACATAGGCAGGCTAAAGATGATTGGAATCATTGCGGTCAAAATTAATCAATGCTGAAATGAGACGAGTTGCATGCACATTTCAAAGTGCCGCTGCTCTAAGTTTCCTGTTCCAGAACGTGGAACCATATCCCGCTATTGTTTTTTCCTCATGGTCACTAAAAAGGTGGGGCTTCGGTTCCTATGTTTGCTGCTGGACTCCCCATCGAATCAATGGCCATTTCAGGATCCTAAATTGGAGGTACCTACCATATATAAGGCCTATTTTTCAGGCCTATGTAAGAGAATATCCCCACAAAATATGGCCTGAAAAATGGTACGTTTACGTACCTCCATCAATTGGATCCTGGAGATCTCCCATTGATCGAAGTCTGAGGTCGCAAGAAGGAGATCTGGTCTTTGGCACTGTACCTTGGATGCCTTGGATGCCTTGGATGGCTGGTAAAGTCCCCCCAAGTAGAATGGAAAGCCCAGAATTCATCTCCCACGATGTGGTCAAATGTACCTAAATTATCCTAAATTCATGACTTCGGGGTGCCAGGGGTATGGGGGATATGTATACTATATATTTCAATTAGTACCCATATGCTCCATGCATGGAATATTTACCTACATTTACCCCAAAAATGGCCCAAATGGAGGTAAATATTCTATACATGGAGCATATGGGGTATGGGGTCTGGGGTTACTTAAAACTCAACCCATAACCCAAGCGTTTTCCCCTCGACCTCACCCGGAAAACCGTTGGTGCTTCAGCTGACCCTTGACGGGTCGTAGGCGTCTCTTTTCACGTTTCCAACGGCATGGCGCGTCCGTCAGTGCGGACGTGATCAGCTTCACGGGAGCCATTCAATGCTGTGAGACGCTGGGTGGCAACGTTGGTCCGCACCATTGGTGGAACATGGTGGGATTTTTAAGGGAAGAGAATAGGAATCTCATGGGGATTTACCAACCGGTAATTTAACATAGCTATTGAAAATGACCATTTATAGTTGATTTACCCATTAAAAATGGTTATTTCCCATAGTTATGTTAGTTTACCAGAGGGTACCAACCAGAATGGGAATGTCATGGGGATATCATGTTTTTATTTTCCATTTATCATGGACTTTTCAAAAGAGATGTTCCGATTTTTCCCATGATTTTCTCATTGATTTGCCCATGATTTTCTCGGATTTCCCAGCTAAGATTGACACCGAAGGGTAGCTCAATGGCTGATGAGTTGGAGCGATATCACCATCAGGCTGACCTTACTTCAGCTCCGGGAATTCGATACCAGGATAAGATATAATCATGATATATCATGAGGCTAGAACCAGCAAAGAAAGAAATATTCAGTAACGTGTGGATAGAGAACGATTATTGTATCAGATTATAGAGGCTCCAGTGATCAGATTGGATTATTGATTATAGATGACAGTGATCAGATTAATTACCAGATAAAATCCAATTGTAGAGAGGTGGATTCTTTGGCAAATTGGGGATGAGATTTGAGTTGATCAGATGAGGCTCCAGTGATCTGGAGTGGATACTGTCACTAGCTACGTAGTATCCAGCTGACAGATATTTCTATATACATTTCGTATGTGCCATGGTCAACACATTGAATTATTTTCCGTTAAAGGGGATGGTTATCAAATCTATTTAGATTTAGGAATTTATATAGTGTACCCACTATGTTTGGAATCCCATGTTTGAATGGATACCCATGGATCTCCAATGACTTCCATGTTTAATCCCATTGTTGATGATAACTTCTACATTTCCTGTTATCATCCCATTCCTACAGTGGTTCCCATTGCTGAAGTCCTTTTTTTTTCTATCAAAACTGGTTGGTGGTTTGGAACCATGGAATTTTATGAATTTCCATGTCTTGGGAATAATACTCCCATTTGACTAATATTTTTCAGAGGGGTAGGTATACCACCAACCAGAAAAGCATGGAAAAGTCCCCATGACCGCATGAGCAACGAGGAAGGGAGCAGCCTGGGAGACTGCCATGGATCTTCTGAATCAGATGGGTCGCTCGCCGCGATCTAAATCAATGCGTGAAAGGATTGGACCATGATTTCTTGCTGTATTCTATATATACACAATATATATATATATAGTAACCGGCTAGCACTTAGAATATTAATCATTTTTTTTTCGAATAGGTCTATTAGTTACATGATTTTTCCTGGGTGAAAACATTATTCTAAGTGCATATCCACAGACGATGCACATAGAATATAAACCTTGTAAAGATGTGCTGAGTTGATCATGAATCAAACCATCATGTTGCATGGCGATGTCCGCACTGTTTACTTTAGATTTCACTGATCAACGATTTGCTTGGAGAGTCTTGAGATTTTGATAAGGTAAATCAATATATATATATACCCCCATATTCTATGTGGATAAATATTCTATGTGGATGACATTCCAGGAATAGGTTTTGCTATGTATTTTCCATATTCTTAGTGGCACCTATTTCTTTTTAATATTCTATGTGCCAGCTGTTTACTATATATAGATGTATATATATATATATGTATGTATATATATAAATATGTATGTATATATATATGTATGTATATATATATGTATGTATATATATATGTATGTATATATATATATATATATGTAGATATATATATATGCATATATAATATGTTTATGTACATATATAGACAAATATATGTTCTTTTCTTTTTCAATTTGAGCTCTTGTTCTTACCTTTATATTCAATGATGCGCTGGTAGATATCTCCGTCGGTATTTCTTTCTTTTTCTGTATACATGTTGAGCCTTTTGACTGGACATTAGGAGCCGAGACACGGCTCCTGCACATCCTGGGAATAGCAAGTGGCCTTACTTATTCACCGGTTATCAATCGATATTATATCATACCAATCACCCATTTTAAGATCATAAAATTCTTACCCGCCATATATTACTCACCCATTAGATATACAATCACTAATCATGAATCCAGCAGGGTAGCTTAGTAACTGCCAACTCCTGTCACGTTGGATTTTCAGGTACACAGCAGGTTTTCCCAACGGCCGTAAGCTATGATGCGAGCCTCAACGTTTGTCGCAGATGCCTGGAGCCTTCGAAACCAGGCCGGTCGATCCAGGTAAATCTCGAATGAAAAAGGGATCCAGGATGACTTCATAGAGTTAGCATTCAAAAAAGGCTTTAGTATACTTAAAAAGACTTAAAACTGGCGCACATACCGGTATATTTAGGTATATTTAGGTGATGTTTTCATGACCTCAGTTGCAGGAGTTCGTGTCGGCGCTGGCATCGAACATGATCTGATCCGAGGCGTGACATCTTTGTGGCAGCTCTCTGTGTCCTTGTTTCGGCACTTGCGGCGGAGATCTTTGGTTTGGAAAATTGGGCAATTTTCCCAAGATTTCGGCACTTGGTGTTGGAAGATTTGTTATTTTTCCCATCATATTGGGAATGTCATATCCCCAACTGACGAACTCATATTTTTCAGAGGGGTTGAAACCACCAACCAGCCAATACTTTTTAGGGGTGTGGGGTGTTGGAAGCAATCCTGAATATCTAGATACTGACCATATATGAAAATATAATGCATTTAATCTCAGCGAAATAAGGATATTTTACCAGATTCCACCATATTTTACCATAGTTTACCAGATTTTACTATATATGTTCCATATATCTTACCATATTTTACCAAAACTTGCCTTCGGTATATCTACCTACAAAACTGGGTGATTTTGGACAAGGGCACATGTAGGTAAATATTCCAGCACCATGGTTCGCAGGGTTCAAATACTCAATGGATTGGTTTTTCAGGGAAAATTGAAACCGGAAAAGCCCATAATCCATATATTTCATGGGAAAATCGATGGGCTTTCCGGTGATTTTCCCAACCAATCCATTGAAATACAGGGCTTTCCTCGACCCGTTCCCAAGGAGATGTCCAAGGCGATGCCGTGCTCTTTCACAGCCTGGCGGATACAGCGGTGGTTTGGCGCTAACTTCGGCCCCAGTTTTTAGTCACGGACGAAGGCTATAGAACTATGGTTGATTTAACGGAAATTGAGGATTATCAATTGGTACACTGGTAAACGTTTACAGTTTGCGAACTGGAAAATCACCATGTCTAATAGGTAAGTCAACAATGACCATTTTCAATAGCTATGTAACAAATTTACCAGAGGGTAGCTGTAGAAAATCCAAGATTTGTTGTTGATTACCTACAAAATACGGGGATTTTCCAGGTCTCGAGGCTATCATCACCACGTGGTGAGTAGATGATATTCTCTTTCGGTTACAATAATTAATGTATGTGGAATGTGGTGATCATTCTTTTGGTTGAGGCACACCTAAACAATTAGCCTCTGGTAATGTGTTGCGTAGCAATGGAAAATGGACCATTAAGTTCGATTATTTTCCGTTTGAAGATGTGAATTTCCGGTTGCAAATTGTTGAATTGCCAGAGGGTACGGGTAGGGGATCCCTTTTTACATGACAAATGGCGGATTCCTTGGGGATCAATTTTGCACAAGTTATGATGTCAGAGTGGATTCAGAAAAGCCTCGACTGTTTTTTTTTGGGGTTAAACTTTGGTTGGGAAGGTTCATGATCCTATAATATCCTATATTAATCTATAGTAATTATCTATTTGTGTTTGGCAAATGCAATGACCTCACCACACATGATATAAATCCTATAAATGAGGTTTATAAATTTGTAAACCAACGAACATCACTGCGGGGTCCTCCTTGTGGTTATCTTGTCAGGTCAAGGCGTCCACTCCATCATCAACTGCCCAAGGCCCGCTGGTATCATTATGAAATATGTCTATATTCTATGAATATATCATATATATATACATTCATACATATTTACATGTATACATACACATATACATATATGTATATATATATATCTATATCTATATATACACATACATACACATATATATATATATGGGTTCCGGAGCCTCTCCGAGGGCAGTTGAACTCACAAAGGTTTTGAATTCTCACCCTCTCCGGAGAGTCGGGCTCGTTTTGGATCAATGAAGGATTGATTACATACAAATACATACACTTATATATATATATATACATATCTACAATACATACAGTTATATATATATATATATATATTATAAATATATACACAATTTGCAAATGCATTTGCACACACACGCACACACATGTGTTTGGATGTATATCTATCTCGAAATTGTGAATCTGGTGATAGCCTTATTTGCATACGTTTGCCGTTGTACTCTAGAGATACTATACTTTAATCATGAGAAATGTCCATCCAATATGACAAAGCATGAACATGAGAAATACGTTGTTTATGTATGTTTTGATTCAACTATATCCTCTTTACATATATATAAGTATATATATAGATAGTGTTTGCGGGTGGGAAATATAGTAGTCTGCTCTGATTACAGTATTAGTTCCATATCCGTCTATCAAAAGCCTTATTCAAGCACTATTCAATGAGCTGAAGCATTCCCCCATTGAAGCTGAAGCATTCACCATGACTGACCATTAATTCAATGAGTCATTTTTTCGCCGTGCTATGATTGACCATTAACCGAGAAATCCCCATAAGGATGGTGAAAACCTTTCTGTAACGAAAAAACTGTCCTTATCAACACAATAACATACAATAACCATATTACCGAAAACCAATGAGCCATCATTGACAATACTTTTTTAATATTACTGAATAATGATTAATTCAATATTAACCAGCCTTCGATCTACATTAATCACCATGCGATTTATATTCACGCCAATTAACGATAATGTACAAGAGGACTCATCAATGATTATTCAACAACTATCATATTCCAATATTGACTGTTCCAGTATCATTAGCCACTACGATTTTCCCTGTCAGCCAACATATTGGAATAATAAGTTACTATCATTAACCACCAATTGGAATATCAGTTGAATATTATTGGAATGACCAACAGAAAGCAACATAATTATTGGACACCTGTTGACCAACACAATCATTGGAATCATGTTGATTCATCGTGGCTAATATTGTTGGTTAACAGTCAGATTGGAATAGGATATTAACCAACGATATTATTAGACTATTAACCAACAGTATTAGACTATTAATTAACAATAATGGTTATGGCGGTATAATGATTAACCAACAGAAATATTGGAATATGGCTAATATTGTTGGCTAATATTAGCCATATTCCATGAATTCCGTTGGTGAAAAAACTGTTGGTTAATACCATGATTAACCAACAGAATTATTGGGACATCTCATCAGATTGATATTCCTCACATTTCCAACATTTTCCACATAGAAACACCACAGGTCCGGTGCTCCACAGGTCCGTGGCCCTATGCCCTGGTGCTGCTGCAGAGCTTGTCGCTTCGCGGCCTGCGGCCGGATGCCTTCAGCGTCACGGTAGGGCGGCGATTTCAGCCGGAGATTTGCTGGTGTAACTAGGATGTCACCCGGAAAAATTGGGATTTTTACTAAAACTGGTGACTTAACCATGGAAAATTGGGATTTTTCCTGGAATTTAACCATTAAAAATTGTGATTTAACATGATTGAACTATGAAACATTGGGGTGTGACCCCGAAGATTTGGACATGAATCATGAAAAAACAGGTTTAACCATCAACACGTGGCAGTTTTCATGAAAACTGTGGTTTAATTACCACACATTGTGATTTAATGGGATGTTGATAGGGATATAATTCAGAGTTTCCCAGCCACATCATAGGAAAACTGGGGAATGCTAAAGGGAAAAAATCGGGTTTGATTTTGGTATTCACGAAATATCCGAATGGAGGTGTTAATGAAAACAGTTTGACCATTAAACATATGGTGGTTTCCTGAAATAGGGGTACCCCCAAATCATCAATTTTACCCTCTGGTAAACTATAAGCTAACATCACTATTTTTATTGGGTAAATCCACTATTTCGATTTTATCATGTTCAAGTTCGCTAAAACTGTTTTATAGTCACTACCATTTAGGGTAGGATTTTCCAATAAAACATCCAGCGGTAGCCCCATTTTAGATGGAAGCCTTAGAAATCGTTAGAATCCCGCGACAGTGACTGGAATTCCTGGGAGGGTGACTGGAACCATGGTTAATCTATGGTTAATCTATGGTTAATCTATGGTTAATAATTGGAAGAACAATCTATCTGGTTGCTGGTGACTGGAACCATGGAATGTTGAATGACTTTCCCATCATATTGGGAATTTCATCATCCCAACTGACGAACTTATTCCATCCATCATTTTTGATAGAGGGGTAGGGCGAAAAACCACCAACCCAGATTAGATCAGATGTTTTCCCTACTAGACATGACATGATATGACCATTTCTTGGGATTTCTAGGGTGAAATTTCGCTGGGCCCTGCCGTGCCCGTAGGTGGAAGTGTCAGCCTGGAACCGTAGCAGATCCTGGGAAAAGGGGCTGCAGCTGCATGACGCTTCGAATTTAGCCCCTCGGAGGCCGAGGACCTCGGAACCCGAGTGTCAACATTCATCGCGTGAGTCAGGTGTTGTTCAAGTCATGTTTCGAAAAAAGTTTCTGACTTACCCTATGGTAAATAAACTTGTTGACCCTGAAAATCACCAATTTTTAATGGAAACTAGTCTTCCAACCCCGATGACTGCCAGGGTCTATGTTAATTTACCAGAGGGTACATTGTTACACAATGCGAAACATGTATACACATCTTACATGTCTCCATTTGTTGATTCAAACCACTTGTGTTGGCCTAATCCCTGCCACCCATGTTTTAACCCAATTCGTATTGGTTCAATTGCGATACTGTTGGTTCAATCCCAGTATCCTTCTTCTTCGATTGAGCACTGCAAATCCTTAACTGGTTGGTGGTTTCGAACATGTTTATTTTTCCATAATATATGGAATAATCCTTCCCAACTGACTCTTACTCATATTTTTTTATAGAGGGGTTGAAACTATACCACCAACCAGCTCAACAGTTGTTGCTTCAATTCCAGTGCTAGTTGCTTCGATCATCTTCGATCTGCGTTGTCGATGATTCATCCACATGTCTAATGATGGAATCCATAAAATTTCCATCCCAAAATCCATCGGTAAATTGGGAGATCCAAACCATTTAAAATGGGTTCTTCGAAATTCCCATGATATCCCCATGATATTCATCCCATATTTCTGTGACAATCCATGTGCCGATATGTTTGTTGTTCTTTAAATCCCAATTTTCCCAGATTTTTCTTGGTTAAATCCTAATTTTCCCATATGTTTGTTGGTTAAATCCCAATTTTCCCACATTTTTGTTGGTTAAATCCTAATTTCATCCAAGTTCCGTTGGTTTCCGCCATTTCTCCAAGAAAAAACCACCGCAGACCGCGCTTGCGCTTCCAAGGTGAGCAGCAACGCTGCACTCAGTGCCTGTGGGAGAGCGCACTGGGTGAAGGTGGGATGCTGACATCGGTGGAATCCATGGGATGCGCCACATCATTAGGCTGAAGAGAATGATGGTATAGATAGATTGGATTGGATTAGATTGGATTGGATTAGATTGGATTGGATTGGATTGGATTAGATTAGATTAAATTAGATTGGATTGGATTAGATTAGATAGATAGATAGATAATTAGATATTCCAGACATGATGGTTCTATGCGGCCCATTGCGGCCCTAGTTTCTGGTTGAACCGGGAATGTTAAAATCAATGAACTCCATATTAGTTTGATCATCATTTCTTCAGCATGTCACTTGGGTTTACCAACTGGGCGATGGGGGGATCCTGGCTTCATTTTCAGCGACCAGAGGACGGTCATTTCCAGCATCCTTCTCTTCTTGATATGTATGGTGTACATATGTGTATACCCTTAGAATCCAGATGAATGAAATGCCACCAGGGCAGAGCATTTATATACATATAGACATGTGTTCATACGTGGGCACGATTATACGTATGCATCTTCAATGGCCACCTGCTTACAACCCATCATACACATCACAAAAATTCACAAAACACACACACATATATATATATATATATATATATATATCGTACATATACTGATGTATGTATATACATATATGTAAATATACTTATGTGTGTACATATATATATGATATACATGTTCACACACACATATATATATATATATACACCCACATTCGTATATATATATATACACATGTGCAAACATATTCAATGTGTAAATATACTTATGTGTATATATATACATGTCATCCCCAAATATCTTGATGTTTTGCATCACCTTGTCCAGGCGCTGGCCTTGTTTCACTCCTCGCGACCTCTGGCGGCTTTGGATCTGCGCCAAGCGGCAAGTGGTGCCGCGGCCACGGGGATCTGGATGACCTAAGGTTAATTAATACCATCTGGTTATGTAAGACTTTGCTATTCGGTATATATCAGTTGACTCTTGGGGGCCCATATCCCAATTAAATGATGTCATTGGGGGCCATATCCCAATTTATGAGGGTTATAACATGTTATCATCCGATACACTACAAGGTGGTGCCCCAGTTCGGAATCGCTAAGTTGGTGCCTATGTTAGTCCAATATCTAGAGTCTAGAGTTGATTAGGGGGTGAACTATCTATAGTTAATGGGGATTATAAACCAACTTATAACTGGGGGGGCACCACCTTGTAGGTATATATCAGTTGACTCTTCATGTTATATATATATACATACACTTGGTGGCTGATCCCACTTCAATTTAGTAAATGAGTCATATTCCTAATTAGCAATGGGATCAGTAGGGTGATTTTCTACTTATAACTGGGTTGAACATTTTGCCACTTACGATTCGTGGCATGAACTACCAAGTACCTTATCTGGTGATGTAAGAGTTTGCTATGGAAGTCCCAGATAATAAACATGATACTCTACCGATTAGACATGCTTATCAACGACCATACACACACATATATATATATATGTTATATGTATATATCAGTTAATCATGGTTTATCAATCACTATTAGTTTATACCTACTAATGATTACTAATCAATATTACAAATAAGTTGACGTAATTCATATTACTTGTTGGGAAGCAGTTGAGGTTACTCTTACGGGTATAACCTCCATATTTTGGGATATGGAGCCGCTATAACTGTGGTGACACATATCCACATAACTGAAACCTGCACTTTGAAGTAGATTATCACAGTCAATAGCTTATCTCTATTAAATAGTTTACATCTACTTATCAATACTATTACAATAACTATTTGATATTTCTAAATATAGTCATAGTCCCTACATAGTTTGATTTAATTCATCAATATTTGTATCAATGGGAATACTGATAGTATTGAAATTTATTATAGTTGTAACTGGGAATATAATGGGGATATCAGGCAATCCACAAACAAGGTCTTATTAACCATCCATTATTGGGGGGCGTCACCTGTGAGGTGTTTGGCTAAATACGCACAAAGGAAGCAGCACGAACCTGTGACACTAACAGGGACCTACCTCAAAACCCTCAAAAATGGTGGTATGTGGGCGTAACCAACATATAGGGGGTTCAACCATGAATAATAGGTATATATATATATATAATCAACTGATATGTGTAGATAATTTGCAGATTATCTTCCATTTTTTCCCGATTTCCTAGAACTCCCAAAATACAATCGCAATGACAAGCTGGAAATGGGATCATGAACCCAATCGACTGACTAATCAGAAGGGTGGCTCACGCAACCAGATCAACTGTACTGAGATGATCACAGGGTGTTCGTATCCCAAAATGGCCGAAGAAAAAAAAATACCGTAGTTCATGTTTTCTCATTTATCGTTTTTTTTTCCCATCAATCAGCCTTTATAAATGGGGTTTTCCAGCCACGGTTGATGACACCGGAGGTTTCAGCCAGATTGATTTGTTGGTTGGCTACTTCCTTCAACCGACTGCAGGTTACAGCTCCACCATTGGCGCCCTGCGTTCCGAGCGCTGGGATTTGGCACTACACTTCCTCTATGAAGCTCAGGCGGCCATGAGTTTTCAGCGAAAAGAAGGGGATTTACCCTCTGGTAAATAAACATAGACCCTGAAAATCACCAATTGTTAGAGGAAACTAATAATCCCTATCTACCAGGGTCTATGTTAATTTACCAGAGGGTAATCAATGGGAATATGAACCACTATTAATTCCCCATGGGACAATGGGATATGAATGGTTTGGGATATAATGGTCAGTTAATGGGATATTAGTCACCATATATTGATGGGCATATTAATGTTTTCAACCAAAAATGGTGCGTTTTTGATGGCAATATCATGGTTTATGACTAACCAACTAATCCTATCCCCCAAACACCATGAAACACCATGAAACATCGGTCCCAAATATGTGTCAATCCCTCACTAAACCATTGTTTCTGGGGTGTGTCTAGTATTGGGGGGAAAGGATTAGCCCAGAAACTTACATGTTTCTCTCAAAGAGAAAATGGGAAATTACACAGAGATCTAAGCTGGCTGGAACGGTGTTTTTTTGCGAAGCTGATGGATTTTTCGGGGATGGAACAGCAATAGATTCAGAAGTCGTCGGGGAACAGGTTCACTACCCCCAATGATCCTGATAAAATCACGACACATTGGGATGCAGTCAAATCATTTGAAGCGTTTCTTTTGTGAATCTGGATCTTTGAGGGTTGCGTCGTGCCAATTGCCACCGCTCTCTTGGGTGATACTCTCCTTTTTTTTTGTCGTTCAAAAAATATTTTAAGGACTATTTTCCTGCACTATCCCCCTGCCCAAAAAGAATGGCCTTGGTGAAACGATATCGTTTGGACTCTGGGTGAAACCACCGAACATTGGGTCCCAAAGGAATTCAGCACTCTCTGCGGATCCGCAGAGTCTCCCCAGATGTCGATTCGATGGGGTTGTGAAAAAAACATGACCATGACCTGGCGTGACCTGTAGCGCTCCAAAAATCCCAAATCGGATTTGTTTTTTTCAATGTTAAATAACTTCATCACTAATTAAGTCTCCATCTTTTGGACGATCTCGTGAGGCGAAGAATCTCTCGGGTTTCCTGTCGCGGATGGAACGCCATGGTGATTCGAAGAGGAAAATCTGAAGAAATCGAGGTCTTTTCATGGGAAACTTCATATGGCGGCACTGAAATTGCTGGGAAAATGAATGGAAGTAGGCTTGGGGCATGGATGATTTTGATTTGGTTTCTCTGAAAGATGTGTTGGCAAAGACAGATTGGAGATATCTGGAGTATTTTGGCATAGCCAGTTGGAAATGCTAACGGACAGGGTCCGAACTGGACCTGCAGCCAACCTGAGGCCAGCAAAACGAACTAGTGACCATCACTGACCTGTTTGAGAATGTTCATTTAGTGGATTCCATTTCCAATTTCAAGGCTTGATCATTGTTTCAGGCTGAAGGAGCACCTTTTTTTCTGTGTTTGCTGGCTTTGTTGCAGCCATCATGGACATATCCATGAAATCAACCCAACAGTTACCCTATTTATAAACCAACTTACTCAGCACTTGCAGCCACATAGAAGTCCCAATTGTTTGTTGCTTAAATCCAAGGAATTTCCTCATATTTGCTTGGTAAATGCCAATTTTCTGTCGTATCGTTCGCGGGGGGCCCCTTCCGTTGGTATCCTAAAAAAGCTTCACTTTGTGTCAACTTCCTGCGAGGTTTTGCGATCTTTGCCAGCGCTCTCAGTTCCTGCGAGTTCTTTCAAAGGTGGGAGGAAGCTTCGATGCTCAGCAAAGATGTGCCAGCGGGAATGCAAACAAAAATACTGAAGAAAATCTCTGCCAATAATGGTGGTGTAATGGCACATGTGGGATCATTTGGATGGGAAACAGGTTAAAACCATTTAAAACCTTTATATCTAGGATGAACATCTGTAAATCGCTATTCTGGGGTGAACAGAAGGGTACCAGGGGTCTAACATTCTTTTTTGTTGAGTAACCCTAGTGGAAGTATCAACATTGGACTATAGAATCCAGAAATAAAAAAAAAGCGGTTGATTGGTTGTGAATTGCATGGACTCACCATATCCACCATCTCCGAATCACCCAGCGGCATGGAATCCACTTGGAAGTTGGCGTATATCTTCGCGGCGCCCTTCTGCAGCACATCCCTAAGTAACTTTAAAGACTTTTAAAGTCATTGTACAAACAGATTTTCCGATGGTGGTTTTAGTGGCTTTATATAGCTAAAAATCCCATCCCAACTGATCAACTTCAAGCGCTGAGGACGTTTTTCTGTCCTCTTCCCACTGGTTTGTCGATCAATAGATGGGTTATCCCGTGATTTTCCCCACAACAGGTCGATGACTGCTTTATGGATACCAACGTGATGAAACAAACCTACTGTATCATTTATGATCATATCATACATTTTCTGGTAATGAACATCCTTAAATCCCTGCTATATTTGAGTGTTTTCACTGTTTTCTACATGTTTCCTCGTTTGGTGACAATTGTCCTTGCATTTTCTGCCTGGCCCAGGACACTTTTACGCATGATGCTTCATGCTCATATCGAGGTGGACAACACCATCGCGAGATCAGCGATTGCTTCAGCATCGAACTATTGGGAGTCTTGAGATGTATGGGTTGGTCAGCAGGATTTCGTAACTGAAGTGATGGTACTGGGGAAATTGTGTAATCTAAGTTCTGTATATCCTAAATTTCCCCAGGGTTTCATGGCTTGGGATCGCAAGGTAGATGATCTTCCCAGTTTTTCTGCCGAAGAGCACTGACTCAGTGTTCTCAAGCAGTTGTAGCGACTCCCAGGAATCGGCCCTAGCCATTTTCACGCTGGCATCGTCGGCCCTCGACTTGGACGTGGAAAGCTACCGAACCTTGCGCCTCAGCAACTGGAAGGGGCGCCGCCCAGCCAGGGATCTTGGGATTTCACTATGCGATACAGTGCATGGTGACGGCTCAAGGTGCCAGGTTCAAATATGATAAATATGTGACCCTATACTGGTTGGTGGTGACTGGAACCATGGAATTTTATGACATTCCCATCATGTTGGGAATGTCATCATCCCAACTGACGAACTCATATTTTTCAGAGGGGTAGGTATACCACCAACCAGCATATGTCTTGCAAACATCAAGAAAATCAGCCTGGGGAGATAAATTTATAATTTATGAGGTGCACTTGAGGGTCGGTAAAGATATCCATTCGATCGAAGTACGAGGTGCTGGCAAAAGATTGGAAATCCTTGACGTAGATGACTGGGTGAACAATCTGGAAAATGGATTTTCCACCGTTAGAGGAACCTGCATGGAATGCGCTCGCTCTCTCTCTCTCTATATATGGGGGTTTAGGGGTACCCCTAAATCATCAATTTTAATGGGATTTTCGATCATAAACCATCCAGCTATTGGGATACTCACCATATGTTATATAAGAATATTCATATGCCACTGTGTTCTCTGATCAGGCTAGTTGCTTACACTTCAGTTATAGATTGCTTGGTTTCATGCATTATATCACCATGTTGTTTGATTGTGTTTGTTTCTTGCACCATCGGTATAGAGTCAAAGTATGTCATGACCATATAGCTATGCATAATATATCTATGAGTCCATGTATCTGTTTTATATACACATCTTATATATATATACACATCCAATCTATCCAGTCTAATTACTATCACAACTAAATCCGAATTCAATCTTGTTTGGATCTTGATGCTATCTCAATATTATCTCATTCTTATTATGATCTTATCTCACACTTTTTTCTCTGATCTTCATCTTAATTGAAACCGAGGCTCGTCCGCTGAGTGGATTCCCATGGCATTGGTAAACGTTAAAAGGGAGCGGGCTCCGATGGGTGAAATTTCATGGATTATAACCAACGAAATCATATAGTGGTGTGTGGTTGAAACACCATCCTGACATATATAGATATATTTATATTATATATACATGATATATCTTATATATATATATATATATATAATATATATATATATGTATATATATATATATATTATAATAATATATAATAATATATATATGTATATATCTATATATATATATATATATATGATATATACATGTGTAAATCCCATCCATCCCAACTTGACGAGGGCACACGAAAAAACCATCCAGGCTTTGGTCTATGGAATCTGCATCTAGCTGGGCTGAAGCTCTGTGGATCCTTCAGGAGCGGGAGAAAACATCGGATGCGGAGATATGGCTATGGATCAATACCTATTAATACCATTTTTAGTGAGATGAACATCCATAAATCCCAGCTATTTTGATGTGAACTACAGGGGTACTATCGGTTTTGACACGCTGCCATATATCAACGTTGTTCATGAAATGATTGTTGTTGTGGATTATAATATATATATATATAT
>Ga0126342_10009454_pt1 | contig 17476 bp, 9 predicted proteins | sample Cyp1metagenome_FD_92528 | JGI IMG/M metagenome (GOLD analysis project Ga0126342, IMG submission 92528) | Coral microbial communities from Lord Howe Island, Old Settlement Bay, Australia - Cyphastrea 1 metagenome | ecosystem: Host-associated > Invertebrates > Cnidaria > Coral ... | reverse complement strand
TCGCCTTTCAGTCCAGCAGTGGCTTCGCTCTGCCATCTCTGATTCACAACAACCAATCTCTCCTATAGGTTTCCTATTTTTGAAACTTCCGCCACCGCCTTGTGCGGTACTACTGGTATATACTAATATATACTAATATATACTAATATATACTAATATATACTAATATATACTAATATATACTAATATATACTAATATATACTAATATATACTAATATATCACAGTGACAGTGACGCAGGACGAGAAATTGGATAGCTCAGAGCTTGCTGAGGTGTTGGACTTTGCTCACACGGCATTCTTCGTGTCACTTCGAGGTATCGCATGTCTCAACCTGGCGGTGCCTTGGTCGCCTTGGCCGCCTTGGCCTTGGTGCTCATGGACTGATTGTGACATCATTGAACAGGACTATGTAACTATGTGTGATGTACACATAGAAACTCTATATGAAACATGAAACTATATATGAAAGTGTGTTATTTCATGTTTGCCCATAAACGTTGTTCTTTGTGTTTGATGGAGTTACTGCAGTTTCTTACAGCAGTTTGGGCCGTTTGGGGATGTTGATCTTCGGAAAACTGATCATTTGGTGAAGACAAAGTCCTACGCGGCATCAAATGTGGTCAGGTCAGAAGATTCAGAACGCAGATATCCAAAGGATGGGTATATGGCTCTGGTGTAAAATCGTATCAATTGTTTTTTGAGTTTTCGAGCTCAGGGATTTCAAGACTTTGAAACTTGGATGTAGCATTAGCATGTGCCTCCCACACGAAGGTGTTGGTGCTGGATTCCTTGAGACTGGACTTCACGCTGTTGCTCCAATCTCCTGCACAAATGGGGCCGATTCTGTTGCAGCTCAGCAGAAGCCAGGTCTGTCCAGGTCTCCAGTGATTCAAATTGAAATCTGTGAATCTATGGAGTGAAATTTGTCGAAGAATTTTGGGGGTTCTCTCATAGTCTGTTCAAAGTCTGTTTTGTCGAAAACTCTTTTTTGCGAATTCTATCGAAAAATCCAAGGTTTCCGGAGGACATTCCAGGCCCAGAGGTTTCTACAGTTTCCCTTGTTGTCTGAGGTTGATGGGCTTGGCGAGACTTGGCTTTCCTGCGTTTCTTTCAGAGTATGCAGCGCTTGACCCGTTTGTGTTGTTGCATTCTTCCAGCTGACTTGGCTTCCCCTTGCTGGTTCTGGATTTCTTCCATTCAGACTTCTCTTTGCTTGTTCAACAGCATGCACGTTTGGGCAGTGTAGTCTTTGTCTTCGGCCTAGCATGCTTGGGCTTGCCATTTTCTCCTTCAGATACGGTGTCTTTAGGTCCACCGACATCCTTGCAATCTCTTAGCCACCTTGGGTCACTATTGCCCGCCTTGGATCTTATCAATCAAGGTTCGTCGCTGTTGTTGAGAAGTCTGGCATGCGTAGACTTCGCATGTTCAACCTTTGGCTTGGTTTGCGTGGGAAGTGTTTTCTCTTTGTTTGCAACAGATGTAAGCACGTTGGGCTCACCCTTGCCGTTGCGACAGATATCTCAAATGGACTCCTTAGTGTTCGCTCCAGATTTTCTGCATTTGGACTTTTTGATTTCTATGCATAGCTTCACCTGCTGCGGTTCGCCAATGCCACTTCTGCGGGCTCTGAACGTGGAGCCGTCTTCACTTCTATTGGAGCCCGCTCTCTTTGACCCACCGATGTCGCCCAGGTCTTTTGGTTGTCTCGGCTTCGCATTGCCGGCATTGGACCTTCTGCATTTGGGATTTTCGATGTCAGCGCAATGCTTCTGCCGTACTGGCCTGGCCTTGTCCGTCTTCGGCAAATTCAGTTTCGGAGAGAGTAGTATCTCTGTGCTGGGGAGGGTCATGTTTGGTCCCTCGTTGTTGGTGCAAAGCTCTAGTCACTTTGGTTCAGCTATTTCTGTCTTGGATTTCATACATGTGGACTTGGTTTTGCCACTGAGGAGTGCAACCTGCTGTAGCAGTTCAACCCCAGTTTGGGGACAAGTTTGCTTGGGTTCCAGCCTGCTGGTGTTGGATGCTGCACATATGGCGCCACCTTTGTTGCTGCAAGCATTTGTATGGTCAGCTTCGTCACTGCCTATCATCGACATGTTGAGCCTTGGCTTTCCTTTGTTTCTGCAAGGCTTTGCTTGATTTGACTCGAGCATATTTATCCACGCTTGCAGCCGCATCTCTTCTTCACTGTTGCCCCTGGATTCTGCACATACAGAGTCTTTCTCGTTGCCTCGCAGCCTTGCACGTCTTGGCTTTCCGATTTTGACCTTTGACGGTGCTTCTTCAGGCTCCCTGGTGTTGCTTCAACAGTTCGCCCGCTTGGACTTGTTTATTTCTGTTCTCGGCATGGTTTGCCTTGACCTCCTGATGTCGACATCAGAGACGATTGCACTAAGATTTTCGTTGTCTTTGCACAGCCTTTGCAGATTGGCCTCATCCCCACTTGTTCTTGATACAAGCCACCTGGGATCTTTGTCATTCCTGCAAAGCCTGGCTCATATGGGATGTTCCATGCTGTCGCTGGGCATGTCTTGCTTCGAATCTCCAACGTTTGCATTTGACTTTTTGCATCTGGGCTCCTCACTCTCCTTCAGATGCTTTGCGTGCTTGGGCTTAGGTCTGCTGGTGTTGGACCATGGGAATCTCGACCTTTCGCCCTCCTTACACAGCCTTGCACACTCAGATTCACCGTTTCCAGCCTTGACTACATCCCGGTTGGAGTCTTCCCTCTCCACATTTGATCTCGTTCCTCTTGACTTTTCATTGCCAACCCACAGTTCTGCACGGCTTGGATTGGCACTACCAGTTTCAGACCTTCTTCATCCCGAAAGTTTCCTGTTGGTCAGATCTCTGGCACACGTGGGCCCCTCCTTGTCCATTCTCAAATTAACCAGACTCGGTTTCTTTTTGTTGGTTTTCGACCATGCGAGTGTTGCCTTTTCGATGCTTTCGCACGGCGTTACTTATCTTGGCAGCGCACCTCCAGTGCTCGAACATGTTCATCTTGGGCTGTCATTGCCAGTTCAATCCCTAGCATGTTCTGATAGTTCACCTTTAGTTGTGGACTCTGTCCATTCAGAACTTTTGTTGTTGGTGCAATGTCTCAGTCATTTCGGCTCAAGTCTGTTTGTGTTTAATTTTCCCGATCCCGACCCTCTATTGTCTCCAAGGAGTTCCTTACAACTGGGCAGCATGGTTTTCTTGTTTGGCCTCGGTTGTGTTGGCAGCGTGTCCTCGTTGTCACTTGTGGACAATGTTTCTTTGGGTTTGTCCCTCTTGCTCCGAAGTGCTGCAAAGTCAGAACCTGTTGCGTTACTCTTAGGATTGACACATTTGGGACTTCCTTCACCATTGCAATCATTCGCTTGGTTGGGATTGAGCCTATTGCTTCCGGACTACGCTCACTTGGGTTCATTCGTGCTTATTCGAGGATTGGGATTTGTAGAACTTGCGTTGTCGGCCATTGGCATTGCATGTTGTGGCTTACTGGTGCCAGTTCTGGACCCTACGTGGTCGGAGCCATTCCTATCAATCAGGAGCCTTGCTTGCTCGGAGTCAACCATTTTGGTGCTGGACGCAGCGCATTTGGAACTGTCAACGCTGCTTCAAAGCTTCCAATGTTCTGACCCCACAGCGTCGGCCTTCGGCTTGTCATGTTTGGGATTTGTCTTCTTGCTCTCTGTGATTCACGCGGCAACTCTTGGAAGCTCATTGTCGGCACGGTCTTCTGTTCGTCTTGCCTCATCTGTGTCACTTCTGGATTTTGCAGCAATGGGTTCAATCTTGCTGATTCGATCCCCTGCTTGCTTGGGCCCAGCAACCTCAGCCTTTGACCTCGGACATGTTGATTTCTCCATTCTGTCGCACAGCATGGGTCAATTAGACTCCCTTTTGCTGTTGTCAAGAAGGTCATCATCAGATCCGTTGCTGTTGGCCCTTGATTATGCTGTTTTGGGATTCTTTCCATTTCTGAGGTCTTGTGTCAGGACAGATTTGGCCATGCTACTACTGGATCTGAATAATCTTGAGCTGTTGATGTTGCTGCGTGGTGTTGCGAAATCTGACAGTGCTCTGTTCGCAGTGGGCATCTCTCGACCAGGAAGTTGTTCCTCACTCTTGGTGGTTGACAGCAACAGTCTTGACTTTCCAATGCTAGTGCATTCATTTGCTTGCTTAGAACTCTTGTTGTTGGCATTTGGCTGCATGGCAACAGGCTTATTGGTGTCAATGCATTCACTCGTGTGTCCGGGTGATGACTTACTTCTTTTTGGCCTCTCCCGAATTGGCTTTGTCTTCTTACTGCTTGTAGTTGACGCTGCAACTTTGGAGCCCTCCATGTTTTCGCAACACCTTGGTCGTTTTGGATCCGTGACACTGATGTTTGATTGCGTGAGAATTGCTTTGACCATGCCTCCACAAGCACTCGCTCGGTTGGACTTCACGTTGTCACTACTCGCAAATTCCAGACCGGGACTTTTGCTCTTCATGTTTGACCACAATCTCATGGGCCCCAGCATGTCCGTGAGAAGCCTTGCACGTCTTGATGTCTTTCTTTCAGCATTGGAGTTCGCACATGTTGACAGCTTATCATTTGCGCAAAGTCTCGCTTGATCTGAAAGTGTGCTGTTGGCTGTTGGGATTTCTTGCGCGGGCCCAGTTTTCTCACCGTTTATTGCAGATAAGCTGCACATTGGTTTTTCCTTGTCAATTCAAGGGCTGGCAAGAACGGCTAGCTCTCTATTGGTCCTGGACTTTTTGCATTTAGACTTCCTGGTGTTTCTTCGAAGTTCCTCTTGTCTCAGCTCACCTTTGTCAGCCTTTGATTTTTTACATCTTGCATCTCTGCTGCTGGTTCGAAACATGGATCGCCCTGGGCCCACTTTCTCTATGTTTGGTTGTGGATGTGCAGAGCCTATCATACTTATCTGCGACTTAGCAAAGTTAGGCTTCTCGCCCTTTCCCAGAACACTTAGCCACCCAGAACCGTTCTTGCCAATCTTGTCAATGGCTCATTTGAACTCTTCTGTGTTGCTGCATGCACTCGCTTGCCCTGATTTGTTGCTGTTGTTTGCTGGATTCAATCGTGTGAGCTCAATCTTCAGCCTGTCACTAGTTGACTTTGTGTGCTTGGACTCACCAGTGCCAGTGCAGTCACCCTCACATCTAGATCTCATGCTGCTTATTTTAGATGAAACGCATGTGGGCTCGAGCCTCTCTGTGCACAGTTTCGCCCGCATGGAGTCGTCATTTTCAACGGCGGGAATTTCCAGGCTAGGCTTCGTATTCGCACTGTTGGTGTCGAATGAGATTCACACCGGATCACTCCTACTCATACGAAGCTCTGCTAAACCAGAATTTGTGGTGCCATTGACGGAAGTTGCTGCTATTGGCTCCTTTGCTTTTGCGCGCAGCTATTGTCGACCAAGCTCTTCTCTTTTGGCGCTTGGAGTGGGCAGATTGGGTTTCCCTGCATCCCTTTTCGGTGCTGCAAGTGTTGAGTTTACGCCTCTACTTCAAAGCTCCTCTCAATCAGGTTCCGCTCCGTTGATCCTGTCACTTGTAAAGCCAGACAGCTCCACGTTTGCCAGAGCTTCCGCACAGCTTGCTTTGATGTTGCCTGTGTGTGGACTTAGTTGGGCAGGCAGTATTTTCAGCCTCTCTGTCATAGATGATACACACATTGGATCACTTTTGCCACTGCAATCGTTCGCACGCCTGGGATTTAATTTGTTTGTCCTTGACAGCAGCTTCCTGGGATTTGTGTTGCCAGTGAGAAGCTACACACAAGTGGCATTCCCTTTGCTGCTTTTCGGTTTGGCTCGGCTGGGCTTTGTGTTCTCTCTATTTCTGGTGGATGCCGCCCATTTTGACTTTTTGCCGTTGGTTCACAGTTTCCTATGCCTCAGCCTGGTGCTTTTGGTCCTGGATACCGCAAATATGGACTCATCCGTTTCGTTGCGTTCTTCCAGTCATCTTGAAGTTTCATCACCAGCCCTGAGCTCTACAGGTGTTGACAGTTTGATGTTGGTGCGGCAGCTCGCTTGTTCCGAATCTGGTTTTCTTGTGCTTGGCATGAGCTGAATTGGATTTTGCTTCACTCTCTTTCTTCTGGATAGATGCATTACAGATCCACCCTTGCCAGCTCACAGTCTTGCCAGCATTGGTTTGGCCATCTTGACTTTGGAGTACATTGCAATGGACCTGTTGGTGTCAACGCAAAGCCTTGCGCGACCTGGTTTGTTTGTGCTTACTTTGACAATGGGCCATTTGGGTTTGCTCGTGTCATCGCATAGTCTTGCAAGGCTAGAGCTGTCACTCCTGACCATTGGCCGCTCAAGCTTGGGATTGGTCTTCGTTCTGTTTGTGATTGATGGTTGTGAATTAGAGCCAAGCCTTTCAATCAGGTCATTCACCCGAATGGACTTGGCACTGCTTGTGTTGGATTTTTTGCACCTCGAATCATTGTCTTCCACCAGGTCTTTTGCCCGGCCTGAATCGGCCGTAAGTTTGATGGGCACTGGCCTGGGTAAGCTGGACTTCTCACTGCCAGCGTTTGATCTTGCAGACTTTGACTTGGCCTTGTCCCTCAGATCCTTTTCGTACCTCGGCTTCCCTATCTTTGCACTAGACTACGTAAAGCTAGGTTTCTCCCTGTCATTGCATAGCGTTGCCAGGGGAGACTCAGTGTCGTTGGCCTCTGGCTTGATGTGGTCAGGCTCCTTCTTCAGCTTGAGTGTTGTAGATACCACAAGGACGGAGTCATTCCCTTCTCTACAATCTTTCAGCCACATTGATTCCGCTCTTCCAGTGTGCGACTTTCACATGCTTGATTTGTCAACATTTTCACATGACATTGCTTGCTTCGGATTTCTACTTCCTATATCGGGTCTGAGTTGCTCAGGTTTTGTGTTCGTTTTGTCGTTGGTCGATTGCGGACATTTGGGCTTTCCACTGCCAGTCAGGTCGTTTATCCACCCAGAGTCCTTGCTGTTTATTCTTGATCACACAAATTTTGAACCATTTCTGTTGCCACAATCCATAGCTCACCTCGATTCGTTTGTGTTTCTTATGGCACTGGCAAAACCTGGATCTCCGATCCTCGCTTTCGATTGCGCGGTGTCGGGCTCAACGTTATCACTTCGGAGTCTCGCTTGCTTCGATTTGCTGATCCTGCTGTTGGACGCATCTACACTGGGTTTGTTGACGTTTGTGCACTCCTACTCTCACATGGGATTTCGACTTCCAGCTATTGGACTCACCAGAACAGGAAGCGTTTTTGCACTCTCACTCATGGGGCCAGTTCATGTGGAACCATTGTCATTCATCAGGAGCCTTGCTCGCCCAGACAGCTACATGCTGGCCTTGGAATTCACGAAGTCAGACTTCCTCGCTTCGCTGCGTGATGTGATTCACTCGGGCTCCGCTCTCAGTTGCTTCGGTTTGACCAGAGTGGGCTTCGTATTCGCCTTGTCAGTGACAGATGCCGCTCACATGGACTTGCCGTTGTTGGCCCAAAGCCTCTCTCACATCGCCTTCTTGACTTTGACCTGTGACTTCAGTAGCGTCGGCCTAGCCTTGTTTTCAAAGAATCTTGGTCGACTGAGCTCTAATTTGTTTGTGATGGGCATGGCATGCATTGCATCCTCCCTACTACTCTTCTGTGGCATGCAGGTTGGTTTTCCAGTGTTTGTTCAAAGTTTTACTCATTCAGCATTGGCCCCTTTCGCCTGTGGCTTTGAGCATTTTGATTTCTTTCCGTTGCCTCGAAACTCTGCCCAGTCCGAAAGCACGCTGTTGGTCTTCGGTTTGACATGCGTCGGCTTTGTATCCTCGCTCTCACTCTTTGACTCGTACACCATGGACTTGAGCATGTTCTTGAGAGGTCTCGTAAGGTTCGAATCGGTGGTTTCGCCATTGGACTTTTTGCATTTGGGAAGTTCGCTATTTCTCAGACAAGTGGTTTGATCTGACTTGAGTGTTTTGATGGTTGGAATCAGCTGCATCAGCAGCCTGTACTTGTTGCCAGTCTTTGGCTTTACTCATTTAGCTTCAACACTTCCTGCAAGAAGTCTCGTTCATCTGGAACTGGCATTGTCGGTGTTGGACTCTTTGCATCCAGGATCCACCACCTTTGTGAGGTCTTCCACTCAGCTGGCTCCAGCTATGCCAATCATCCAGTCCGGAAAAATCGGAGCTGTTACACCAACTTTGGACACGATTCAGATGGAATCGATCCCATTTGCACAAAGCTTTGCTTGTCTTGACTCCGTGTCATTTGCATTGACTGTCGCAGCTATGGACTCTTCAATGTCGATACAAGGTTTCACTCAACCAGCCTCGTCAACTCTGATTCCGGGCATCAACCAGCTGGGCTCGATGTATACACTCTTTTTGATTGATGTGTCATACCTGGGTTCATTTTTGTTTGTGCAATCACCGGTGCGACCAGGCCTATGTATGTCACCCCCTGGAACTGCTTACATGGGTCCTTTGCCGTCACCTCATTCGTTTGCACGTTTGGGTTCCCCAGCGTTCGCTGTCCACTTCCCGCGGGTGGGTTTTTCTTTATCATCACAAAAATTCGCTAGAGTCGAATTCCTGTTGTTTGTTTATCGCTTCACAACCTTCGATTTCAGCCTGTCGGTGTTTGACTTTGCCCATTCTGGCTTGTCTGTGTTGTCACACGGCGTTGCACGACTTGGACTCCTGCTATCTATTCTTGACGCAACTCACATCGACCTGTTGATGCCCCTGCAACAACTTATTCACTTGGGAAGTGCAGTGAGCATATTTGGCCAGAACCGAATTGACTCACTCTTCGCGCTGCCACTGGCAGATTACGCTTCCGGTGGCTCGTCCACGTTTGTGCGAAGCTTTGCCCAATTAGGCTTGACACTCTCTGTGTCTGATTCCAGCAAATGTGGCTTTACGACCCCGTTGCAAAGTGTAGCGCAATCAGAGCTTTGTTTGCCAGCATTTAGCTTCTGCAAGTTCGACTACGCACAACAGATGTCTGTGGTAAACTACGTGATTATGGGTTCCTTCGTTTTGTTAAAAAGTTTCGCCTACATCGGCTTAGCCGCTTCAGTGCTGGATCTCAGCCAAGTTGGTCTGGCTCTGTCACTCCAAGCTCTTGGTCGCGTTGCACCATCGACGTTTACCATTGGCCTGGCTCGATGTGACTTTTCTCTGTTCGCTTTTGGTGCAATTCCTGTAGAAAGTTTGCCGTCCTTAAGGAGTCTCGCATGTTTAGAGTCTCCAACCTCCGCCATATTTGTTGGACACCCAGGGTCGAGCATGTTTCTGCGCAGCTTTGCGAAAGCCGATCCAATGATGTTGGCACCTGGAATTGCTCGCCTTGAATTGGTCTCCTTGCTTCCATTGATGCAATGCACTACACTTGGTTCTTCATCACTTGTGCATAGCTCCACTTGTTGCGACTCCGCAGTCTTGGTCTTGGATTTCTTGCACCTTGACTTTGCGTCCTTTGTGAGATCAATGATATGTACTGGCCTGGCACAATTTATCTTTGGACTTTCGCGTCTGGGATTGCTATCCTCGCCATCTCTCGTCAGTAGTTCTTACTTGGACTTTGTGGTTTTGTTAAGATCTTTTGCATATCTAGATTTTGTGCTGTCGGCACCGGAACCTACTCATATGGGCTTGCTTTTGCTGTTACATACTGCAGCACGCTCGGGCCCAGCTGCATTAGTTTTGAGAAGAACCTGGGCAGGATCTCCATCGCCTGCTTTGGAGTTTGCCAATCCCGAACTCTTTCCGTCCCTCCAATCCTCCGCTCAGCTGGATCCTGCACCTTTGGTAATTGGGATGACCGTTCTGGGCTTTTCAACATTTGCGAAGTCCTTGATAGGTTTGGGCTTGCTAGTGTTTGTGCTGGGCTCAACTTGTTTGGGCTTGTGCTCCTTGCCATCAGTGCTTGACAAATGCCACCTTGGTTTGTTTTTGCTCATTCAAGATCTTACAAGATGTGAACCAGCCCTCTTAGTATTTGATTTCTTACACCTCGACTTCCCGCTGTCAGTGCGATCACTTTCCGGCACTGGCTTGATTTTGCTGATCACTGGCATTGCCCGAATTGACTCAGTGTTCTCCCTGCTGCTGATGGATGCCGGTTTCCTGGGACCTTTGGTGTTGCTTCAAAGCTGCTCCTGGCCAGATCCATTGATATTTGCTCCCGATCTGGCGCATCTAGGATCAACTCTTTTACTCCAAAGCATGAGCTGCATAAGTTTCACCTTGTTGATCTTCTCCATAGCAAGAACAGCCTTCTCAGTGCTGCTTTTTGACTGTGTTGCTGTTGACCTCTCCTTGTTTACGCGAAGTCTCTCAAAGCTTGCATCATGCATCCTGGTTCTGGAATCTGTTTCCCTAGGCTCTTCCTTGCCCTCGCAACAACATGCCAGAGGTGACTTGACATTGTTGGTTTTCGGTTTGACCTGAGCAGGTTTCGTATCCTTGCTGCTAGCTTCGGATGATGTGAACTTGGGATTCTCTCTTCCAGTGCAAGGTCCAGCTCATTTGGGCTTTGTGGTGCTGGTTCTTGACTCCTTGCATCTAGACAGCGCACTGTTTCTGCAGTCCCCCTCTTGTTCAGGCCTCCTAGTGTCAATTTTCTCATCCTTACGCTCTGGTTTGTCAGTGCTGGCATCCGGGGAGTCGAACGTCGCATCGCCTCTGTTTTCCCGGAGCTCCTCCAAACTTGATTTCGCTCTTTTAGTGATGGATTCCGTCCAAATTGGCTTGTCGTCATTACCAAGGTCCTCTAACTGACTGGACTTTGTTTTGTCACTAGTAGGCTTGAGTCGCCTGGGCTTGGTGTTCTTTCTGTTTGTGGTGGACGTGACCTTCTCAGGTTTGCTGGTGCTGCTGAGGAGTTTCGGCCATATGGACCTGCCACTTCTGGTCTTGGACAATGCTGCTCTTGAGCCATCTCCATCTTTGCGCTCTCTTGCCTAACTTGATTCCACAGCGCCTGTTCTTGGACTAGCATGCGTGGACAGTGTGTTCTTCATGTTGCTCTTTGATGTGACCACCATTGAATCCACACTTTCCTCACACAGTTTCGCTTGTATGGGTTTGTTCCTGTTGATTTTGAACATGATGAAAGTTGGCAGCATATTTTCACTTCGATCATACTTGCGCTTAGATCTCACCGTCTCAGTCTCCGGTATTAATTGACTGGGCTCAGTGTTTGCTATGTTTGTGATAGACAGTGTTCGGTCAGGCTCCGCCATCTTGGTCAGGAGTGTCCTACGTGCAGAAGTCGCACTTTTCGCATTGGATCCTTCGCAGGCAGAGTTGTTCTCGTTTTTGAGGCAATTTGGACAACTGGGTTTTCTCCTGTCGCCTTGTGCTTTTGGCAGTTTAGAGTCAAGCACCTCTGTCTTCGATACAGCTCTTCCAGGATTGATTCTGCTGCCAAAGAGTTCTGCCCGCTCAGAATTGTTGTTGTCAGTCCCCGATCATGCTTCTGTTGGCAGTTCGCTGCTTTCAAGAGACCTTGGTTGTTCTGATTCCACGTTATTTGTCTTCGGATTGACTTGGTCAGGACCTGTTTTCGCCCTGCTTCTCACAGATTCGTGCCAAATTGACCTGACCCCTCTGTTGCATAGCTTCGCACGTCTCGAGTTTTCTGCATTGATTTTGCTAACTTCGAGTCTTGGTCTCTTGATGTCTCTGAGATCACTTGCACGTTTGGGCTTTTCTCCGTCCGTCTTGAACTTTGTCAAGGTTGGGAGCTTCATGTCAGCTAGGAGCCCTGGATGCTTGGGTTCACCAACATCGTCCTTGGGCATGATTTGCATTGGTTTCATAATCTTCCTTTCGGTCTTGGACTTTTTGCATTTGGACTTCTCGCTCTTTTCAAGAAGCCTCGGGAGGCTAGGATTCGTGGTTTTGCCCTTAGAAACATCATGCTTGGACTTGCTCCTTTCCTCACGATCCCTCGCTCACTCAGGGTTTCAATTATTTATACTGGATGCGAAGGCCATGGGGCTATCCTTGTCCTTGCATTCGTTTGCTCACTTGGGTCTCACCATGTCAATCTTTGGTGTTGCTTGTTCAGACTTTGTTTTCTTGTTATCTGTGGTAGACGCCAGCTCTCTCGGACCCTCCTTGCCCTCGCGTTCCTTGATCAGATGTGACTTCGCATTGTTCGCTTTTGACTTTCTGTGCTCAGGAAGTTCACTGCTAGCTCGGAGCTTTACGTGTCTCGAACCTCTGCTTTTCGTGATGGACTTTCCTCAGTTTGGCCTCTTCCTTTTTATGCAAAGCCCTGCGCAAACAGGCCCTGCACTACTATCACCTGGCATTAGCCGAATTGGCTTTGTGTTCTTGCTTTTCGTACTTGGAGTTGCAACTCTTGGATCAGTGCTTTTGCCTCAGTCGTTTGCTCATCTAGGACTCGTCTTGCCGGCGGTCGAAGCAGGGCTATTTGGACCCTTGCTGTTGCTACATTCCATGTCTCATTTGGAAGCAACAGCATTTCTCTTGGGCGTCAGCTGTTTCGATCTTGCTGTTTCTCCATTTGATGCGGCAACATCAGATCCTACGCTGCTTGCAAGGAGTCCTGCCTGCCTTGGCTTTGCAATGTTTGCATCGGAGAGCGCATCCCTGGACCTTTCCACGTTACTCCAATCCTATACACGATTAGAGCTGATTGCACTGGTATTGGGCTTGACAAGACTTGGGCCAATGTTCTTTTTGCCTATCATAGACTGTGCAAATCTGGAGAGTTTCATGTCTTCGCAATACTCTTCTCACTTGGGCATTTCTTTGCCTATTTTGGGGGCAAAGCACCTTGGATTCCTGGTTTTGCTGAAAAATCTTGCACATCCAGATTTGGCACCATTTTTGCTCGGATGCCAGCGCATCGATTCAGCCATTTCCCCCTTTGACTATGCTCATGTGGACTTCCTTCTGTCCTTGCAAAGCTTCAGTTGCCTGTCTAGTTTTCTGTTGGTTTTGGACAGCTATCACCTTGAGCTTTTGATTCCTTTCCAAAGTTCCGTCCAATTGGGTTTTCTGCCATTTTCAGTGGGATTGGCTCGAGTCGGCTTTGTTTTCGTCCTGTTGATTGTTGATGTTGCACAACCGGAACCAGTGATGTTTCTTAGAGGCCTTGGCCGTTTGGGCTTCGCAGTACTTGCTCCAGAACATCAAAGGATGGAAAGTCCATTGTTTCCACGTGGTTCCGCTCAACTGTCCTTCACCTTGTCAACCATTCGCACTGCACAGCTGGAATTGCCTCCATTCGTTTTCGACGCTCCTCTGATTGACCTGCTGATGTTCTTGCGATCGCTTGTATACCTTGGCTCCTCTGTGTTCGTACCCAACCTCGGTCACGTTGGACTCCCGCCTTTCCTGCGAGGCTTCATACATTTGGCACTGGGATTGTCGGTTTATGGAAAAACACAACTAGAACTCATGGTATTTGTACTTGACAGGATGACAGTAGATTTTTTGTCATCTTTGAGGTCGTTTGCACGTCCCGGCTCCTTTGTACTGCTCCTGGGCTTTGCTCACGTGGGCTCCCTGATGTTTCCGCAAAGCTTTGCCTGCTTGGAAAGTTCATCATCCGTTTTTGATTTCGTGTCCATTGGCTCCATGTTGTTGATCCGTTCATTCGCCTGTATGGATTTGACACTCTTAGTGGCAGGCGTGACATGTGCAGGATTTGTGTTTGCACTGTTTGTATTTAACACTGTTCACATGGATTTCTTGCTGTTCTTGCAATCTTCCGCTCATTTGGCTTTGGCCATTTCAATCCTTGAATTTGGTAACATCGAACCTGCCACGTTTCTGCAACAACTTGCTCGTCCAGCATCGATGCTGTTGGCACTTGGCGTTGGTCGGGTGGGAAGTTTTCTGCTGGTGTTTGATGTGAGTTCCCCGGGAAGTTTGCTGTCATTGCGATCTCTCAGCCAGCTTGACCTGTCTATGTTTGCATCCGGATTTACTCATCTAGGTCCGCCACTCTTGTTCCAACAGCTTACACGTTTCGGCTCATTGATGCCTTTGCCAGGCCTTTGCCGCTTTGGATATACTACACAAGTCAGTGTTCTCGGAGAGGTCAATCTGGGCTCATTGCTTTCACTTCAATCATTTGCTCAACTGGGTTTGAGCCTGTCGGTACCGCATGAGGTGCATTCAGATCTCTCATTGTTGCCACGAAACTTAGCCCATCCAGGCTTTCCACCTTCTTTGTCTGGGCTCACTCGACTGGGTTTTTTCTTGCTGTCAGGTGGAGTGGGGGCTATTGGTCCAGTTCTGTCATCACAAAGCCACGCCTGGCTTAGCCCAGCCTTTTCAGCCTGCTATTCAGCCATGCTGGGTTCCCCACTTCTGTTGCATCAATTGGCAAGAGCAGAGTTCACGCTTTTTGCGTGTGGAATACTGCGGGCCAACTCAAGTCTGTTTGTGTTCGAACACGCCAAGCTTGACCTACCACTTCTCCTGCAAAGCTTTTCGTGCATAGGACTGCCATCGTTGGTGCTCAGTTTTGCAGACATGGACCTCCCACTGTTACTGCAAGATCCAGCATGTCTCGGCTTGATTTCGTCCATTTCTGGAATGTCGCAATTTGGCTCCGCATTTTCTCTCTCAGTGACCGGTAGCTCTTCTTTTGATTCTACAGTATTCGCAAGAAGCTTCGCCTGTCCGGGCTCAGCACTTTCAGCCTGCGACTACACTGCTCTCGGGTCATTTTTGTTTCCAAAAGGTTTTGTTCGTGCGGGTTCATCTTTATTTGTGTCTGGTACTGCCCGAATGGGTTTTTGCACGTCATTGTTTGACTGCGTACATGTGGAATTGAGTTTGCTGCTGCAAAGCTTCAGTCATCCCGGTTTTCCAATTTTGCCTCTTGGAATGAGCTTTTCAGACTTTTCTCCATTGCCAAGGAGCTTCAGCTACTTAGACTCTGCAATTCCAATATGTGAAGTCACTTACATTGACTTTCCGATGTTTTTGCAACAACTGACCTGATTGGCTTCACCTCTGTTTGTGTTTGGCATTGTTTGCCAAGACTTTTTGCTGCTGGTGTCAGATCACGCACTATCAGATTTTCCGCTGCTGGTCCAAAGTCTTGCATGACCCGACAGCATGTCGTTGGTGCTCAACTACGGCGCAATTGGTTCATGTTTGCCTCTCCAACAGTTTACACGACCTGACAGTTTCCTGTTTGGATATGGAAGAGTAATCCTGGGATCTTCTTCACTTGCCTGTGACTGTGCACATTTGGGTCTCGCATTGTTCCTTCACAGCTTTTCTCACCTGGCCCTCTCAGCCTTTGTGTCAGACGCTGCAAGGTGTGGCCCACTTCTGTCTATTCATAGCTCCGTGTGACTTGGTTTTGCCCTCTCTCCATTGGAGATGACTTGTTGCATGAGCTCATTGTCTTTGAGGTCTTTTGCACATCCTGACCCTTCACTGTTGGTCTTCGACTTTGGCCAAGCAGAACCGTTCGTGTTGTTAAAGCGTTTTGTTCAGCTCGACTTGCTACTTCTTGTTGCCGGAGTTGCATGCATTGGCTTTTCACCGCTGGCCTCTGACCCCTCCCAGTTTGGACTCTCATCGTCTCTTCACTCCTTTGCTCGCTTGGACTTTTCTCCCTTGACATCGGGCTTTGCAGCGGTAGGTTCTTTGCTGTTATCGCAAAGCCATGTTCACCTGGAACTATCACTGTTGATTGCTGGCATCTCATGTACTGCTTCAGTCTTCTTCCTGTCTTTGATTGAAGCTGCGGTTTTGGGCTCTGTCATGCCTCTCCGTAGCTTTGCTCAACTTGGCCTCACATCGTTCATCCCAGACTGCACGAAGTTCGGCTTCACTGTGTTGCTGCTTGGCCATAATACAATCAATACAGAGCCGCCCTCGTCAACCAAAGATATCCATCCAAAGATTGTTTCTCTCATGTTCTCCCAAACGGGTTTTTTTCAGCAGAAAATGTTGGACAACAGTGCTGTGAGTTCTGTGAGTTCTGTGATTTCTGAGGCTGCGGAGCTTTGGACGTCTGAACTTTTCGCTGCTGGTGCTGGGAATACTTCGAACGGCTTCCCTGCCCTCACCTATAGGCCATGGCCCCAATGGCCCCAATGGCCCCAATTGCCCCAATGGCCTGATGAGCTCTACCAGACTCTAACATAGTCCAGTAATGTTCACCATAGGTGTCGCTTTTTTTTGTCATAGGTCATATCTTTGTCATATCTTTGTCATGTGTGTGTTTGTCTGTATCATTCATCATTTTAGAATATTTTAGACATGTTCAGACAGCAGATATCATAGATATTCGTAGATAGCTTCGCTTGCAGTTGGCCTCCTCAGATTCTATTCTATTATATTATATTATAGTATATGAAATTATATGAATTGTTTGATAATGTTTGATGTGTGGGTCAGTAGAAAAACTGAGAAAAACTGCCATGACATGTTGCTGCACCTTTGTGGCCTCGTCTTGTCAGATGCGGCACACGTGGGCTTCACGCTGTCCTTGAAGAGCCTTGCGCACCTAGGAGACTGGAAATAACTGGAACATCTGAACATCTAAAGCCGGTTCGATCCATTTCAGCACCGGCGTTCACCACTTGACTTGACTCATTCCAAGGCACACAGTATCTGCAGTATCCCACAGTATCCCACAGTCATGCACTGAGTTGCAAAGATAGAAACATGTAGCGCATATGTATGTACCATGATGACACATTATGTAATTGCGCATACGTAGATTATCAAGATTTATCAAGTAATCAAGAGTGGTTGCAGAGTGCATTAATATTTCCAGGATGTTGCGGATACATTTATAGACTATGTAGATATACAGAATGGGTTGCACCGATGTTTTTGAAGGTTACAGAGTTCCTCTGGTGAACACATATAGATTATTATAAATTGATGATCTTTGATTTGCATGACACTCCCGATGACCCGAAAGCAGGATTCCCAGCCTCAGCTTTGACGCAAGCTGCACTTGACTTTTCACTGTTCGCCCAAAGTTATGCTCAAAGTGGCAGCTACCTTCCGCTTACGACACTTGGCATATGTGCTGCTTTTGCGTTTTTTCCCAAAAGATGTTCCTTTGAAATGGAAATATAAATTGTTTACAAGTATGTATGTAGATATTATATAATTATTTTAGAGCTGACGCTCATCGTCGGCTCCGCCGGATTACTTGACCCTCGATGTCATCGCAGGGTGGGCTTGAAAGCTATTGAATGAGGACCTGCTGCTTCAGAAATATATATATATATATATATTCCATATGTTTTTTTGAACATATTCATGGATGTGTAAAAACTTCTGTGTGAAAAAGCTTCTGCGTGTAAAAGCTTCTTTGTGTAAAGACTTCTCTGTGTAAAAACTTCTGTGTGTGAAAGCTTCCGTGTGTAAAAGCTCTCTGTGTAAAGACTTCTTTGCGTAAAAGTTTCTGTCTGTAAACGCGCCTGTGGGTTAAAGCT
>Ga0126342_10009453_pt1 | contig 17476 bp, 16 predicted proteins | sample Cyp1metagenome_FD_92528 | JGI IMG/M metagenome (GOLD analysis project Ga0126342, IMG submission 92528) | Coral microbial communities from Lord Howe Island, Old Settlement Bay, Australia - Cyphastrea 1 metagenome | ecosystem: Host-associated > Invertebrates > Cnidaria > Coral ... | reverse complement strand
GAAAATCATAGGAAAACCATAGGAAAATGGTGTTTTTATGGGAAAATCATAGGAAAACCATAGGAAAATTGTGTTTTTATGGGAAAATCATAGGAAAACCATAGGAAAATTGTGTTTTTATGGCAAAATCATAGGAAAACCATAGGAAAATTGTGTTTTTATGGGAAAATCATAGGAAAACCATAGGAAAATTGTGTTTTTATGGGAAAATCATAGGAAAACCATGGGAAAATGGTGGTTTTACCCTCTGGTAAATGAACTTGTTGACCCTGAAAATAGCCTAGTTTTAATGGTTTCACTAATCTTCCAACCCCGATGACTGCCAGGGTCGAACTGTTAATTTACCGGAGGGTAAATCTTGTTGAAATGAACTGATGTAAAGGAACATCTACAAGAAATAAAATGGGTTTTTATAGATGAAATGGATTGGTTAAGATTGGTTTATGGGAACATCTTCACCGGAAACTAGCTGGTTTTTCCGCTTTCCCCATGAAATAGGGGGGTTCCTGTAAACTGTCCCTTAAACCAATCCATTGAATAGTGAAATGTACTAAATAGACTGATCAAAGATGAACATCCTTAGATGCTGAAATGGGTTGAAAATTTTCACAGAGTATCCATGAAATTGGGGAGCAGAGGGGCAAATTCAATTTACTCACCACATGATAGCGAAAAGAACTTTTTTTTTGGGTGTAGACATACCAGAATGTACTACTTGATATAGGTACTTGGAGGGTCAAGGTATATAATTGGTTGATGTTGATACAGTAAACATCGAAAACTACCACCAGTTTCAAACGAGGATCACAATCATCCATGGTAGAACCAATCCGCATCGGCTGCCCCTTCCAGTTATATACCCGCAGCAGATTCTTGATGGATGAAGAAACTACTCATGTGTCACTTTTTTCTTGTTTGGCCGATAACTTTTTCATTTGAGGTTACAACTCATAACTACCGATTTATTCTTATACCTTCTTTCCTGATTCTACAAGTGATGAGGCTGTAGTTATATATATATAATTATATATATCCAATACGACGGTGGAACATCCAATAACAACCTCAACTGTGATGTTCATCATTGGCTTTACCACATGTTTACGACAGTATATATAGCACACTATCAATGGTTGTCAATCACAATCATTCATAATCGTTATATTATTGCTATGACTATATCAGACTATATGAATAAACAACTGGACACATAATGGGCAACAGTGCTAAAGATTTTATAATACTATAGAGCGATGAATTATGATTCACACTATCTACAATATGTACATAGAATATCCTTCTTCATTTTTTATGGAATGATACAGAAGAATATAGGTTTCTTTGAAAAATCACCATATATATCATCAGATTATATATATCAAAGTGTTTCTTTTTTATATTTATTCTATAAAAATCACCATAAAATAGATTCTATATTTACATATCACCAGTGTTTCTGTTTTTTCGGCCTGATTTTTTCGCCGTGAGACTCTCCCCCTCGTGGTACGTGCCAGGTCTCGGGCAATGTTTGACCGGGCCTCGCCCATCCATGCGCCTTGGGCGTAGCTATCTGTCCTGGTAGATTTACCCTACAAATAATGGGGATTTATCGTTGAGCTGATTTATGTGAACTAAGTTGGTAAACACCACTCCAATATACAGTAAACTGTTGGGTTTATGGTAATATCTATGGTAATATCTATACTTTGATTTCTAGCTACTTGTAAATTTTGATGGCCACAGCAATGTGAGTACAGCAATTGAGGATCCACCATCCTCACAATCGCCGTTTTTTGATGGGTACAAAGCATCGAAATATGGATGGTTTATTAGTGCTGTACTAACATTACTCTGGTACTATAGTATGTTGCTATGTTTGGACATAAGTGGAAAATATTTGCTGGCAAAAAAAGTGGCTAGGTATCCAAGATTGGCAATGTTTGATGGGAAATTGATCTACGAATGGAGAGCGTGGAGGATGTGCTATTGCAGATTTGTTTGATAGGCAGTAGCATCTGAAGTTGTGCGGTTGCACGATGTATGGTGAATTCTTGCTAGTCTTTCCATTGGTTGCTTGATTAGTACCTGGGGGTGCAGTTGTCGCAATCCTTACGGGTAAACTCATGGTGTTATAAAGTTGAGATATGGTATGACCATATGGCTACGCAGCTAAACATGATCGGTGGCCCCGACAAAGTGGCTGTCACCTCACCGTTGATATTTCCTGTCCTGGATAGCATGGAACCAATGGTCTTGTGATGTCTGGAAGTTGAATGGCCAATTTCTCAAGTCACACAATGGGTTTAGATCCTTGATCTCGACCTATATTGGGTGGGGTATAGTATATGGCTTCCCGAATGTTTGAAATTTGCAATTTGATAGTGTTGATGTTGCACAGGCATCCTTGAATATACCACGGGGTCTCGATAAGACAGCGAAGCTTTGCAAAAGTGTGTATATTTTCTGGGTCAAAATGGTATGTGAACCAACCCCAAAAATAGACAAGTGTGATACAAAGAAAACCACGAATCAAAGTGGTTCAAATGCGGGACTTCATAGGTTTTTCTTTTCATAACTTGACTCCCTTGGATCTCATCGCACTGGCAGGTCTGGAAGTATCAGCCGCTCATGGTGGCAGCCCCGGCCTTTTTTTATGAGCCTTGGCCATCATTTTCCCTATTAAAATTGTCATTAATTGGTTTGTTTTTTTCCCCCATTTGCAGGCACACCCACATGGATGAAATGGATGAAAACAATAGAAGATATGGTCAAGTTGCTGAAATGGATCGAAGCAACCCACTTCCATGGGGGAAGCGTGGAATTCATACTGGAGCTTCGCCGGCTGGAAAAATGTGGATGTAGCAAACTACCAAACCCTCCGGTGTCATCAAATATGGCTAGCTGGAAAATTCCCGAACTAAATTTTATAGCTGGGAAAATCATCTACAGTATTTATATATGTGTATATCTAGGTACAGACACATATTTGTAAAGATAGACCTTTGAACTTGACATTTGATCTTTTTTTGAATCGGAACATTGCTCTGCAGCTTTCCAAGCCCAGGATGTGTTGAGCCTCAATAGCTACATCTCCAAATACCAGGTGCAGCAGCAACATCAGCCGTAACTGGCACGTAATAATTGGGATTCTCTACTTGGGATTTAATATATACTTATTGGGATTTACTCTATACCTGTTGGAATTTAGCGATTATTATCCTGCAATGTCGAAGTCTGAATTCCAAACGGACTTTTTATCATCCTGCGGGCCTGACTGTCATTGCACAGCATCTGAGAATGATTTTAGTTGACGGAAATGACATAGTGTTGTGAAGAGATATAAGTGTGCCTTTGCCCTTGCAACAAACATGCGTATATACAAACGGAGTAGTTGTATGGAGACGTTCTTTAGTAGTTGCTTCTCCTACGAAGAAACTTATAAAGACGAATAGCTAATTGCAAATATTTGAATTAAGGCTGTTTTTTTTGGCTTGTTGAGAGAATTGTGTTGGGACCTTGCACAAGCAACTTGCACAACGCGCCAGATCTGTATCTTGCTCCTACTGGCAGCAATGAATGCCGTGTATCGAGCGGATATGTGGAACGTGTCTTGGATCGCCTGGATTGCCTGGATGAGAAGTAGCCCCAACCCCCCACCATCTTCCCAAGATGTGCCAAGTGTTTTCCATCTTCGAACATTTGCCCATCTTTCAATGACTGGAACATCCAAGATACCAAACTGGAGGATTAAACCATGGAGAGGATGACATGTGTGTTTTTGATGGTGATGGCCAGGTGAAGTTGCAGGGTACAGTACTCCAACTCAGGGCTGTGATGTATCACTGGCGATGAAAAAATCCTGTGACGATTTATAGAACCAGTCCAGAATAGATCTTGGAAAGGGGAAGCCTTGCAGATTCTGTAGCTTGATTTAGTACAGCTGCATTGGAAGCAAACTTGGATAGTGGCAATGCCTCAGCGATCCCAGTTGCGGGACAAACACCCATGGCCTTCCCAAGGGCTTCAAGCGGAAATACCTGCTCTTACAGACGCAGGACACACTCAGGGGCGCTCCAACCGATGGTAGGTAAATGATTGCCACAGGGGTGGTGGAAGATTGATGATCTAGCCGTTGGCAGCAACTCTCCATATGATTCGGGGATAAACTTCCGTTTCCCAACTGTTTTCTTCACCAGGTAAGGGTTTTGATAGCCAGTTTGAGGGCAAAGGGGTTAGATGAAGAGACCTTCTACTGAAGTCTTTTCTGCTCCAGCCATTCATTTTCAGTGCAGTCGAAGATAAAGGCAGGTGATCTTGATTTTCTGTTGATGTCAGTTGAAGATGAACCAGTTGCCTTCCTTTTAATTGACATCATCATCAAATTCAGATCTAATGCCCTTTTGTCGCAGCCAGGATCTACATTACCAAGCTCCTTCCACTGTCAGGCCCATGGATGGACCCAATTTTTTGCCCAGGGATTGCCCACAGATGCTACGTCATGGCATGGGCATGAAGCTATTCCAAAAGAGATTCCATATGCTCACTTTTTTGCCCATATGGGGATGGGTCAAAACCTATTAATACCATTTTTAGTGGGATGAACATCCATTTACCAGCTATTTTGATGTTCACCAGGGGTACAAGGTTTTGACACACTGCCATATCTGATTTTCCCCACATCCATCTCTGGACAAACATTCGGAATACTGATATAATATCGACATGACGAAAAATGGCTGGCACTATAGCAATCATCATAATCCTCAGACGGCCGCAGGCAATTGCAGCGGAAGACTTTGCTTCAGCCACTGGACAGCAACATGTCGATCTCATCATGCTGGAGTGGGATTCTTGAAGCATCAATGGTTTGGTTGAAGGGAACAACAGGAAACAATGGATAACAATGAAACATGTCATAAATTTCCATTACTTTCATGGTTTTCATGGATAATAATGAATTTAACCATACTTTCCATTACTAAAACCTGCATTTCTTTCCCCCATGGATTCCATGGCTCACGTCACCATGGAGGTTTTTGGAAAAGACCTCCACGGATGACTACGCCAACATGCTCCTGGAGACCTCCATCGGCCACGGCACCAACATCCGAGAACTCGCACGCGACATGAGCGTCAGCGTGCCCCGCCTCGGGGGGAGAAAGTGATGGAGAAACTGATGTCAACTTATTTATACACACACATATATATATAATATAATATATATATAATATAATATATATATATAATATAATATATATATAATATAATATATATATAATATAATATTGGGAATACTGTAGTTCTGGGATGCTCTCCGGTGTCATCAAACATGGCTTGCTGGACGAAAATCCGTCATTCAGTTCGATGATTTTTAGATCAGCGGCCCGCCATGGTTGATTTAGATATTAACCGAATATTAGCCATTGGTAAATACCATCTGAATATTAACTTAATATGAAGATATCATAGTTAATTATCCAATAGTTCACAATGGACACAATCACATGAATATTCCATTGTATGTCAATACCACCAGTCTTGTTGGATATTACTTCACGATTGACCATTAGCCAGTATCAACCATTAACATCATTAACCATTATGAATCACATATCAGACATGTTTAAAGATCAACTTAACCAGTAACCATTATTCAGTATATTAACCATGATGAATCACTGCTGGAACCATTATGAAACACCATTAGACTATTCACTATTTACTATTACTGTAACCATAATGGTTAATAATTGTTGGATAATCCACCATATTATAATCATCATATGACCAACATATTATAATCACTATTATTCATCACTATTACCATTAACATCATTAACCATTATCAATGACTATTTTCAACTATATTAAACATTGAATATTATAACCATTATTTTTATCGCTATTAACCATATATGGGTATGGGTCAAAATTAGGTAGCCCAAAACTATGAATGGTTAATACTAGTCACTAGACATTCACATCTGTGGTCCCCTTAACGGTCTTCCATTTTGACCCACATCCATATAAGTAACCATTATTCATCATCATTCACCAAGCACTTATGGTTGGACATCACCATCGAGATCGAGGTCTGGGATCCCTCGCCCTCTTCGACAGCCGCCTGGAAGTTGGCCTTCTCTTTGGTCACCAAGTCCTTGAGGCCGCATTTTGTGGATTTTCACAAGGTAAAACCATGGGAAAACTATGGGAAGACCATGGTAAAACCATGGTAAATCACTGTAAACCATGGTAAAAGCATGGTAAATGGTAAAAATACATAAAAAGACCCAATCTAAGTTGATCTCCGATGATTGAGATGATAACAGAAACTCCAAGAAGTACAGGAATGTTTCTGCGAAAATCATCGAAGTGTAGTAATTGGTTGTTCATTTTCCACTTCACAACTGGTTGGTGGTTTGGAACATGTTTTTATTTTTCCATTCAGTTGGGAATAATCATCCCAACTGACTTTCATATTTTTCGGAGGGGTAGGTCAACCACCAACCAGACAAAGTGTTCAATTCCCAGAGAATAAACCGTTGTTCTTACACCATGGTAAAGCTCCAATGAGAATCTCTGTAAATGCTAAAGCTCATCAGAAATTCCCACATTTTTGGACATATTGGGGATGGTTTTGTTGATTGGGTTTCCCAGAAAGGGTTGAAGATGCACCAATAGGTCACATCTTTACTAAGCCATACTCTAACTGAAGTGAATCGACGCACTTACGAATCCTGAGGTGAAGAAACCCAGTATAACTGTGATTGATTTTAGCAGGCCAGATCAGGCCCTTTGAAACCATGAACATTAGACCTGCCCGAAAAGAGGCACATGGCCAACATCCGCTGCAACATTACGGATTGCCCAGCCTTCCCCAAGCAATCCGAAAAAACGATCGACAGGCGACAAAAGCTGCTGAGAAAGCAGAAGATGGACACGAAACAGGAAGTGCATCGCTTTATCGAACACATCGTTCATGAGATCCTTCTGCTTAAACGTAGGGTGGTCGTGGAGGTCGCGGGTAGGATATGAAGAAATAGAACAAAGAATAGCAAACATATTCAAGAAATATAGACCACGGTTGAGCAACTTAAGCATAGTTCACCATATTCAAAGAATAACCAATGAAATATGGTTTTCACTATTGGTTTTATCCATATTCATATCATCACAGAAAATAGAAAACCATCTTAACCAACTTGTTTCTGTCGTCTCTCGGTGGCCAATTTCCCCAAATTTTTGGCTTCCCCTGATGGGATGACGGTTTCAATTAATGGAACTGTTAAGATATCACAAGTTTGGCAGTTTCCAATGGATTTTCCACTGACAAATCATGGTTTTGCCAATGATTCTCCCATGGTTTTCCCATCTTTTTTCCCATGTTTTCCAACCTTTTTCCCATAGTTTTCCCATTTTTCCCATGGTTTTCCCATGGTTTTCCCATGGTTTTCCCATTTTTTCTCCCATGATTTCGCCTGGGATTGGGCCTCGAAGCTAAGGATGGTGGACACGGCGGTGGACACGGCCGCGGGCCACGGTGCCAGGATGAAGCTGGCAGGCCCAAAAATCACTTGGGAATTCTTAATGGGTGTAATAGCTGGTTTAATATGGTTAATATATGGGTATTATATGGGATTATAATGGGATAATCATCTTTATAATGGGATGATATACCAACAATGATGGTTAATGATGGTTAATGATGGTTAATAATCACTGGTTGGTGGCTTGGAGCACTTGGATTATTTTTCCATTCAGTTGGGAATGTCACAACCCCGACTGACTCATATTTTTCAGAGGGGTTGAAACCACCAACCAGATAATAATGTTAGTATCCCTTAATATGGATCAGAATATGGTGTTATAGCCTGATCAATAATTGGATCAGATTTGTAATATGGTATTATATGGATGTTTAATGTTGCAATATTTTCATGGATCAGACATATTCCCATAGATTCCCATATTCTGATTCATTCTCAATCTTATCTTCCCATTGAATATTATCCATATTATAATGGATTCCCGATGGATTCCCATAATAGGTTTCATATTCCCATAGATTCCCATGGGTTTTTACTGGATAAGTACTGGATGTGAACAGATCACTGGATTGGCTTGAGGGAAAATCCACAGGACGCCGGGGGATTTTCCCATGAAATGTTTGGTGGGTTTCCTGTAAGATTTTCCTTGAACCATCCCGGTGAATAGAATTGAGATCCCAATGGATCACAATGGGATAATCATGTTGTAATTCTATGTAATTCTTAATGGATCACAATGGGATAGTATTCACAATGGGATATTATTTATAGTGACTACTTAACCATATTCATGGATTGTTAATGGTATATTACAATCATAGCAATTGTTCATGCAATATTACTAATAATGGGATATTACTCATGTGAAACAAATACCCCATCTTATCCCATAGTAATGGAATATTACTGATATAATGGGATAAAATGGGATACAATGAGATATAATTTACACGCGAAGCCATCAAGATTTGTAATGGGATATACAAGGTTGTGCCCTCAAGGTAGCTAAGTTGGTTTACGTAGGTTAACTATAGTGATACTGATGAAAAACATATAGCATTTGAACTATTTTAACATCCATAAACAATTACCACAAATCCCATGAATTACCAGCTATTTATAAGTAAGGACTTTGAAATGGCTGACGGCAATTGCCAGTAGTTTTGACATTCCCAATTATTCCAACAATTTCTAACAATTACCAGCAAGAATGGTAATGAGTGAATACCAACAATGATATTATCAAATAAACACTCACTGAATAACAACAAATATTTCATTGGATGCACCGACTATTTTATTAAAAAACATAAGATATTGAATGTTCACATAATATGTTAATACATGTTACAGTAACAATGTATATATATATTATAATGTTACATTACGTATATCCAAATCTATCCCAATTATCATGTTCTACAGGTATATACTGTAAATCATCGAACTAAGCGTGCAATTTTCCATGGCGATGTTGTTGTTGATTATCGGGGAATGCAATTCTGGTGTATATCACAATATAAAGAACAATAATATAATTATCAAAATGATTATAATTATATCCAATGATGATAATTATATCCGTTTAACAACAATTCAGCAATGTTATTGTGCATTAGCTCAACAATAGTATACTATCATACTATACTATTATGCGAATGTTTCAATATCATGTATATTAACTATGTTATGATATTAGTATTATACTGTTCATACTTTATAATACCATATAGTCCCATTATAACACTCCCCTAGTAATCCTGTAAAAACAATATGTAATAATGAACTAGCAACAATGAATATACTCGTTACTATATACTATAACTATTACCATTTTACCAAGATTATACTATACTGTATATCAATTGACAAAGTTATAGTAAGTGTAATAGTTACAGTATATCCATTGATAATAGTGTTAATAGTAATAGCAGCGTTAATAGTAATATCCTAGTAATGTATCCATGGATAATAGAAATACTATACTATAGTATATATATATTTATCCATTGATAGTATATAGAGCCATACACTACTGTTCATAGACAAACAACTCCTATACTACCATTACAATACTCTCTCTCTCTCTATATATATATATGTATATATGCAGAACATACACACATATATATATATATATCATATTATATCCCATCCTATCTACAATATACAATAGACAATATGTGTATATATATAGATACTACTATAATAGAATAAAACATACATATATTAGTACTAGTACCATATGACAATAAATGATATTGTATTTATATATATATAGTACATTATAGTAACTATAGTACTATACTATTACTATACTATAATATATATGTATATATAGATAGATAAAATGACAAATTCAATACAATATAATAATAGTACTATAATATCAATATATGTCCTATATATCATAGAACTATTTCCATAGGACATATCCATAGGATTCCCTCGGCAGCCAGGCTCCCTGGCACAAGTCACCGCCAAGCGCCGTGCCGTGCGGCGCCTGCGGCAGCATGCGCTGAATCGGCGGACGCTGCGGGCGCAGTGCCTTGGCCATGGCGGTTTTTGCTGGGAAATCAACGGTGAGAGGTGGGAAATCGATGGAAAAACATGGGAAATTCCATGGGAAATCCATGAAAAATGGATGGTGAAACTCGGAGAAAGCTAGGAAAATATGGAAAAACATGGGAAATTCTATGGGAAATCCATGAAAAGTGAATGGGAAATCTATGGGGAATTCAGGGGATTCTATCCCTAGATTTTGAGCTTTGGCCAACCACTTGGAGCGAGATTTTTTGGCTGGAAACCATGAAATTCTGAGGATTTGAACAGGATTCAACTGCTTTAACTGATACAAATGTATGGGAAATCAATGGCAAGCACCCACGAAAACCATTGTGGTTCATGTTTTTGAATTTGTTTAAATTAAATCCTAATATATGGAAAATCATATGGATATATATGGATGATATCAATGGAAATCATCGGTTAAATCCATGGCACATGTATAAACTGTTGGGATTTAGGCTTTTGATTTGCCACTAGATACCACATCTTCAAGTCTTTGACATTGAAACATATTATGCATCACAATTTCCGAAAGAATATCTAGGGGTATACCTGCTAATCAGCAAATTTTACTTACAAGAATACTCCCATAATATAACCATGATTATCACATATGTTTGATTCAACATTACAATATCTGAAGATCTCAGAAACATCGATGGAATATCGAATGGTCTCTGGTAGAGCCAATCTGACCCATCAAAGCCAAATATTATATGGTATCGTCATTTGCAAATCTACGACTGGAATTCTTTGAAATAAATTGTTTTTTAATCCCAATACTATTAGCTATATATTAGTCATGGATTATCAATTAATAACCATATTAGTATATATGCATATGATTTTTATATGAATAATAACCATATTAATTACCCTCCGGTAATTTAACATATGGAAAATCACCATGCTATTAAGAACGGTACACCATCTACAGATGGGCAATTTTCAATAGCTATGTTAGTTTACTATATGCCATCCAAGTCGTAAATAATGATCATCAATAACTACAGAGGTAATAATCTCAATAACTATTGATATACCATTGATGATCAATACACCATTTACAGAGGGTAATAATCATCAATAACTATATGATCATCGATGGTATATGGAGGGAAACCCCAAGTCATAGGGGTATCCCAATAGCTGAGGCGCCGTGCTGGGCAGCTGAGCGCCACCGCGGCGCACCTCTCCACAGCGAGCGGAACGCTGCGCTCGGTGCAGGAGTCTTGGGGCTGGAGAATCCACTAGAAATGTGGCAGATCTATAGGAAAAACATTGGAAAATCATGGGAAAATCATAGGACACACATTGGAACATCATGGGAAAATCATAGGAAAAACATGGGAAAATCATGGGAAAATCATAGGACAATCATTAAAACACATTAGAGAATCATGGGAATGAATGTTTATAGCTGGGAAAGTCATTGAACCACATGAGTTCATACGTGAATAATTAATGGTAATCATATTCTGGAGATTTATGAAGAATTGATCATTATTTGAGGAATAGATGGTCGTTTTGTTGTATAATTATGTATAATTGAGTATTAATTGGTATTAATGGGTTGAACTGGCTGCTGCTGAGTGCATTTCATGGACATTTGAATGGGAATCAGATTGGAAATTGACATGATATTGATTTCATGGCGTTTGATGCCATTTTTGGGGAAAGCATGTTGATTCAATGGAAGTTAGCTGGATATGTGTTGGATATTTCCAGACAAACCCACATTGATTGTCGTTGATCTTCAGCACCTGGTGGTTAATCCTGCCCTGCGGTTCAGGATCTGAAGAGAGACGTAGGGCCCATGAGACCCTTGCTGGGTCCAGGCTGGGTTTTTCTGGACATGACGATTTTTTTCTTCCAAAAAAAAAGGTCGAAGATTTCCTTGATTTTGCCATGAAGAATTGGAATTGAGCTATAGTAAATACAGTGTGTGTATATATAATTATATATAACGGATATAATGATTGCATTCTGATGGTATATTTTTGCCAATTTTCAGGGACATGATGAGATTGTGCAACCAACAACCTGATATTTGGAAATTAGAGTGTGGGAAAATGGCAGATTTACAGCAAATTTATGTCGAGTGGACCATGGGAAACACGTTGTTTTCCACCACAGGATTCGAATTTGGTACCCGATTTTCCGACAAATCCATCTTGCACTGTGGATCTAGCCATTTTAAATTCACATCGTCCTCCATAAATTTACTCACATTGGTCCCTTCACTTTGTTTTGGAGCCAAACAACATGGTACACACCATCTATAATCATGTTTTATATAAACCTGTGGACTTTTGATGCCAAATCAGTGACATGACGACTCTAGGTGACACTTTATTTTCATGTCAGGTGCCATCAGATCGGTGTGATCTTCAGGCGTTTTGGCGAAGAGTTCCCCAAGGATCCAGGTTTTCTTTGGTCGCCATGGCCCTTGCCTCCCTTCGCGCCCTTCGCCTCTGTCTGGTCAGCGCAGCCGCTGCGTCCCTCAGGGGTGCGCAGGAGGATGATCAGGTTGGGATTTTCCAGCCACGTTGGGTTCGCAAAACGAGTTGGGCAGCACGCAATAATTATCCAGTAATCCATATGATTGTTGTTACTACATCCATTATAATATGATATATGTAGAATCAAGGATTTGATATGTTGGACCCAATCAGACCTTGCCTGAGATGATGATTCCAGTTGACTTTTCCAAACAAACACACACTCGAATGGATTGATACCGAAAAACCAACTATGGTCAAACACCCCCCGTCGTGATGATTCGTGATGTGTTGAAGTTATTGCTACGAAGCACTGACTCCCGGAATCAGCCAGTATTTCAGAATGTTTTAGTCTTCAAATCCAACTATTTTGTTGGTCAACTGTCCATTTTCTGGCGAACATCCTAACTCCCAACCAGTCAAAGAATGCCAAATTGTTCTCCCACGTGATCCCCACTGGTGTGCATCACAGTGAGGTGTTTCATTTGGTCTACGGCCCAGCACCCAGCTTTTGCATGTCCAGCACGCGCGTGGGCGACGGAATTTCTCTTGAGCTCTGGGAATGCGATGGAACTTGGAAGAACCAGCAGCAGAACTTCCGCCGTGAAGGTCAAGGGGTACCGGTGTGGGTGGTGCCAAATGTCAATGGATTGGTTTAAGGGAAAATTTACAGGAAAACCCAATACTTAATGGGAAAATCTATGGTTTCCTGTAGATTTTCCCTTAAACCAATCCATTGAAAATGGTAAGTCCCTGTTATAAACTGAAGGTCTAAGTCCAATTACTTGATTGATTTGAAGGGAGTATATAGCATTATATAGCCATGAAGAGCAGGGAAACTACATTTTGAGGTTGATGGAAAATCAACGATTGCAATGCGGTGTGGTGTGTTGTTGGTGGTGTTGTTGGTGTTGTTGTTGTTGTTGTTGTTGCATCTTTTTTCCGATCCAGGTGGTAGCAACTTGACCTGGATATCATCCGCGAAAAAATCATGGATTCGAAATCCAAGACAAAATGCAAAAATAAAACATGGATCTCAGAGATTTTGCATATCAAAATTCACCAGGATATCTGAAAAATCTCACCCCTCAGCGATCCTGAGGTGCTCTGATCCGCTTGGCTTCCGATCCATCCTACTGCATGGTGTCTAGTGGCACTTCTAAGGGCGCTGGAGTTCGCATGTCCAAGTGTGAGGAAGCCAGAGAAGAAGCTGGGATTTTCTGAGTTTGGTGTTTTTTTCTAAAAACGATCTTTGATCCCTATAGATTAATTTACTGGAAGTTTCTCACTCTGCAAATGGTTTGTTGATTTCCCTGGCTGGCGAATTTTCATCAGAAAGTGAAGAACTGAATGGGGAAAGCGCTCCCCCCTTTTTTGTTGAACATGTTTCCCAAAGGGCTCCTCATTGGTACATCCGAATTTGTTTTTTTCTTTTTCAAATTGTGGTTAAACCACATCTCATGGTAACTCACCATCTTCCCATTCAAATCAACACTTAGTCTATCGGTCTATCCATGGCAAATTCCCCAATTCTTGGGACCCAATTGGATGAATATACCATCCCACCGAAAGCCCAGCTATTCGTAGCACCAGGAAGACAAGTCCTGGAAGGGTGTTGGAGGCCTTGGAGGCCTTGTGGCTGGCCCTTGGAACACCTGCCTGGCGGTGGATGGCAAGGCTCAGAACGGGGCGGAGCTGGAGTTGTTGCTCGGTCAACCGTGGATTTTTCGTCGATTTTCCGTCGATTTTCTTCGTTGAAGAAGGGGATTTCAGAACCCAGAAGCCTTGGACTCAGTATATATGGTAGTAAAGTTGAGCGAACTCTGATGTTTTTTGATATTTTTTGTCACAAATGAGGATGTGTGAATTTTGTTTAATCATAACTGAAGATATTTCGATGTGCCAAAAATGGGGATCAGAATCATAAGGATTGGGGTTTTTCACATGGTAGAACCATAGCAACCAGCGATTTGAGCAATGAAACTAGGCCGGGATCCTTGGTTTTGATCCGCAAAAATAGGGATTTGTGGATTTTGACATCAGGATAGCTGTCATTTCAGCAATGATGAGTACCAGGATGTTCTTACCGCCATCAAATAGCCAAAAAAAGGCCAAGATACTGTAACTGCCAGGTGTTTTGAGAGATACCTTTCGATTTTCCATCCTAAAGAATGGAGATTCGGATTCCCGGGACCTTCCGATTGATGAATTTGTCACTGTCCCAGGCTGGACTATGGCAGTTGCTCAGGCTCGCAGGGCTCCCAGTACTGGGTACAGGCAGTGCCGGGACCGAACAACCGCCGCAGCTACGCCGTGAACCCGGCCTTCTCCGAAACAGGCGCGGCGACCTTCAGCGGCTGCACAGGGAACTTCCAGAACGTGCAGAGTGCCGAGGAGTGCGCTGAAGCGGCGCGGAAGTTGTATGGCAATGTGGGGGAGGTTGGGGTGTAAAAAAACGTTTAGTGAAACTTGATGGATTTGATATATGGATTGAGATTTGAGATTGATGATGTGCCTATACAAGGAAACATGGGGGATTTGATTTGGATTTTGGGATATATGCTTGAGATTGGGTGTTGTTCTACCCTTTAAACAGCCATCTATGGCGTCTATGGTCTAAATTCTTGTCCTGTTAGCATTTGGTCAAGCTGGGCAGGTGCAAGTCATCTCAGACCCCGATGCCACCAGGGGTTGCTTCCTGGAAAGCAAATCTGTCTGCGGCCAGCCTGCTAAGCTGAAATACAACATCGTGGGAATGGAGGAGGGCAGCTTTGAAAACTGCGATGTAGCAGATTGCTGCTATGGCATTACGTCTTTTTGCATGCTGTAAGAATCTTTGTTGATAAAGTGGTTGGTGGTTTCAATTTCTCAGAATTTTCCGTCCCAAAACCCCCTTTCACGGGATGATGAATCCCTGCATTGGGATGGCTTGAAGCTACCAATTTCCAACTGACTTTTGGACAGTTGCGACGTCACACAGGACATGGCAGCCAAGAGCCCTGCTGGGCATCTGTACAGTTCCAACTGGAGCCGCAAATGTACAGCGAACCTTGATGTGGTCGTTGCGGTTTTCCATGGGAAGCCCTATACTTGTGCTGTAGACGTCAAAAAGGATCTGGCGGCATGTTCGGCTGCAGGGCACAGCCGGACATCACCGATGTTCAAAATGTTGCCCTCTGCAAACGTGAATCTCTCTTCTAGTTCATGGAATACACGTTTTTCTGCAACAATCTCCAAGTTTTCCTCATGAGCCCTTTCTTTTTGCCGCTTAAATCTCCAATTTACATGTTGTTAAGTCGTGACGTTTCCACTTTTCATCGACTGTGTTGGTGAAACCTTTGATTTGCGGCTGAAATCTTCATGATTCTATGAAGTTTTCAGACAACCTCAGATGAGGTAAAATCTCCATAATAAGCATCAGTGGCATTTCGGAAAATGTGTCACCAACTTTCAAGGGATCTTTTGGGATCGATCCATGATCCAACCAGGTCGCCAAATTAAATCGTGGCCTATCCCATGATATCCCCATTTCCACATGCAATGGCTGCTGAAAATTCCCCTTATATATATTATGTAATGTAATATATCCCTATTCATTCCCACGTCATCTTTCCAAATTTGACTTAAAGTCATGGTTACGTACCCTGTTTGGTTGGGGACCATGTCCTTTTTCATAAAGTAGTAAGATCCCCATTTCCAAAAAAATATGTATCAACAAAATAAGCCAAACAATATATCTTTGAGTCTTTAAGTGCAACATATCACAATGTGACCCAGAAATTCAACTGGATATACCCTCTGGTTATTTAACATAGCCATGGAAAATGGCCCATTTATCGATGGTAACTGGAGTGTTTCGGATGGTAACCCCCCAAAAACGCTTTACTTAAAGCTCCCCCACATCACCGCTGGCCGCCACGGCCAGGCAGTCAGAAAGTCCCTAAGGCGCTGCCGGCGCCGGACGCAGCGGGCTCCATGCGAATGCAAAGCACCACGCAGTCGGTGTCGCAGCTGAAGGATGTGAGTCAAACCCAGGCAGCCGTGAAGATCCTGACATGGAACTGCTGGTTCTGCAAGGGATTAAAAGATGTGAAGATCAATATATGTTACAAGTTATATACAATATAATTGGGACTTTCTTTGATATACAAAAGCAACTAATGTGGGTAAAACATGGTAAAACAATGTCATAAACCACCCATTTGGTAATGGTAAACACACCACCCATAATAAATGGTGATTTGGGGAATGGTCTCCGGCCGCAGTCGTGGCGCAGCCCAGCCGCGGAGAGCGGCTTGTCCTTGTCGCCCTCGCAGACTCTGGTGCCTTGACACAGCGGTGGTACCGCAAGCCTTTGGGAATTGAACTGAGAAACTGAATGGTCTGTATCAATAGATACCTTTCTACCTGTCATCTATCTATCTTTCTTTCTTTCGTTCTTTCTAATTATACATTTGATCTAACTATTCTATCTATTGATTTATCTATCTACCTATCTATCTACTATGTAATATGCAAACATATTCAAATCTCTGTATGGATCCAAATACTTCTTCAGAAGGTACTTGGCTACCTTAAGTATACCCCAAACACTCCCTCAGAAGGTGTTTGGATCCATAGGGTATGTATCTAAATATGTATATATAAGTACATAAATATATGGATGCGGGTAAAAATACAAAGCATGGATCAAGGTCCCGGGCCCACACACGATCCATACTCCATGATCCATACCCCGATCCATACCCCGATCCATACCCCATGATACTGCATGATCCATACCCTTGATCCATACCCCTGATCCATACCCTTGATCCGTACCCCTTTCTCGTTGAAGAAAGACTGATGCTGGCCCTAATG
>Ga0126342_10009452_pt1 | contig 17477 bp, 14 predicted proteins | sample Cyp1metagenome_FD_92528 | JGI IMG/M metagenome (GOLD analysis project Ga0126342, IMG submission 92528) | Coral microbial communities from Lord Howe Island, Old Settlement Bay, Australia - Cyphastrea 1 metagenome | ecosystem: Host-associated > Invertebrates > Cnidaria > Coral ... | reverse complement strand
CATTTATCTAAGGTAGAGTGAACACCTGGACACTTCTTCAAGCAATACATGCTCTCTAGTGGACATGAACACAGCTTCATCTGTAGCTTAAGCTTTAATGTGATTACAGTTTTGAAAAAACAACAAAAAAGTGCACTCCCACAGCGTCCTGCTCTCCTATTTTTTGGGGTACAATTTAAGAAGGACAGTGAACGTTTCTGGGTCCAGTGGCAGCTTTTTATCAGGAGACTTCCACGAGTTGGTTCACGAACTATACATTTGTGGCCGAGGGCTCAGTCAAAATTCAAGGGCCCCAAACGAATAAGTCATGTTGAAAAAGGTAGACCAGCTAATTTTTGGGCTCAATATGGCCAAATCAAATTAGGAGCATGATGAGACATGCAAATTTAAGTCTCAAAGTTGCAAACCACCACCATGTGGAACAACTGTTCCTTGCAGAAGTTTGAGGTTTTCCAAAGGGAAGCAAACCTCTGGTGTGTGACTGTTTTCAGGTCCAAAAGCTCCGGAAAAGAGATACTTGAAGGAGACACCCGGTTGACACAACTTGACGCCACCTGGCTACCTGGCTTCAAAGTAGCAGATGCTGGGATTCTGCATGGCTATCCAGTCTCTGTAGGCTTCTTAGATATACTGAATCACCTCACGATTGTCGCCATTTTCAATGGATCTGCGTGGAAGTGGCAAAGCCCGAAGCGCAGGAACTCACAATGCTTCAAAGCGACGAGGACTTGGATACGGGGCTCCACAGCTCGCGACAGCGATCCTCCGCAACTGTTCTTCTTCCAAAACTGGCTCAAAGAAGCTCAAAGGTGATGTTTTTTTTTTTCAACTTGTCTAAATTTGTCTAATATATCTAATCAACTTGTCTAATCATTTTTCAACTTGTCTAATCATTCTTGTCAATTTTTTTTCTAATCTGACTCTGAGAGGAATCGAAAATCCCACGAATTCTCCGCCGTCGACTTCTCCGCTCCGGTGCCGTAGGAGCCAGACGTGACTTGGGTTCAGCCAGCAGTGGGCACCATGCCTGGAGAGCCACGTCCTGCTGGCGGACTTGGATGACAGATGACATCTCTGTATTTACCACATGGCATTGTATGCTGGTAGATCATTATTGTAATGATATGTCCATAGATCATCATAGATCATTATAGATTGTATCTGATTCTATCATATATGTGTATATAGATAGAATAGATACATGTATTTATATATATATATTGTATGATGCTGATCATTGACATCATTGAAGCCGCTATCCCTAGTGATGTAGTCGACTTAAACCGGAGGTTTCAGCTTCCCAGATGTCATGGAGCTGTTCACTTTAGTCTTCTGGCCGCAGCGGTGTTTTTTTCAGGGAATAGAAGCAAGTTGTCACGTGAGGTGCCCTGCAAACGTTGGTAATGTTGTTTTTGTGTAAAGTGTAAGGCATTCTTTTTTGGAGGTATCAAATTCGGCACAGTGCACATGCCCAAGTGACAAGAGCATTTGGACCTTTGCATTTGCGGCTGAGTCCAGATCGTTGCGACTCTGCTTACGGATTGCGGGATTGCCGCATATCAGAGCCCAGCCACCATTTATGGAGCCATTGTTTGTAGACCAAGAAGCCTATGGATGCTTAGTACCCTCTGGTAATTTAACATAGCTATGGAAAATCACCATTTTCAATGGGAAAATCCACTATTTCTATGGCCATTTTCAATAGCAAACTGTTAGTCATTACCAGAGGGTATCCCAATTTGAGTTGCTCGTTTTTAAGAAAGACTTCGACATTTTCACAAGTCTATGATCCAGCAAATTCCACAAGAACTCCGTGATAGTACGAAATGCCGTTTCAAACAGTTGGGTCAGTCGATCTACCATATATTCCATATATATATATAGATAGCCCTATATATATATACACACCTGAATACCTATCAAACTATATGAATGACTATGGTGTGTTATATAATGCCTTTATGAACTGTGGATCTCTCCAGTTTTCTCTCCAGTTTTGTCAGCGCTGATCCTTGAGGCAGCCCTGCACACTTCACCGCAAGTCTACAATGAGCTGAGTCAGGTGGGATCCAGACTACTGCTGTGGATCAGGAAGCGCGTCCGTGAATTAACACGAAAATGGATGGTAAATGGATGGTAAATGGATGGTAAATGGATGTTCATCCTCCCTTAAACAGTTTTTTTGTGGTAGGTTTTGAATATTCTTGAACCATCTCAGATGTTTAGAAACGTGTCTTTTCCTTCTTAATAGCAAGCCAGGAGCCAGGAGTATGGGGTACCTCCCCAATGGTTTCGAAGCACCGAAAGAACTTTTTGGAAACTTCACAACGAAACAGGGGATGTGGCAGAAACAATTTTGGTCTAACTGACTAACTGACCATCCATTTATGGATGGGATTCAACCTGGCAGGATCGGGTCGAGCGCGTTCATGAGATTTTCAAAGATCTCCTGCGACTTCCCACGGGCGAGGACAACGGGAACGGGGATTGTGGCAACAAGACAGGATTCAGTGAGGTATGAAAACTTGGCAAAACTTGCTACGGATGCTCTAAGATATTAAGATGACATGAGGATTTACTAAGCTCATAACCTCGACCGCGAGTAAGAATTCGACAGATATTTCGTTAGGATCGTCATTTCAATGCCTCCATTTTTCACCCAGCCATGCATTTTTAAGCGACCACAGTTGTTTCTGTTATGTGTAGCTCCCCTCAAGGTTGAAGTCAATGCTGAAGAGTTCTTGCAGGTGTGGCAAGGGGTTGCTGGGCAAAACCAGCCCAACTTTTGTGCTGTGATGTGGCCATTTTTCCCACCTGAAGAGGGATGGATTCAGCAAGGGACATCATGGCTGTCAGGAACTGAGCGGCCGTCCAAGACATGTTTCCTTTCTGGGCAGGTGGTTTCTGGATATTTGGATGCTGCGCACACACCTCAGGTTCATCCCTGGTCATGGATGCTTCATCATGCCAGTACTTGAAACTCAAGCAACCAAACAATAGATAAAAAAACTGGCAATTGTGCTGCGGCACGTCCTTCCATCGTCTTCCATCCCTGTGTTGATCACAAGACAAGTTTCTGAGTGTTTGCCGCTCTTGCTATTGTAGAAACAAGCAGCCAAGGAAAGACAAGGAGCCTTCAAATCTTGTGGAGATTTGGGCCGCGCACGGAACTCAAAAGTGGAACTGCAGGCCGCGCGAACAGTCCCTATGATCCAGTTTCTATCTTGCCCACTGCACTCCACACATCCGTTCTCAGGCTAGACTCCGAATTGCCCAAGCTTGCCCCCAAGAAGGCTATGACTTCGAGTTAGACTTTTCAATGCGCACTGGCAGAAATATAGTCTTGACAAGTATTTTGCAATGTGCTTTCCTCCATGCAGAAAGATCAGAAAGGCCAGCCTCATATTCTTGACATTTCTTGACATTTCTTGACATGTTCCCCCACTTTATGCATAAGCACTGAGTCTTTCTGACCAGGATCCTTACATACCTCAACCGCCAGCACAAGTTCTGGAGAAGTTACCGCCACAGCCACTGACATCCGAACAGCGAACGGCAAAGCTGGCGCGATTTGCTGGATCAACAAAGATTGGGAAATCACGGGAAAATTTACAGGAAAACCCCATATTTCGTGGGAAAATCGATGGTTTCCGGTTAAGATTTTCCCTGGAAAACCAATCCATTGACTGGAGGATTTTTTGGATCTCAATTTGCATCATCTTGCAGTCTGCAAATGTCTGCAACATCTGGTGCCAGGACGAGAACCAGAGGACAGATGTTGTAAGCTAATGACCTAAGCGAAGGGGTTCAGCCAGCAGAACGTGGTGCAGAAATTCGGTCCTTTTCGATCCTTTTCATAGCTGGACAGGAAGAATCCCTATGGCAGAGGAGCAGCAGGTGGAAAGAAAAAGGGGCGTGGCCGACATGTTGAGATTTAAGCCCTTTGAGACCAAGCTTGATGAGGTTGTCTCGTTCATTGACGTCCTGCTGTTTGTTCATTGATGAAACAAGACAGATGATTTTTGTCCCAAACCGACCCCTCTATCCTTTTGAAAAGACCTGCATTCGCCCCAACAGTGGGCGCAGCCTTTTTGAAAGATGGAGTGATATCATGGCCGGTTTGGCCACGGCAGGAAGAAGAAAGCCAAGGGGGTGAAGCAACCGAAATGGCGTGAGTACTTCTATGGGAACGTGCCTGTCCATTGGAATCAGGCACTGCACTGCAAATTTTTGTTGGCATCGTTTTCTTCCATTGCAAAGAAGAGGAACTGAGATCGTTTTAGAAGTTGTAAAATATATCGCTAATGCTGGGAGTTGTCGTGATGCCTCCCGAGTGCCACTTTGGCAGGTCCAATGGCTAGGCAAACGGCCGGAGTTGGCTAGGCCTGAGGTGCCACCCATGTGGTGTTGGAACCCAGATGGATCAGTTGGACCTCGAAAAGCTCAAAATGACCAGCTAATAGTTCTGGGTAAATTTGATCACGACCTCACGGAAAGCGACCGAACCCTGGGACTCATGGTTAATAAGGGGAATCATCCCCAAATAAATGGCCCAACAATTCAGGTGAGTGAAATATTATAAAATATTATGATTTACCCAGATAGTTGTCCGTCTTTGAAGATCAAGTGAATAAAGTGATACCCTCTGGTAAACTAACATAACTATGGAAAATCACAATTTTTAATGGGAAAATTCACTATAAATGGCCATTTTCCATGGCTATGTTAAATAACCAGAGGGTAATTGTGATGAAGTCACTGTCAACAAATTGCTTCTGTTGGAGCTCAGGCAAACTGACAGCAAGGTTGCAATGCTGAAGCTCTGTCCTCAGCTCGTTGCCACCAACAGCCAGCAACAATTGATCCAGGGAAAATCAGCTTTAATCCATCTTAATCCATCTTAATCCATCTTAATCCATCTTAATCCATCTTAATCCATCTTAATCCATCTTAATCCATCTTAATCCAGCAGTCCAGCATTCCCAATGAGTTCCCAATGGTGGCCTGCCAAGGAATCTTGATGATCACATCGGACGGCATCGCGACGAGGTGCCGACTGCAGGACTGCGAAACTGGGTCTGAAATGGGGAGTAGCCACAGAATGGCAATTTACTCGCAAATATTATGAAGAACCATCGGGTTTGGGGGTACCTATTTTCAGACAATCATGTTGGTTCAATGGCTGAAACATGCTGAAACATGCTGAAACATGCTGAAACATGCTGAAACGACCCGTGACAAGCCTGTCATCACTTCTGTGCAGTCACAAGCAGCGAATATGCCTGCAAGTGGCTGGGTCCTTCGATTGCAGCTGATCGTTTGCAACTCAGAGGGCTACAGATTTTGCCATGGAAAATCCTCGGTGTTACTCTGTCACTATTCAGATGCGCCAGATGGCCAGCCAAGAATGATGTTGAGCTACGTGTGCTGTTTTTTGTCACATTCCAAGAATGGCTATCTCCGTAATTTCTGGGCGCCGACTGCAACCTATCACCTACTGGATCCGCCAACTGGCTGCTGAGGATGAGCCATTGAAGGCACCTTCCTGTCCTCAGAGTGAGGAGGCGGCAGCCTATCTGTGGGATCTGTCAAATTTCTGATGGCTGCCATCGTTCCGAAGTGGTATGACTCATGATGATGACTCTTGACATAATGACTCATAGATCCCATTAAATCCCATTAGACATTCATTAAATCCCATTAAATCCCATTAAATCCCATTAAATCCCATTAAACATTCATTAAACCCCACTAAATGCCCTTAAAACACCATTATAATCATCTTCAGCATTCACATATATTCACATGCACCACCGACTTTTGGGATCTTTTGGGGCAGGTCTCTACGTTGATGGAGACTGCCCTTATCTCCCGGAGGCACGGTGTTGGGATTCGCTGACAGCAGATTGGTTCATGAGATTTGTCCGAAAAGGTGTCCTCCCCAATTTTTCCCTGAAAAAAGAATTCAGGGACAGTATTTCTACGTATTTCTGGTTGTTTTCATCAGATCCACTAGTTGTTGCTGATCTTTCCATGGTCACTGTATATTTATTCCAAGCGAAGAAAAATCCAATTTTCTCCTTGACCACGGTGGAACATCAATCCTTTTTCATCCTTTTTCGCACTGCAAACAAGCTGATCATACCATGATCCAATGGGAATCGCCATGTGAGGTTGAAGCAGTACGACGCAGCCATGATGTTGCTGATTCGAGCACGCAAGTTATGGGCCACCATTGAGGCAGGTCAGGTCAGGGATTGATACCAATATTCTTGTGGAACATTGGAGGAACATCCATTTACCAGCTAAACTTAGGTTTTTCACCGGGGTACCAAGGTTTTGACATGTCTTCAGTCATACAAAAAGGCGTATGAAAAGGTATGAACCGCTATGAAAAGGTGAAAGATTTTGCCAAGTTGAAGCCACCTCAAAGGACATGGTCACAAGCCATGGGAGCCGGCTCGGAAAACCAATGGGTCAATGGGTCTGTGAATCCCTCGAGTAGCCCGATGATAGGTTTTCCATGGTCGTCCCAAGCCCTTCGATCTCAGCTAGTTCGCGACAAGGATGAGTGTGATGAGTCAATGGATGTTTTTGAATCATGAAACACCTGACACATCCTGACACTAGAATAACACATTAATAAACTATACCATCTGGTTATTTAACAGTTTGCCATGGAAAATCACCATGCTATTAATAGGTAAACCATCTATTTCTATGGGCCATCTATACCATGGCTATGTTAGTCATAACCCTTGGGTACATACAATATAATCACTATGAATCACTACTATAGTGAGTTTTTAAAAAATGGTGGATCTTTCCATAGTTATGTAAACGTTTACCAGAGGGTAATAAACTATAAATGTCCCACATTCCCTAGTGGTCCCCTGCCTTAAAGCCAAACATCAGCTTTTCCCTTTTCAGGCGCGAGGCTCCATCGGCTCGGAATGGCAGGAGGTGCAATTGCTGATTCCGGCGTCCGGGGGCCTGGAGCCTGTCTGACGCTGAGGATTCATGGTTTACCCTCTGGTAAACTAACATAGCAATGGAAAATCACCATTTTTAATGGGAAAATCCACTATAAATGGCAATTTTCAATAGCTATGTTAAATTACCAGAGGGTAATACTGGTTAATATACTGCTTAATATAGTGGTTACATAATACTGGTTAACATACTGGTTAATACTGTTGATTGGTGAAACGATTGGTGAAACTGATGATCATTGAGCTTGGTGAGGAACTTTGATCCACAGTTTGGTGTTTCACATTGGATCAGTTTGCACTTTTGGAGGTGAGGAACCAATGATGTTGGCAAAACTGATGGCTGCTGAGATGAGATTTTTGGCATCGAATGGCCATCGTATCATGGAGAGATAGAGATAGGGATAGGTGATGATAGGTGCAGGCTTTACACTTCATGTGTTTTTGCATCGAATTTGCATGGTTGGGGCGTTGTTCCTGTATTGCAACTTCAGCAACCAACATGTGCCATAAAAATCAGGTTGGACCCCCCCTTTTGTTAAAGTTGTTTTGATTTTGCCTCGGTTTGTATCCCCATCATTATCCCATTGTATGACCATTGTATCACCATTATTCGGTTGATGAGATGTGATAATGGTAAGAAAAAAGGCGAATAAAAAGCTATTGATCTCCCCAAATTTCACGGAACATGTTGAACCTTGATACTTCCCTATTCCCTACATTTCCCTAGTCAAATCCCCAATGTTCAATATATCTGGGTAAATTTTAACGAGTCGGGCCACTGACTCTCTGCACAGAGGAAAAGGGTAAATTATAACGACCTCACTGCGACCTCACTGGAATCATAGTTAATAAGGGGAATCATCCCCAAATGGCCTTAATTCAGGCTAGTGAAATATTATGATTTACCCAGATATATGTTCATGAAATTTCATGGTTTGAAGATGTTTGAAGCCACATTTTGCCATCTTTTGCCGATGTACGGCCCCGAAGGCCATCACCCTGGGCTCAGAGTTCACGGGCGACCTTCCCCCACTTGGCAGCCAGGAGCCGCGGCAACGCGGCCGGCTGATTGGTTGTATGTTTTACCAGTGTATACTACATATATATATATATATATATATGAAATATATTTGTATATGATATATATATATATATAGATAATTATATATATGTATAGACGCGCTATAATATAAATATATATATATATATCATACACACATGTAAGATATGTGTATATACATACTATGTATATTTATATATATATACACATGCATGATTACATGACACGTACTAGCCTGTGTAATATACGATCAGAACTACTGGCGCTTCACTATTTTGGAATGAGTCATGGAGGGTGAGGAATCATAGATTTTTCCATTGTTTTTAAAGTGTCCCAGAGCGAATTGTTTGGCGATTGGCCCCACTTTTCGTAGGTCCGCGGAAGGGTCCACCTGAAGAACTTGCAACCAGTGCAATAGAGGTAGCCAAATTAGAAACGGAGTTCCTCATGATTTCCTGGCTCTGAGGTTGGTTCAATCATGTTCAATCGCACCTGATGGTTTCAAACAATCTCATCATGGAAAAAGGCCTTGACATTTGGATGATAATTGGGATGGTTATGGATGGCCCTGTCAGGCGTGAGGCGGAGCTTCGAAAGAAAAACACAGCTCTGGAAGTCTGGAAGCGCAGATGGATGTCGATGGACTGGAAGCGAGACTGGGAAGACTGGGAAGATTTAGTGATTTAGACATTCCGAATCTTGAATTACTGCTAAATCACTTATTCATTACTTATTCATGTTATTCACCATCAATGAGTTACCGGACATTACTGCTAATGATTGGTTGGATTGCGTCAGTTATGACACATTCTTCACCTAGCCTCATGTCTTGGGCTCGCCACTCTGAGGCGGACCAAGTCCCTCAAACAGCTCCAAAATGCAGAGGATTCATCCCGAAGATATTGCCATCTTATGCCATCTTATGCCATCTTAATATATGTTAATGGATGATATATGATGATATATGTTGGAAAAGGATGATAAAAATGATAAAAAATCAAAATCTGATGGTTCCAGATGAGCATCTCATGGTGGGCTGCTGAGTTTCACTGCTGGTGATGTGCCAAGCGTGAAGGATGAGGATGAGGGACCCACAAGAACTTAACTTGGGGATAAGAATTCAAGGCCTTTGGACCCACAATTGGTCACGTTTTTGCATCAAGCACTTCCAAATTTGGCACGTCGCACGTTTCCCTTGGTCAGACCCCTACGTGAAGAGCAAGACTGACATGTTCCTTCCAGGACCGATCTCATAGAGTCTCTCAGTCTGTCCGCTTTCCTGAACCCACTTGAAGAGACAGACAACTGGTATCAACTGGTCAATTATTGACCTTGGCAGTAATTCAATTCTTGTATGTGTTTCCCTCCATGCAGCTTGTTTCATTCTTCAAGTCCGCTCTTTCGGTGCGGCAATGGATGTGGTTCCTTAATGGATGCAGTTTCTCAAACAATCTCAGCATTCAGTGTTATCAAATGACAGGAAGTGATTGTTGTCCCCGCTCTAGATTTCGACAACCAGGAGGACATTCAAACGCGCAGCTTGCAAAGCATCATACAGAGGGTGAACTTCTGGAGCGTCTCTCGTTTGCACTTGACTTCAAAGCCAATGATATATGGATAAATATATAAAGTTATATAATCATAATCTGTGATATCTATTATATAATCATATAATTATATATATATATATAATCTTATGATATCTTATGTGTTCAGTTCAGAGTTTGAAGAATTTTGATTCTTGGCTTGTGGCCGAAAAGAGCACTGCAAAGATCTAGTGACATCTGTGAAGGAAGTTAGACTAGCTGGACTACCACTAGCTCAGTAGTCTTATGTAGTCCTGCTGCTTTCCAGGATTTTGTTGTGCCGAGGCAGGGTATTGAACAAAAGCCCAGAAGCCAGTGAAGGAGGCGGTTTTGAAAAGAGCGGCTCGCTCACAAAAAAGATGCACCAGGATGCAAACAAAGTGTTCCATGTGACGGAATTCATGTAGCAATGGGTCATGAAGCGTTGCAGCATTTTCTGAAGCGTGTCCAACATGGACCTGTCTCCTAAAGCAGACTCCACCAAGGTGACAGAGACAAGACGTCATCTAAATTCAAGATATTCAAGTCATTTCAAGTCAATTGCTCGGGGATCTAGAGAGTATCAGGACAGCTATCCCTGGTGCCACTGGGCCAGGTAAGACGCCTCAGTCTGCTCGCGGGCGAACGTCAGCTAGCAGAACTCCCAGTCACAACGCAGGTTCTGCGAACAGGCAGGGGGACGGTCCTTCTTTTTCAGCTGTTGCTTCCCCGTGTGTGGTAAGACCACTAGTGGAAAGCTCGTGATGATGTGATGATTGTGATGTGATATGCAGTGAGTTGACGGGATATGAAGTGATCTGACGTGATATGATATGGTATGATACGATGCGATGAGGAACAGTTTAAGGCATAGCAGCAGGCAGCAGGGTTGACGGTTGAGATAGTCCTCGGATGCAGGATGCAGGATCAACTTTTGATACTGGAGCATCCAAGGGGTCGGTCTTGTTGATCAATGGGAATTTCAGGATCCTAAAATGGAGGTACCTGTACCATATATAAGGGCTATGTAAGGGGATATCCCCCCTAAAATATTGAGTTGAAGGATGATTTCTATCCTTAAGGAGTTCATGTGAGCAGGGTCTAGTCTTTTGGTCCACAACGAATTGAATTGATAAGCCAGCCCCATCCAACTCATAATTTTCCAATGTCCCACCTCTGCCAATCTCAACAGCTTGTGGATGCCAGGCGATACAATCCGAAGAATGATTTCCATTCTGCACTGGGCGATGGGGACGAGGATTTGGATTTATTGCCACCACAGGCGGCTCGTGGCAAGAGCAAGCTTTGCATGATTAGCAGAGCAAATTGGATGGCATTGCATAGGATCCAAGATGTATTCCGAGTAGACAGAGCCGCAGCATATCGCAGCCGAGTGCCATCTCACTCTTAGTCTGAGACTCTGAGATGTTGATTCCTGATTCTATGTTTTAGATGGTTTCTTGTCCATGCTGTTCATCCTTGGTTTGCAGGCCACCGTTTTCTTCTTCTGCGAGCTTGCTTCTCTACATTCAGCCCTGCAAGAGGATGAGCTCTCTGGATTGCTGCTTTGGCGTGCCTTGGGGTCTTGCAAAAGGCGCACCTGGCCATCGAACTGGCCATGTCCCTAAGTCCCAAAAATTGCCGCATGAAGTAGTGTTTAGATGGTTTGAAACATGCCAGATTTGTTGTATCTGGAGGCTTTCACCCTATGATGCCAATGCTGCAATGGTCTGGAGTGGTTGAGAACTGAGATTCTGTTAAAATGATCCCGCTGCAGCCCCACATGAGAAGCAATTTCCAAGGTCTGGGCCGGGTAGCTTTCTACTCTGGCAGCTTCGAAGCTGCAGCACGGCTCTACATGCCGGAAGCTCAGGGGCCAGTCAGCGGAGAAATCAGTGGTTTGGGACATCCCGCCATGCCTGTAAACAACAAATCCAGCAGCATAGAACCGGTGGTCACCATTGGAAAGTGGCCAATGACCTTTTCCAGTTGAGGCGGGCCAGATCCATCCGGGAAAAGGCACTTGGTGGGTCCTGCCCTGAGTTTTCTGATACGGAACTGGGACTGGCGTCTCAAGTGCAAGCAGATGCCCTGAAAGTGCGTATAATAATCCCCAAAAAGATAGAAAAGTAGTTCATAGTTACTAGATGTTACTAGTTACTATATAGTAATTGATCGGTATGTATATTATATGTGAATATAATATACCATCTGGTTATTTAACATAGCCATGGAAAATCCCTTATAAATGGAGGTATCTAGCTGGGAAAATCATCTATTTCTATGGGTCATTTTCCATAGCTATGTAAAAAAACAAGAGGGTAAATCTATTTTTGTTGATAGATTAAATCTCAATTCTCATGGTGAAATGACGTTAAATCACTATGAATCACTACAAAATCGTGGGGAAAACCGTTGGAGCTTCCCTTTTCTAAGGGACACCATTGATACAGCCACGGCCTACAACAATCTCGCCTGCTGCCTGGCGGCCCTGGATCGGCCGGTGGAGGTGCAGCATGTCATGGCAGCAAGCGTGTCATGGTGATATAGCATTAATAATGATATACAATGATATATATTTATGTAGACATATGATATATAATACATTTTATATATAAATTATATAATATATGATGAATATATATATATATTCTGATCAGTATATATATATATATGGTCGCCGCCCTTTCGAGGGACCACCCTTTCTTTCATATGTCCATGACACTACCTAATTCCACGAGTACTAAAGTTACTACTTCCAAATACAGGAATGCCCAAAAACACTGTAAAATACAGTATGAAATAACATTACTTTTAAATTTCAAGAAGAAATACAGTCTGAAGGAAAGGGAACACATATGCAACAAGTGGAGGCCAAATTTTGGCAAAAAATCACTTAACGTATATTGTAAAACTCTTCTCATCCTTCCAAATCCCAAAAAGCAAAAAAAAACTCGAGAAAACCTTAAAAACCCCAAGATTCTGACACTCTTGTTTGGCCACCCCCGTCCCCAGGATCCTTCCAAATCCCAAAAAGTAAAAACACATCGAGAAGACCTAAAAAACCTGAAAAGCCTATTTTCCAGAGGTCCTGGGGTTGGGGGTTTTCTCGAGGTTTTTTCGAAGTTTGCCCCCACCCCCATCCTCAAGTTTGAGGTATTCAGTTACAGTTCAAGTCCAAAGAATTGTCATTTTAAACCTGACTTTAGATAGCGTGCCATGGCTTTCCAAAGTTTAGAACAAAAGATGGCAATGCATGATAAGGTGCAATGATTACTTCCATTGATTATGTTGCCAATATGCTTCAGGAGGATAGTGCCAAAGAAAGCTAGGAAAGCCCTTTTACAATAGTTTAATCTGATAATATCTTTCAAAAATATGTAAAGTTCCACTATTTTCCCATTAGAAAGAAGGCTTTTGCATAAGCTTTTGCTCTAAACCTGTTTCACTTTGTGTTGTAGGTCTGCTCCTGGCCATGGCTGAATATAGACATATCAATGGAAACATCTTATGTTCTGATGGCTCTACTGCGACTAAACTACAGGCTATCCCACTATGTAGGCTGAACACAGTCTTTGATCAGAACCTCCACTCATAAATTTTGTTAACATGACAACCTATACAAATTCTATCATTTACCATTCTGCAAGAGTATCCCCAATCATAATTATATGCAATTCTAAATGTATGATTGCATGTAACATCCAAATATGTGCTATTGACACTATTTCCAAGCTCTTTGTTTGCCTGCAATGTTTGTTTGTAAAAGAGACATATACCTTGGCAAAGAGATCTATTCTTGCTATTTTACTAAGCTGTGGAGTCTCATAGATTGCTAGAGGGATGCTCCTATGGAGATTTATAAGACTGTGAGTATCTCTCAGATTCCCTTCAAACACATCTGTAATCTTTGTAGTAGATATGAATGTATTTGAAACATCACTATCTAGATAGCATGATACTTTCATTTTGTATTCCTAAGATATTATTAGTGCATGTGGGTACTTGAGAATGCATATTCATAATGCACTGCATTTCTACAAACGTGGAATTTGGGGGACCTGACAGCGTCCCTTATATAGTACATACTTGCTTCGCGTTCCTTTGATGTCATGCATTTTCAGCAAAGAAAGCAAAACCGCAAAACAAACAGCTTAAAACTTAAACCAATTCACAACATAAAACAGATCCATACTTATATCGGGTTCTACCAGTCTCATACACTGCATATTAAGTTACACATCATGATACATCATCATGTAGAATATATCAACATTATACACAGACCCTAGGCCCTCGCGAGGGTGGTCCCTCGCGAGGGCGCTGAGCATATTAAATATATATATATATATTATAGGTGATTAGCAGGATTGGCATTAATAGTGAATATAACATGCTATCTTAATATATTCATGTAAACATCATGTAGCATGATATGTTGATGTTTTCTATGACAATAATGCCTAGCAGGCTGCCGCCTTCACCGAGCTGTCAGTGGAGATCTTGAAGGAACTGGCTGGTGAGGACGGTTGTTTTTTCCCCACATCTTTGTGTGGGGTTCTTGTTTTCTGTTGTGCACTCCCGTCCGCTCCTGCTCCTCCGCCCCCGTCTCCTGCCTACTCCCACACAACTATCACACACAACTCTGTCACACACTGCGTGGCAGGCATGGCACTCACGGCACTGCGCGGGCTCTTGTAGCGCGCTTGGTCGGCCATGGTCGGCTGTGACACCGCGGCACTTTTGGTGGCAGGTGTCCAGTCCAGACAATGTATATATTATCATCAGTCATCAGTTATGAACACCAGGTACTTGTGTCCACATGGTGGTGACCTGCTAGACAAGACTGTCAGGTCGGTTTCCCGGTCTGTTTCTCGGCCAGGAATTTCTCTCCCGACAACGCATGTTATCATGACTTTAAACTTCAGCTACTTGTGCGTCCAAGATGGTTGCTTTGATGCAAGCAGCCGGACATCTGTTGCAGACCATCGGTTTCCGTGACTGGTCGTGGCGCGCCCCGGCCACAGGTCGCACACAACACTCTCGTACACCTTTCATTCGCATGCAACTCTTCTGCATAGATCTCTTCCGCGCACAACCCTTTCACGAACACTTCTTCGACATACATATCTTTCACACACGACTCTTCCACCGACAGCTTTTGAACGCAAAAAACTATCCCTTCACACACATCCCTTCCACATGCAGCACTTTCGAGCACAACTTTTTTACACGCACCTTCGTCAACTCTTGCACGCAACTCTTTCACACACAACTCTTTCACACATAGCGCACTTCCGCATACAACTCTTTAAAACAATCGATCCTCCAGCATCTCCTTTGTCTTTCGTACCGCTTCAGACTGGAAGAAGTTGACTTGTGGGGTTATCCGGTCCTTGAATTTTTGCATCCGGGGACGGCACGCAGCCATGGAAATACAACGAGAAATGGAGGAATCACCATCAAAATAAGGGATTTAAGTGATTTAACATAAGATTCCGTTCACCAAAATTGGGGGTGTACCATGATTTAACCGTCAAAACTTGTGATGTTGCCATGAAAGGTGGGTTTTAGCGGGTTTTAGCAACTAATGGGCACCCCTAAATCCACTAGTTAATAGCCGTTTCCCTCATAAAATCGCTATGTGGGTGATATGCACTCCATCTTCAGACACACGCACACATAAATATGTATGTCCAATCATTATCTCCATGTATATGCCAATGATTTCGCCCAATGCCACCATTATCTCACCATTTTTTTTGTGGTTGGTTCTATCCCATTTTCCTCTTGAGGCCATAAACATGTTGGACCGCAGCAGTTGCGTCGCGCGCCAGGATCACCCCCGTACTCACACGGCCATGCGCAACCTCGGAAAGGTGGGGCCCACAGGAAAGCTGTCAGCTGTCATGACTCGAATGGATTTCCTTGACGATGCAGGTTCGCACTGCACCAAAGAAGGTTGCCATGGAGGCAAAACCGTCTTTTGTTTGGCAAGAAATTCAGAAACTAATCAGGGGCAATTTTAGGAAACTCATTGCCAAAGATGGAGGGAGACTGTACAACACAGCGCCTCACAATTGACATCACCCACGACAATCACCATGCTGAGGACGCGATGGCATTCATCTTCACACCTATAGTCCCTAGAGCAGAGATCTGTTACTTTTTGTGCAAGGATTTGTTGTGTAGTGTATCATAGTTAGTGTATCTACAAATCTGGTATTTTCTGGTTCAAGCGCTCTTGAAACCGACAGACCCAAGATTAAGAGCTGTTATCACTTTTCGCTGACAAAGACTTCTTCAAGAACGGGATGTTTGGCAATGCACCTGAGAGGGTCTTGTTTGCAGGCGCCATACCTCTACAGTCTGCCACTAAGGGTTCGAGACCAAGCTGCTACTACAAGGGTCCAGTGCAATCTGTGTTGTAAACACAGGTGAACACAGGTGATTCAACTAATATTCAAAGCTGACCGCTTTACTGTTATTGACTTCACACCTTATCATTTGGTGTGCTTGTACCGGATGTTCAACCATGTCCAACCTGTATGTTGCCATGAGGATTTTACGCGAGCGCTTCGATCTGGGTCAGACTTGGCACGTTGCGAAAATTCCGTCGTTCCGATGGAATGGTTGGAAGTGTCCGTGCTGAGAGTTGACCCACCAGGGCTTCGTCCATAGCCAGGCGCAGGAAAAAGAAGAAGAAGGGACGCTCCAAGTCCGGGAGTTCGTGAGGTCCTTAGGCACTGCATGGCACTGCATGGCACTGCAGTCCCTGGTGGCACATCGCATTATTTGGATGTCCTGGTGGCAGCTAAGGTCCCGCTCCAGCAAAAGTGCAAAGTCTAGAAAATGAAGCATCATGTTGCTGGAAAATCTTTCTGGGCTGGGACCAGCACTTGTTGCATTGTCATTACGGTTGTGTTTTTTCTTTTCGAAGGCAACATTTGCTGAATCCTTGATAACGAACGGTTCTAGTTGCAAATGCACTAGAATCCTTCCGATAATTCCTCAAAAAAGGTAATGATTTATCATAAACTACAATCAAGGAAAAAAATATGTTTACAATATGTTTACATGTGGCAATAATGTAGAAGCTATTAATAAATGCGTATATATGGCCCAATGTTTGGTGGTCCCCCCCTTCCCCCTGAGATGGTGACGGTCTCTATATGTATACGCATATGTAACATGCAATGTATTTGTATGTAAGTTTAAACATATATATATATACATATATACGTATGTATGTATGCATGTATGTATGTATGTATGTGTGTATGTGTGTATGTGTGTATGTGTGTATGTGTGTATGTATGTATGTAATGTAATGTAATGTAATGTAATGTAATTGAATTGTATGTATGTATGTATGTATGTATGTGTGTATGTGTGTATGTGAGTATGTGTGTATGTGTGTATGTATGTATGTGTGTATGTAATGTAATGTAATGTAATGCAATGCAATGTAATGCAATGTAATGCAATGTAATGTAATGTAATGTAATTGAATTGAATTGTATTGAATTGTATTGTATGTATGTATGTATGTATGTATGTATGTATGTATGTGTGTATGTATGTATGTATGTGTGTATGTGTGTATGTGTGTATGTGTGTATGTATGTATGTGTGTATGTATGTATGTATGTATGTGTGTATGTATGTAATGTAATGTAATGTAATGTAATTGAATTGAATTGTATGTATATATGTATGTATGTAATGTAATGTAATGTAATGTAATGTAATTTAATGTAATGTAATGTAATGTAATGTAATGTATGTATGTATGTATGTGTGTATGTGTGTATGTGTGTATGTGTGTATGTGTGTATGTATGTATGTGTGTATGTGTGT
>Ga0126342_10009451_pt1 | contig 17477 bp, 14 predicted proteins | sample Cyp1metagenome_FD_92528 | JGI IMG/M metagenome (GOLD analysis project Ga0126342, IMG submission 92528) | Coral microbial communities from Lord Howe Island, Old Settlement Bay, Australia - Cyphastrea 1 metagenome | ecosystem: Host-associated > Invertebrates > Cnidaria > Coral ... | reverse complement strand
TGGTGTCTCGGTGGTGTCTTGGTGGTGTCTCGGTTGTCTCTTGGTGGTGTGTCGCTGGTGTCTCTAGGTGGTGTCTTGGTGGTGTCTAGATGGTGTCTCGGTGGTGTCTTGGTGGTGTCTCGGTTGTCTCTTGGTGGTGTGTCGCTGGTGTCTCTAGGTGGTGTCTTGGTGGTGTCTTGGTGGTGTCTTGGTGGTGTCTTGGTGGTGTCTTGGTGGTGTCTTGGTGGTGTCTTGGTGGTGTCTCGGTTGTCTCTTGGTGGTGTGTCGCTGGTGTCTCTAGATGGTGTCTCGGTGGTGTCTTGGTGGTGTCTCAGCGGCTTCCATGCTGATACAAGGTGTTGACTGTGTCTTGGTCGTATCTTGGTGGCGTCGTGTTGGTGTGTCGGGGCGGTTGTGTTGGTGGTCCATGGTTGTGTCTCTGTGGTGTTTCTTGATTGGTCGCGCCACGCACCAGGTAGTCTTCAACGGTTGTATGCTGTTGTCCATCATGATTGCTGAAGATGACGGTGCTAATGCGGAGGAGGAGGAGGATGATGGTGATGATGATGGAGTTGGTGGTATTGATGAACATGATGGTGACTGTACTGAAATGGTGATGATGGTGATGGTGGTGGTGGTGGTGATGATGATGATCTGGAGTGATGGTGATGATGATGATGGTGGTGATGATGATGATGATGGTGATGGTGATGGTGGTGATGATGATGATGATGATGATTAAGATGATTAAGATGATTAATATGATGAATATGATGAAGATGAAGATGATGAAGATGATGAAGATGATGAAGATGATGAATATGATGGTGATGGTGAGGATGATGATGATGATGGTGGTGATGGTGATGGTGATGGTGATGGTGATGGTGATGATGAGTATGGTGATGATACCGACGACGCTGACGATGACGATGACGACGACGTTGATGACGACGACCTTGCGTTTGCAGGTTTGGGTTGAAGCGTGGGGAGGGATGGATGTTGACGTATGTTAGGAAGTAACATACTTATATAATTGCTATGATGCTTCTACCGAAGCAACTGCGAACATTCCTTCGTGCCATGGAGCAACCAGGGCAGTGGGCTGCTCACTTCACCACAGGAGTTGACATACCTGCTGCATGCTACACTTGCACCGAGACCCTCTCGCACAAATTTATCAAAGCAAAATGGTACTAGAATAGAAAACCAACAGGAAAGAAGGACATAATCTCTACAAGAAATAATCTCTACAGGAGGAAGGGAAAGAAGGAAGCTCCAAAATGCTGTGAGCACTTTCCAATTTACACATGTTACTTTCAGAGAGTGACAGGTCCCAAGAAATTTGCAAGCGTTGGTTTCAAAAAGTGGCAAAGACCGTGCAGTTTAAAGGTTTTAGCCGCAACACGCTGCAAACACCATGCCACCAGATGATAATTTCAAGATATTGCGAGCACCGTCCACTTGCAGGTTTGAGCTTCAGAAAGTCGGAAAAAGCAACCAATTTACAGGCGTCAATTTCAAAATGCTGCGCTTGCCATGCGGTTTACCAATGATAGCTCCAAAATACTGCAAAGATCTTGCGATGCACTAAATTTTGCCCCAGTATGCCGCACATACTGTGCAAGTAATAGTTTTTGATTTCTAAATGTTGCAAGCATTCTACAGTGTACAGTCTTTTTTGCTTCAGAGCGCTGTGAAATCACAACATAGTTTACAGATATGATTCCAAACCTTGCAAATACCATGCAGTTTGCAGATGTTAGCTTCGCACTGCTGCTAAAAGATTGTCCGATGGCAAAGCTCCGTGCAATGAATTGATGTTGCATCATGCCAGGCAGTGTACATGTGCTAGCTGCAAAATGCTGCAAATACCGAGGAATTTTGCGGCAAATATTACGCGGCTTAGAGATTGTAGCAGCAAACGACCAACATATTATACACAGATACTTTCACATAGAGGTGCTTTCACAAAGACATGTTTTTACACAGACATTTGCGCATACGCATGCTTTTACCGAGAGATAGTTTTACACAGGTGTTTTTAGGCAGGGATGCTTTTACACAAAAAATACACACAGACGCCCGGGTACTTCTACACACAGATGCCCTCACACAGCGGTGCTGTTACAGAATGCTTGTACACGCACGAGCTTTTACACAGGGCTTCTTTTGACACAAAGATCGCAAAGTAGCCTTTACACACACAAGCTTTTACATTAAATACCTTACGCAGAGATGTTTTTACACAGGAATCTATTTGTACAAGAGCGTTTCTTTACACACATACATGTACGAATCAGGTTTCCATCCACTATGTTTTTACAGAGAGATGCTTTTACATACAAGTGCTTCTATACAGGGAGGGGCCTTCACATAGAGATGGTTTTACGTAGAGAGATGATTTTACAAAGGGATGCTTCTACTTACAGGTGCTCTTACACAGAGATATTTTCAACACAGAGATGCTTTTACACACGGGTGCTTTAAGATACAAATAAACACTTTTTACACAGAAATGATTTTGCCAAGAGAAACTTTTAGACGCAGGCGAGTTTACACGCAGTTGCCTTTACACAGAGATGCTTTTACACAGGTGTTTTTACACGCTGACACGTCTACACAGTGCTTTTACGCACACGTTCTTTTACGCAGAGATTCCTTTACACGCAAGCACTTTTACACAGAGACACTTTGACACAGTGGCAGGCGTGTTTAGATGCAAATACTTTTACGCGGTGATGTTTATTTTGTGCGCGTTTTCTTTTACATACACGCATGCTCTTTCACATGGATGCTTTTAATCACGCATGCTTTTACACAGAAATATTTTTACACAGAGACACCTTTACACAGAGATGCCCTTGCACAGGGATGCTTTCCCACACAGACACGACTTTTAACACGCAACGACTTTTACAGAGAGATGATTTTACATTGAGCAACTTTACACACAGATGCCAAAACAAACAGAGGCGCTGTTACAAAGGAATGTGTTTGCACGACGAGCTTTTACCTATGGGCATTACTGCGGCATGATTTCCGACGGCGGACACGCATATGGCGCAAAAGAGTTCAGCAAACACAGTTTCACCACAGCTGTTGAGGTTCGAGACGCATTTTGCGGGAAAGGGTTGGCCCAGCGCAAGCCCACATTGCAATTTGACCTCAGTGTATGACGATCGACACTTCGTGCGAGAGGCTTGCGTTTCGCGGACATCAATCCATGCCGCCCTGGCGCTCTAAGAAAAATAGAAAACATCAAGATAAGAAATTGATCTCACATCTGCCACTTTGCACCTGTGTATATCCACTTCTCGGTGTTTTTTAAAAAATCGATCTCCACCTGCATCTCTATATCTTTCGCAATACACCTGCATATATTCGCTTGGTAGCTGTGTTCAGGAAGATTCTGTGAACCTGCACCTATGCATCTGCACCTAAATGCCTGTCAGTAAGATTGAAACCTGCATCCACGCTTGTGTAAAAAAATGGTTTGAAAGATGTATTTAAGAATATGATTTTGTAGATGTACTAAAGTGAGGATGTTGAAGAAGAAACATATGATTATGATGATGATGTTGATGATGATGATACGGGCATGGTTATTGAAAGAGAAGAAAAATGCTGATGATGAAGATGATGACGTAAGTCTTGACGGTGTTCGGTGATGTTTTGGGTCTTGCTCATGTTTTCGTGGTGTTTCTGTGGTGTCTTGGCGGTTCCGGTGGTGTTTTGGTGGTATCGAAGATGCTCAATTGGCCTCAACGGAGATGCGAAATTTTGCTCTTGGGGTTGTATGCGAGGTTAATTGTCGGAGAAACCCATCGTTTCTTTTTGTGAAGATTTCGGCACAGCTTCTGCAATGGTGCTTGAGGAACTGATCAGCTGAATGGCCTCCGGAGACAAATCAACGAGCTGCGGGATTTCTTGGAGGTGCACTTGTCTCGTCACACAGAACTTCTGGAGAGTTTGCAAGAACCTCACGGAGGAGAGTCTATGGGGCAGATAGAGGCTGAGTTGCCGCCTGAGCCTGAGTTGGCTGAAGGTGAAGGTGAGGTTAAACAGCCTCCCCAAGAACACCAAGAGACAGACAAGAGGACTTCTTTTGCCGATCGACAGGCAATGTTGTGGAGTGGCTCTGTCGTTGGAAGAAGTTCGCTGGTTTCAGCAAGTATTTTCCATTTTAAAGCCAGGGCACACATGCAATCACTCAAACTACGTGCTAGTAAGCGCAATCCGGCTCAGAGTTCTCAAGAATTCGGCTGGCAGTCACTTGTCCGAGATTTGGTGTTCTCCTCGCTCTTTTCAGCCATCATCACTGTGCTGATTCTCGTGAACGTAATTTTACTTGGTGTAGAGGTTGACCTTTACGCATCGCTGGATGTTAACCAGGAGGTACCAAGCTGGTATGGGACAGCAAATGCCATCATTGTGGGCATTTTTGTTCTGGAGATCGGCTTGAAAATCTTTGCGCTGGGATGCCGTGATTTTTGGCGTGGCAGAGATTCTGCTTGGAATGTGCTGGATTTCACGATCGTTTTTATTTCAGTCCTTGATGTGGTGCTGCAGTTGCTGTCTTCCACCTTGGACACCGGGATCGCCAGCCTGGTGAGGGCCATCCGGATCGCCCGCGCAGTTCGGGGCATCCGACTCATTCGAATCTTCCGATACATTACAGCTCTCAGAACCCTGGCGCTATCCATTATCAGCACGTTGGGTTCTTTGTTTTGGACAATGGCTTTGTTCATGCTCATGTTTTATTTCTTTGCCATTGTCTTAACTCAGCTTGTGGCCGACAACTGTCGATTCTTGAAAATGGATGGAGATAGCCTGGGCACTGGGCCTCTGTGCCGAGAGATCTTGCCAAAATATTGGGCATCAGTGCCTGAGAGCAGCTGGTATTTAAGACCTATGGTGCTGTTTTTTTGTTGTATTTTCCCGAGAGCATCTGAGCGAAGGGTTCTTCTAATAGTGGGGGTCTGTTATACTATACATCTTCACATCTTCCTCTTCACATCTACACAGATCATCTTCACATCTTCACATCTTCACATCCTCACATCTTCACATCTTCACATCCTCACATCTGCACGTCTTCACACATCTTCTCTCTCTCTCTGTCTCTCTCTTTCTCTCTTCTTCACATCTTCACATCTTCACACCTTCACATCTTCACATCTTCACATCTTCACACCTTCACATCTTCACATCTTCTCTCTCTCTCCTTCTCTCTCTCCTTCTCTCTCTCTCTCTCTGTCTGTCTGTCTGTCTGTCTGTCTGCCTGCCTGCCTGCCTGCCTGCCTGCCTGCCTGGCTGGCTGGCTGTCTGTCTGTCTGTCTGTCTGTCTGTCTGTCTGTCTGTGCCTCTTTCTCTCTCTCTCTCCCTCTCCCTCTCTCTCTCTCTCGCACTCTCTTGCCCACTCCCTGTCTCTCTCTCTCTCTCTCTCCCTTTCTCTCTCTCTCTCTCTTGCCTTCTTGCCCTCTGTCACGGTCTCTCTCGGTCTCTCTCCTTCTTTTTCTTTTCTCTCTTTAGGCCGCGGGCGGTGCCGACGAGGCGCCACGAAATGGCCACCCTTCACAAGAAATGAGGTTCGATCGTCAAAAACTGAAATAAAATTGCGCTTTTGAAGTGCTCGCGGCAACCTTTCGCACGAAATGAGTTTCGAGTGTCAAAAACTAAGGTAAAATTGCGATTTGGGCGCTTCGGCGGCAACCCTTTCGCACGAAATGAGGTTCGATCGCCAAAAACTGACGTAAAATTGCGATTTTGAAGTGTCCACGGCAACCTTTTCGCACGAAAGTTTCTTTGACATCACCCCCTGGACTTCTTCGACTTGGTCCTTGGTGGAAGCGGGTATGCTTGGCATGTTTACTTCCCTGACATTGTTTTGCATAGCAAAGAATGTCACGCACATGTTTCACTTTTTCGTTTGCACATTGACGCGTCGAAAGCACGATGTCACAAATCAATAAAATGCAGTGAGCCTGGCCAGTTGGGTCAACTCAAAGAATTCAGAGTCAAGCCATGCCAAAAGTCAGAGGGAGTTTCACGAAATTTTGGAAAGCACAGTTTTGGGAAGCGATTTCAAGAAAGCAGTTTTGGATTTTGAGATGCAGAAAAATCAGAAACAGAAGGCACAGACTGGCACGGAAATGGAAATGTCCAATTCTTTGTGCTTTGAGAAGGAAAATAAAGAAAATAAATGAAAAAAGACGCGTAAGACGCAATAGGTTTCGTTCCAATGTGGCCACCACCATGCCACCTTGTTCCCACCTTGAGCAAGCAAACGGCTCGAGAAAGAGATGCGACGATTGTCAATGCCTTTTCAGAACTCCTGCAACAATTCGCATCGGAGGAGCAACCTCAAATCTTCTCACTAGCAAAGGCAAAGGCAAAAAGGGCAAGGGTAAGTCCACCCAGGTAAGGCGAATGCTGAGGCTGCCTCTTACACTACGAACCCTACTTCAGGCGTTGCAGGAAACCCTCTCGAGGTTTCAGAAGAATAAGAAAGGGAACTTGATAGCCAACATCACTAGGGTTATCACGACAGCACAGAACGGCAAGTTAGATCAGGACGAGGGAGAAAACACTCTCCCCAAACTTTCCAACAGAGATCAGCAAACCAGAGGAAAGGGAAAGGGCCAGGGAAACCTCCCAAGAAAGTTTCCTCAGTTCAGACCAATCAGATACGTCAGCAAACGCAGCACAAGCCAGTTCAAAAGACAGAAAAGGATCCTGATAACAGCTGGGTCCCGGTTGTCAGAGGCAAAAAGAAAACACAGCAAGCAGAGTTAGAAATTTCAGCTTGGCCGCAGGGAGCCATCCTTTCTGACATTGAGCTATGGAAATGCCTCTACCACGGTTCTTGCTTCTTGGGTGCGCGCAGCCGAGTTCGCTGAACAATGTCGAAGCCTGGCGGAGATACATGGCCTCAAAGCCAAGTTTGTTCTGATCACCACCCAAGAAATGGCAGAGGCAAAACAGCAGCACTTCGCCATCACCACAGCTCCACATTCGCATCAACTCAGGAGGCTTTATTTGAAACCTCTTGCTACGGAGTTGCCTGACCTCCCACCAGATCCCATAGCTAGCAGCACGCACAGACCAACGGAGACCCAGCTTTTCGTTTTCGAATCAGCATTCCCAGATCCTTTGTGTCCAGGGACCGGTGGATCACTTTACAGTACTTTGCAGCAAGCTCCAAGAGGCAGTTGCCGCCTTAGTGTCCAAGAGTCAATAGTGAACTGCACAGCGCATATGGTTGCAAAACTTCAAGTCAAGGAACTCGTGACAGAAACATTGAGATCCTCGATGGGTTCATCCGTGTCACCCAGCTGGGCGCCAAGGAACCCGAATCCAACAACGGAAAAGGAGCCATCTTCGCGAAACCACTTGCCAACCAGCAACACACCATTTGTCGGCAGCCGATACAATGGTTAAAAAAGGAGCCGCAGGACACAGAAGCGCAATATTTTTCCAAATGCAGCACTCTCAGCTCCACTCAAAAGCTCCCTTTAGCTTTTAGGACAGGAGGAGGCAGTTGCGTTGGTTTGAGGAGAACTGATGGCAGCAAGCCTCCGATCACGGCCAAAATTTGGAGACTCACAGGGGCTCCGAATTTGTTTCGAGCCATCGATATCTCTCAGGCTTTGGAAGGAGCAGGATGTGCAGATGTCATGGCTATTCAGCCACCCAGAGGACAAAAGCCATGGCTAATCAAAGCCAAACCAGCCAAAGACAGTTCTGAAGATTTCTACGGCATCAGCACAGTTGAGCACACCTTACTTCTCAGCAAAGTTCCTCCCAGAGCACCTTACATCTTGGGGGTCCAAGGTCTTCGTCCGTATAGATGGAAGCCTTACAATTCATATCACAGCCAAGGTGCAATAGAAGAAGCAGAGGAGCCACTTCCTTCACAAATGGAAAGTGGAGGATCTCACGGGACAGCAGCAAGCAGCAGAACAAGCACAACCGGCTAACAATGACCAAGATGCGGGTATGACAGCAAGCAAAACGAGAGACAAAGAAAATAATTAGTCCCAAAAAAGAGCAAATGAAAAAGAAAAAGGTTGACTTTCTTTTGGGATTCAGAGCGAGGGAATGTGGAGGACAAGTTGCATGCGGCTATAATTCTGTTGGTGTCTCTATGCAACTTTGCAAAGAGCCCCAATTACCGTTTCCCAGCAGCAGCCAAGCTCACACACAGGGGAAAACTTTGAGAAGATTCACCAACACATTGGCGCCTACAAAGCTGATTGTGAGGCTGCTTGGATACAGGATCCCCAATGGACCCTTACCACTGAAGGAGGCAAGGTTCCCACTACGTTTGCAGAATGGCTGGACTCTCTGCTGAGGCCATCCAGATGGATTTGTTAGCACACCTTGATAGCTGCAAGTCGCAGACTCGGGGTGCACAGCACGGTTCTCATTGAAGAGGCGGACGAGGTCACGCCGATTCAGATGAGGCGCAACAACTCTACAGCAGATACACTGGTGCTTCACCTCAAAAATAGCCACTATCAGGTTATTGTTCCGGACCCTCACCGTCCGGAGGAGGAGGACACAAACAGTCCGAAGCACCTAGCACACCAAAAAGACCGAAGATCCATATGGATCAGCCAAGTACTAGCAAACGCAGTTCCAGCAGTAGCAGCAGAACACCTATATAACTGGATGCCAAAACACACTCCTGAGAGCACACCCCTCAGAACGCCAGCTTGGCTTCCAGAGCACCTCAAGCTTCTACAGCCAAGAAATCACAAGCCAAAGCGTCCACAGCAACCGTAAAGAAGCGAAGCTTTGAGGAGATCATTCCTCCAACTACTCCCAAAAGTAGCTCTTGTGCGAAACCAAAGATCTTTTCTTGGCCTTGCAACATTTGCGGGACGGTGATCAAGGGCACCACCGCTCTGCGTTTGTCCCAAGATCGGGGATCACACATGTCCTACAGGCATTCTGATGTGCCCGGCAATACTTTGGCATCATCCCTGTCAGCTACACCTTGGCGCCTGAGCTGCAGGGTTGGAATTGCCCCTTGTGTTCAGCTAGTCTTCCCAAGTTGGGACCGGCTCAAAAGGTCAAGTCGCTCCGGCACCATTTTGCCACAAAGCACAAAAAACGTGACACCTCCCTCACCTGGGGCAGTCACCAAAGCAAGAATTGCCAGATACAGCAAAGATCCCAAGTCTGAACCAAGGATCCGTGACAGGATCCGGAAAACTCACGAGGAGCAAAAGGCCAGAGTGAAGACCAACGCAGTTCTGGACACCAGATTGGTCCACTTGGCCTGCACTTTCCAGGACGGTCCGGAAAGGTTCTATCTACACTTGCAAATCTTGCCACTGCATTGATAAAAAGAAAGCACCAGCCTGGAAAACGCAATGCGATCAGAACACTGACAGGAGCAAAAAGCACCAAGCAAAACAGGTGTGGCTGAAGCAATCAGCCCACAACAAGCAGCTGCTTTTGGACGCTTGGGGCATTACACTGTCGCAAACCAATGCCAAATTCCAGCGCCTTACTGAGCAAGGAATAGAACCAAATCCCGGCCCGGATGGGGCCTCAGATCATGGGCTTTGTCTTTCTTTTAACGGCCGGCAAACTACTTCTCCTTCCACTCCTTCTTGCCGCAGTACTATCACAGAGGAGAATGCGTCCCAGCAAGACGAGGACGAACCACCGGGGGCTTACCCCTATTTATAACAGCACAGTAAGCAACTTCTGAGAGGTGGCAGCAATTCAAACCACTCTTCACACTACAGGCAGCGGCAGCAACACTCGATGCTTCACGCGCCCTCGCAGTGCACTGCTGCAACCTTGATCAGCATCAATACAGGAGGAGCGCCCGGGGTATGGAGAGCAATCGACAGATTCCTTGTTGAAGCAGAACAACCACCGGCAATCATGTGTATGCAAGAGGCAGCTCTCTCAGCCAATGAATATGACGCAGTGGCAAGCCGTTTCAATTTTCTTGGTTACAGCACTTTCTATGCCAAAGCGGCACATCCCCACAGGCCTTCTGGCGGGGTGCTGAGCGCTACTCGGAGGGAACTTAGGGCTCAGCTCCTGCACGCACATTTTGAAGAAGACCACCAGCACATTGCCATAAGTCTTGGTAGCTGGATCCTCCTGAACAGTTATGTTCCACCAAGGCCAAATTTGCTTGAACAAGCTCTGACGAGCGTCAATGAAATTTTGAGTGTACACAGAGCCAACGCAGGCAGCAGACCTTGGCTATGGACGGGAGACTTCAACGACTCTGCAGCTCAAGTTCAAACTACAGCAAACCTTCATGACGGCAGCCTCCTTCAAGCGCAGACCGCCTGGAAGGGCACTTACAGTATTGACCAGATCTGGACCAACAGAGGTGATCTGACGAGGGTGCATGATATCAGCACGGAGAGGATATCCAACCACAAGGCTTTGCAATGCTCTATTGAAGTCCTTTGGAAAGAGGCCACGCATAGAGGTATTCTCAGACAGCATCACCAGTGGACACCACCACCTGGCATGCAAATCAAAGACTGGCGCAAGCAAGTGGAGATTACTGTGGATCGTCAAAGTACTTCCTCCACTAGGCAGGCACTTGCGACAGCAATGTAAAGGCAACCAGTTGCCCACAACGCTAAGGAGGACACGGAGGAACCTCCGGTTGATACTACGTGGGGGCTCTACAACCAAGCCCTCTTTGATTGTTTTCAACACACGGCGGCTCGTATGCTTTTGGCAGATTCAGAGACGAGCACTACAGCTTTCAACCTGTGGGAATTCAAGGCGTCCACAGCCCAGCCGAAGCCACTGGTTCCTCAACATATGTATGTGGGTCCGTCCCCGCACCAAGAGGACTTATGGCACCATGCAACAACGCAAACAAAACAACTGGCTTAGCAGAGCCACACGACTGGCAGACCTCTTGGACAGGCCTACCCTCAGCTCAGAGCAGCAGCAAGAAGTCAGCACTCTCCAGCGTCGCACTGGCTATTTTTCTCTGGATATTTCGCAGTTGAAGATATCCTTTGAATCAGCACAGCAAGAACTGCAGCAACAGCAGCGGACAGACACTCAGCAGAAGATCAATGCGTGGCGTACAGACATGCAGAACAATGATCATAAATACCGTAAGTGGCTTCAATGTAAGCATGACGAACATTTCGCTCTTGTCCCATATAACGGTCAGATTGCTCAGACCAATCAGGACACTTTAAGAAGCGACCTACAATCACTGGGAGACGGTCTGGTCGGACAGCAGCATCAGCAAACAGCAAAAGATCGATGTGCTCCTGTGGAACCTTCCGCAACACAACAGCGCTAACATCAGACCACAGCCTGAGGAGTCTGCAACTATATTAGACAGAAGCTCACAGGAGCGGCAAGGCCGGGGTCTGACAAAGAAATCAAAGACTTGCCCGCGGCGGCTTTTGCTTCATTTGTGCAAATTTCAGAGCAATGGGAAATCTACGCGAGAACTCCCACTTGTCTGACTTGGTCTAGACAAATCCACTTGACGAAAGAGAACAAGATTCAGAACAATTTGATTTCAGCAAAAGATCTTAAGCGAATCAATATACTTAGCCAGTGGTGTCGGCCTTGGACTTCAACATGGGCAAAGAGACAATGCATTAGGGATTGGAGAAATGCCGCAATGCCTCTGACAGTGGCAGGAGGCGCGGGCTCCAGAGGGGCGGAGCACCTGGCCAGCGCCCTAGTTGACCTCCACGTCAAGCAAGGTTGGTTGGCGTCTTTGGATTACTCTCTTGGCAGCCACGGCGGCCATGCAACAGCTAGGAATGCCAGCAGGTTTATGCAATGCTCTTTGTTTTCAGTGGAACCACCAACGGCGCCTCCTTCAATGGCAGCAAGACATTCTTGCCCGGCCGCTAGAGACAGCAGTGGCGATCCCGCAAGGGGATGCACTATCACCACTGGCTTTAGGTGTCTACATGTATGCAGGGCTTCGTTTCGTGGAAGTTCAAACACCAGAAAATGCTCAGCAAAGGCAACGTTCCATCTACATGGATGACAGAACATGGACATGCAGTAGCCCAGCACTCTTGATGCAAACCTTGAGGAGCTGTGAAACTTTTAGCAACAGCATCGGTTTACAAGAAAACCCCGAGAAAACGCAATTGGTTGGCAGCAGCCAATACAGACGCAGAAGGCTCAAGGAGGAGCTTGCAGATCAACGACTGTTGGCAGAGAAAGTATCTTCCTCCGCTCTTGTCCTTGGTTGCTCAACAGGTAAAGCACACTGCATTCAGAAGAAAGAAAAGCAGAGGATTGAAGCAGCAAAAGCACTTTATGCCAGGCAGAGCATTCTTCCGGTCAAGCAGCGGACAAAGCTGAACGACCAACGCAGTCTTGGTGTTAGCAAGGCGGCATATGGTTGGGTTGCTAACACATCACCTCAGTCACACAGCACAGACCATGACAAAATGGCACGGAAAGCTAGCAGACCTTTCACTCAAGTAGCGATCAATCTTCACAATTTGCAGGTTGTGATAGGAACCAGACAGGTTCTCCTGTGGTTGAAGAGGAAATGCATGGAGTCTTGGACATGGCAACAAGACAGAGCCAGCCAAATCGCGCAAGAGGCGCGCCAGTGGTTGACAGACCGTGGTTGGGAGCAAATTCGACAAGGATGGCATCATCCAGTGCTTGGCAAAGAACTTCACACCGCCTTTGCACAAGGTGAAAGATGGATCCCAGTTACAGCAAAGTCCATTGCACATTTGTGCAGGGAGGGTTGGAGGACGCAGCAGTGGGAGGAATTTTTGCATTCAGGCAGAAGGGAGAGCCGGATTTTGGGCCTTTGGCCCTATGATGAAGTCAGGTTCTCACATGTGAGAAAAATTGCACAAGAAACCCAGGGAGCGGCTTTGGCGATTCTCTACGGGGCGGTTCTCTACGGGGCGGTGAGCCCGGCATGTTTTGGACTGCGCCCTTGAGCTGGGGCAGGTCACACTTTTTGTCCGTTTTGCGGCAGTTTGCAGGCAGACCATGCGCACGTCTTCTGGACCTGCTCGATGCGTCCCTTGGAAAGAAGGTTACCAGCCAATGATACTCTGCAAGCTCGATTGGGGTGGCTGCTGAAATAAATTGCGCTTTTGAAGTGTCCGCCGCACGAAACGAGGTTCGAGTGTCAAAAGCTGAGGTAAAATCGCGATTTTGGCGCTTAGGCGGCAACCCTTTCGCACGAAACGAGGTTCGAGTGTCAAAAACTGAGGGTTTTTTGCGAGTTTGGTTGGTCCGGCGGCAACCCTTTCGCACGAAATGAGGTTCGAGTGTCAAACGCTGAGATAAAATTGCAAAATTTTGGATCCTCGGCGGCAATCGTTTGTGTGTGAAAGGTCTGTGTGTAAAAGCGGCGGCTGTGTGTAAGAGCATCTATGTGTAAAAGCGTCTGTGTATAAAAGTGTTTGTGTGTAAAAGCTTCTGTGTGTAAAAGCTTCTTTGTGTCGGGGCTCCTGTGTGTAAAAGCTTCTGTGTGCAAAAGCGTCTGCGTGTAAAAAGTGTCTGTGTGTAAAAGGTTCTGTGTGTAAAAGCTTCTGTGTGTAAAAGCTTCTGTGTGTAAAAGCTTCTGTGTGTAGAATCTTCTGTGGGTAAAAGTGTCTGTGTGTAAAAAGGCTTCTGTGTGTAAAAGCTTCTGTGTGTAAAAGCTTCTGTGTGTAAAAGTTTCTGTGTGTAAAAGCTTCTGTGTGTAAAAGCATCTGTGTGTAAAAACTTCTGTGTGTAAAAGTTTTTGTGGTTGAAAGCTTGCTGTGGGCAAAAGCTTCTGTGTGTAAAAGTGTCTGTGTGCAAAGGCTATCTCGGGAATGCCTCCACGTCGGCGATGGCGGGATCCGACGTCGGTGATGGCGGGATCCGACGTCGGTCGGAGTGCGAGACTGTCCATGAAGGTTGAAATTGAAGGCCCCCAGAAGATGGCCAAAAATGATATGAAAAAGAACAAAGAAAGAAACAAAACAAAAAAGAATGGGAAATTCATCCAGGGGATGATGAAAAAAAGAGAGAAGAATGCATGAAGGGGCCGAAGCGCCCAAAAAAGAAAAGAAAAGAAACCGGAAAGAAATGCAGAACGATGGTCAGGGTTGTGGTTTTGGTTGCGTTTTTTGGTGGCTTCGGCGGCTTGTTTGGTTCTGTTCTGTTGGTCGTGTGGATTGTTTTTCCTGGACATGCACCAGCTGTGACCCGACTGTATTTAAACTTAGCCTAAACGGCTCCTGGCACGGCGAGTGTGCTATGGCGTAGCGCCGATGCAGCAATGCAGCAATGCAGCAGTGCGGCGGCAGCTTGCGCTGATGTGCAGCCGCTCACTGCAATACGTTTTGGTTGTCAGGTTGGGACTTGGCAGCAATACAAAGATGCTGGTAACGCATCTGCCAATTCAATCCCTGACTTTGATCATGAAGTTGACACTGTTGGGGTGCTTTTTGACTGGTGGATTCTGGGGTTTGTTGGATGGGTTGTGCCGCAATTGCCGAAGCTTATTCACTACGCTTTGTGTTTCAATTTTTGTAGCCGGGCATTAATGTTATGGTCAATGGCTGGCCACCCGCAGAGCTCACGGGGCCGCTGGCCCTGATGGCTGGCATGGTGCTGAGCTTCAGCACATCCCACACGGTGCCATCGCGGTCTTTCATCAATGTTCCGATCGATGGTTTTGAAGTGGCTGTGTCCCACAACAATTTCTTCAATCCCGGCAAGTCAATATACCTAAAGCGGGAAAGTGCTCCGAAGCATATCATTGGATGTTAAATGTTTTTCCCAGCCGCTTCGTCTGGGGGGCTGGCGGGCGTGTTCTGTTAGCAGCCGAGGCTGGCAATGGCTATGGAAGTTCAGGACTCTAAGCGAGCAAAGACGGAGTAGGCTGTGAAGTCTTGCCGAGCATTTTTCCCGAATGCGCAGCGAAGGGTTCCCGTTTATAGTTGGGGGTCTGGGGGTTGGACCTTTGTTCGCCGCCAGTTGGTCGGCGCGTCGTTTTTGGCGTCGTTTTCGCGTCGTTTTTCACGGCGTTTTCGCGTCGTTTTTCGCGTCGTTTTTCGCGTCGTTTTTCGCGTCGTTAATTCGGTGTCTATAGGGGAAGCTGCAAAACCTCGTGCTTTTTGCCACGTGGACGTCGCCGTGTCTATATGGGAAGCTGCAACACCTGGTGCTTTTTGCTACGTGGACGTCGCCGTGTCTATAAGGAAAGCTGCAACACCTCGTGTCTTTTACTACGTGGATGTCGCAGTGTCTATAGGGGAAGCTGCAAAACCTCGTGTTTTTTGCTACGTAGATGTCGCAGTGTCTATAGGGGAGGCTGCAAAATCTCGTGTTTTTTGCTACGTGGAAGTCGCAGTGTCTATACGGGAAGCTGCAAAACTTCGTGTCTTTGCTACGTGGACGTCGCCGTGTCTATAGGGGAAGCTGCAACACCTCGTGTTTTTTGCTACGTGGACGTCGCCGTGTCTATAGGGGAAGCTGCAACACCTCGTGTCTTTTGCTACGTGGATGTCGCCGTGTCTATAGGGGAAGCTGCAACACCTCGTGTTTTTTGCTACGTGGACGTTGCCGTGTCTATAGGGGAAGCTGCAACACCTCGTGTCTTTTGCTACGTGGATGTCGCCGTGTCTATAGGGGAAGCTGCAACACCTCGTGTCTTTTGCTACTTGGATGTCGCAGTGTCTATAGGGGAAGCTGCAAAACCTCGTGTTTTTGTACGTAGATGTCGCAGTGTCTATAGGGGAAGCTGCAAAACCTCGCGCTTTTCGTACGTGGACGTCGCTGTGTCTTTAGGGGAAGCTGCAACACCTCGTGTTTTTTGCTACGTGGATGTCGCAGTGTCTATAGGGGAAGCTGCAAAACCTCGCGCTTTTTGTTACGTGGACGTCGCCGTGTCTATAGGGGAAGCTGCAAAACCTCGTGTTTTTTGCTACGTGGAAGTCGCAGTGTCTATACGGGAAGCTGCAAAACTTCGTGTCTTTTGCTATGTGGATGTCGCCGTGTCTATAGGGGAAGCTGCAAAATCTCGTGTCTTTTGCTACGTGGATGTCGCAGTGTCTATAGGGGGAGCTGCAAAACCTCGTGTCTTTTGCTACGTGGATGTCGCAGTGTCTAAAGGGGAAGCTGCAAAACCTCGTGTCTTTTGCTGCGGAGATGTCGCCGTGTCTATAGAGAAAGCTGCAAGACCTTGTGTCTTTTGCTGCGGAGACGTCGCCGTGTCTATAGGAGAAGCTGCAACACATCGTGTCTTTGCGCAAGCTTTCTAGTATACGGTAGTACTGGAACGTGTTTGTGCGAATTTTGTAGTATACGGTAGTACTGGAGCGACTTTGTGCGAGTTTTGTAGTATACGGTAGTACTGGAACGTGTTTGTGCGAGTTTTGTAGTATACGGTAGTACTGGAACGTGTTTGTGCGAGTTTTGTAGTATACGATAGTACTGGAACGTGTTTGTGCGAGTTTTGTAGTATACCGTAGTACTGGAACGTGTTTGTGCGAGTTTTGTAGTATACGGTAGAACTGGGAATGACTTTGTGTAAGTTTTGTAGTATACAGTAGTACTGGAACGTGTTTGTGCGAGTTTTGTAGTATACGGTAGTACTGGAAGGTGTTTGTGCGAATTTGTAGTATACGGTAGTACTGGGAATGACTTTGCGCAAGCTTTCTAGTATACGGTAGTACTGGAACGTGCTTGTGCGAGTTTTGTAGTATACGGTAGTACTGGAACGTGTTTGTGCAAGCTTTGTAATATACGGTAATACTGGAACGACTTTGTGCAAGTTTGTAGTATACGGAAGTACTGGAGCGACTGTGTGCAAGCTTTGTAGTATACGGTAGTACTGGAGCGACTTTGTGCGAGTTTTGTAGTATACGGTAGTACTGGAACGTGTTTGTGCGAGTTTTGTAGTATACGGTAGTATTGGGAATGACTTTGTGTAAGTTTTGTAGTATACGGTAGTACTGGAACGTGTTTGTGCCAGTTTTGTAGTTTACGGTAGTACTGGAACATGTTTGTGCGAGTTTTGTAGTATACGGTAGTACTGGAACGTGTTTGTGCAAGCTTTGTACACAGTAGTGCTCGGAAGTGCTTTGTGCAAGCTTTGTAGTATACAATAGTACTGGAACGTGTTTGTGCAAGCTTTGTACACAGTAGTGCTCGGGCGTGCTTTGTGCAAGCTTTGTAGTATACAGTAGTATTGGAACATGTTTGTGCAAGCTTTGTAGTACACAGTAGTACTGGGAAGTGCTTTGTGCAAGCTTTGTAGTACACAGTAGTATTGGAACGTGTTTGTGCAAGCTTTGTGGTATACAGTAGTACTGGGATGTAGTACACAGTAGTACTGGAACGTGTTTGTGCAAACTTTGTAGTACACAGAAGTACTGGAACGTGTTTGTGCAAGCTTTGTAGTACACAGTAGTACTGGAACGTGTTTGTGCAAGCTTTGTAGTACACAGTAGTACTGGAACGTGTTTGTGCAAGCTGTGTAGTGCACAGTAGTACTGGAACGTGTTTGT
>Ga0126342_10009450_pt1 | contig 17477 bp, 16 predicted proteins | sample Cyp1metagenome_FD_92528 | JGI IMG/M metagenome (GOLD analysis project Ga0126342, IMG submission 92528) | Coral microbial communities from Lord Howe Island, Old Settlement Bay, Australia - Cyphastrea 1 metagenome | ecosystem: Host-associated > Invertebrates > Cnidaria > Coral ... | reverse complement strand
CTTCCTTTCTTCCTTCCTTTCTTCCTTTCTTCCTTCCTTCCTTTCTGTTCTGTCTTCCTTCCTTCCTTCTTTCCTTCCTGTCTTTCTTCTTTTCTTCCTTTCTTTCCTTGTTTCCTTCCTTCCTTCCTTTCTTCCTTCCTTTCGTCCTTTATTTTTTTTTTGATGCATTTTTATTTTTATTTTGATGCATTTTTATTTTTTTTTGATGCCTACGCCTCTTATCATTGGGTGCCACATTGTTCCACTGAGATAGCAGCACTGGCTTCCAAGCCCTGAGTCTCTGACGCGATTGTGCGTCAAACGTATGATGTCCTCCATGGATTTCAAATTATGTCACGTGAATGTCACGTGAGATCGGTGTTGCTATGCAAAAATGTCCTTCACATTTCGTGTGTTGATTTCATGTCTTTTGATGTCTTTTGAGTTTCTGTTCCGAAGCATTGATTTGTCCCCCTCTTTCATTTGCTTGTCGCATCTTTGTTTCAAGTGACTCATTGCTTGTCCACTGCTTTTCCCTCCTCTGATGACTTTTGCGGATCGTTGTCGACAACGATCTGCTGCATAGCTAGCGACAGGGCAGTCTGGACCTGGCTCAACGACTCAACTTGGAATTGGTAGCCAAATGTAGCAAGCAGCCAAACGATGCCATATGTCATTTTGGTCTATGACCCTTCCAGGGCAATTCCTTCTTTCTTACATTGACCTCGTGATGTATAGTGAGTGGTGTGGCACAGCGTGCAGCGCATGTTGCTGCTATCTGACTGTATCTCACCGTGCTCTGTGTATACTGCGTGTGTTTTACACCGTCGACATCAGCACAGTGACACAGAGTTGCGTCCAAGTTGCGCCAGGCAGCTCGTGGCCAGCAATTTTGGGAGCAGAAACCTTAAGCGATGCGCCGAGAAGCTGGACATGTGATGCCAAGCCGCAGGGCAGCTATTCCTAGCAATCCTTCATCTATTCTCAAATTGCTACAGATACTTGTGAACAGGCATTACAACCATTATATATAATATATAATGTGCACAATGTGTACCAAGGAAATGCTCATCATATTCAAGCACCAAGAATCTCATGATACCTGAAGGTTACCTGAAGTGTCCAAGAGTGATTTGTATTTTGTCCCTTTCCACTGTATGGTCATGCAATGCTGCCCAGGCACCCCAATGATGCATGCGGCTGCCACACTGAAGACTTGCTCCAATGCCATTTGCCATGCTATGATGCCACTCTTGCGACCAGTGGGTGCCAAATCAACGACAATTGGAAGGCAAGCCTCAGCGCGACTCGTGGAAAGCATCCAGTTTGAATCCAGTGCGTAGACAGAATCGTGTGAATGGCTGCAGGAGTAGAAGCCTTTATTATTGTCATAATTCAATCTTTTTTTTTTTCTCCCTTGATCGCCTTGACCGCCTTGACCTGCAGTGCCCTAGAAACTTTAAGAATCTTTAAAAATTTCGAACATCTCCAAACATCGGCTTCGCAAAAGCCCAGCATTCCGCACTAGCAGGTTGCTAAGATTGCAGCCCCACTGATCCAGGTGGAAGTGAAGCCAATCCCAGAAGTAAAGGACGCTTGATAAAGTAATTTCCAACCTGTGTTGGGTGAAGCCTGCGCTGATGCCAGGATATGCCAGGATGCCAGGCTAAGGATCATATTCAATTTGACATTGAACGAAGCGAAAGAGATCAGAAACATAGAAGAAGTCAGAGAAGATAGAGAAGTTTGCGAAAAGCGAGCAAAGAAAGCAACAAAGCAAAGTTAGTGCAAAGCGATGCAAAACAGTTTTATGAAATGCTCAATGAAATGTCTAATTATATAGAATATGTTTCATATATCAATTCAAAATATTTTACAGTAAGTGTTTAATCTGTATGAAATCTCGCTTGCCGAGTGCCGAGCCTTCATAGCAAAGAAACTCATCGGGAGAATCAACGCCACTGAAGCCTGGAGACTGAGCCAACTGAGCCAACTGAGCCAACGCCCAAACAGCCACCCGAAGCTTTGGCGTTTGCCAGGAAAAAAAATCGAAGCTTTGCCAGGCTTTGCCCAGATGCAAGGATTGTACCAAAATATGAAAAATAATGCGAAAATGGGAAAGAAATAGACAAAAAATGAAAAGAAATGAAAAATAATGAAAGAACCACCGCCTGCGCTACAAGAATTCGTCCGTGAGACGGAAGGCACCTGGAGGGGTGTTGAAATGTGGGAAATGTGGCTCTGCGACCGCATTTTCTATGCAGCACAACCAGAATGCCAAACCTCTGCTTGAAACATCTTCCAAATTTTGACTGATTATGACCATCAGTCCAAGAAATCACTGATTGAATTATATTGTTATATTGACCACACCTTGCCATAAGATCGGCCAACAGGCCGCCAAAGAGAGCGCCACATGCAGCAGAGACCTTCCCAACAGGTCTGTGCCGTGAATGCCATGCATCAATGGAGGGATTATCACTTTCAGCAACTTTCGGCAATTTTCGGCGACAAAACCCATATTTTCGAATTTCACATGGCTTCAAATCATTTCAAATCTCAGATCCAGGCCTGTCCCAAGCCACGAAGCGTGACCTGACATAGAAGTGTTGCTGCCACAGCCTCACAGCCTCACAGCCCAAAGTTCCCCGGATTTCGGCCTCTGGATGAGCCAACCCGACAGACTCCACGATTAAGATGTGGTAGCCCATAACAGTCCAGGAGGCGCATTTGAGACCTGGTGTCACTGGTGTCAGTTCAGGTTTCAGGTGGTTTCGTATGGTTTCGGAATGCTTCGGATGGTTTCAGCCCGCAGTGCTACATGTTCACTACCAAATTGCGTGAAAAAGAAACTCCAAAAGGATCCAAAAGGTGTTGCCGTGTTGCCAAATTCCAGTGAACTCTTTCACCCCATGCTGAGCTATCAGCATCCCGCAAACACGATCAATAAGAATGAAGGAAAGCGACCTTGCAACATCTTGCAACAGAAAATATCAGAAATCAGTGAGTCGCAAATCGCCTCAATTGATCCGAACCACCTTGAGCTGTAGAAAGTTGACAGAGTGCTCTCTACCTTTAGAGGATCTTGTGAATCTGGGTCCTGGAACATCCTGGAACAGCCTGGTACTTTCGGATCTGAAGATCTTGAAGGCATCTAAAATATCTAAAGATTCAAACTGATTCAAAAAGATTCAAACGAGCTGAAGCATAGCCGAAGCAGGGACAGTAGCGGGCCAGCCGCCAAAGCTCAGCACGGACACCTTTCAGCCGACACGAGCGCCGGAAGGCATCGAAGTCTCAGAATCGATCAAACTTTGATCAAACTTTGATCAAACCTGCTTGCTGACTTAGTCTCGGCTTATCTCAGCTTCATCTTATCTATCGCTCTTCGTTGCATCTGCTATTTCAACCTATTTCATACTAGACTATACTGCAAATGTTGTATCTGTTCATGCTTGATGTTGTGGTTCAACATGGTTTGCCCAGATCATCAGAGATCTATCATGTGTCTGCAGGTGCAACGACCTCCTCTGCGATTCCTTGCCTGGCTCCATGTCAGTGAGGCGTGCTTCGCGCGGAGGCTCTTTCATCGTGAGAGCGACCTAAGACGGTTTACATCGGCTTACTTGAATACCACTGACCATCATGGACCACCACGGAAAACTTTGTTTACAGATGCATTCAAACACTGGCCTGTTCCCAGTTCGCAATGTCGCTTTTCAACAATATATTTTACTGAGGCAGCTTCGAACAGCTTGGATGTCCGCCAGTTGTCGATTGAGCTAGTTGAAATTTGGAGAGCCAGCAAAGGCAGCATGTATAACTGTATAACAATATACGAAGACAAACATGAGCAACTGATGTCACCATAAATGCTGAGGCCTTTACGAATAAACTCAGGAGCATTGAGAGAAGCCCACAAGCCAGAATTGCTATTCTCCATCCCTGCCACAATATGGTGCATGATGGTGCACGCATGTCCACGCATCTACATCAAGCCAACTCTTGTGTAAAATCGTCAACCATGCTACGACATGCTAAGACATTCTCTGACACCTGCCTCGAAGCCAAAAAGGCTTTGCGAACAAAGCCAAGGATTTGCAAAGCATCCTAGCGCTATTCCTGCAGAGCGGAGGAGGAGATTAAACTGTTACAAGAGACGGAGAAACACTGGATGGGCGAACCAAAAAAACGATTCCACAATTGTACGAAGAGTCATTAAGTGTCATGAAGTATCTCGGAACCAAACGCTCTAAAAACAATGCATCTTTGATGGAAGCAATGCACAGCCAAAATGTCGTGGTTTTCGTGCAGACTTCGTGCCTAAATGTTTGGCCAAGGAGAAACAGCCGAAGATCCTCCCACGGTACTGCTCCGAGGTCACCTGGCACGCAAAGTGATGCCCGTTGCAGTGCCTGGAAGACCTGTGAAGACCTGGGAAGACCTACCAGATCCTATGTAGACCAATCATAGAGCAATGATACACTAGCAGCTCTACCAGGTGCCTGAGTAATGGAATTAAAATGGGATGAAAATGGGATAAACTGGTCATCAAATATTTCAAATGCAGTGACATCCGCGTCTACTGAGTCTACTGGAAATCCGTGCAAAATCTGATGTGAACCGAAGGTGTAACCGGTTGTAACCGGTTGACCTGCAGATTTGTTCAGAGGTCCTGGATGGTCCTGGATGGTCCTGGTGTCATCTGGTGTCATCTTGCCCATTCCGCTCCAATCCTGCCGCCTCTGCGAGGAGACCGAGACTCACAGAGCGGAGTGAGGCCATGGCAATGGCGTTGAGAACGCCAAGCAGAATGAGTGGAACCTAAGCAACATGTTGGGAATATGTTGTGACATGTCATGACCTAAGACCTTTGCTAAGAGATAGAGAGACAGAGATATGCTGAGACATGATAATGATTCAATAATGAGACAATATGAGACAGGTTGTTCAGACATGTCAGACGCATCTGAGGCGAGACATCGTAAAAAGAAGATACTGCTCAGCTCGAGGTGGATCTCACATGACCCTCACATGACCCTCACTCCGGGGCCCGGGCCAATGCATTTGCTGCAGCAAAACTACAAGTTAAACCTCCGTTGGAAAACATGCCAAGGGCCAAGAGGGTCTTGCGATTTGCTGCATTGGCATCAGCCAGCGCCTCGAACTCCGACGGCACAAGGCATATTGAGTTACATATGAATTGCATATGAGGAATTTGTTGCGGAGATCTACGGTGGGAGCATGGGAGCGAAATGGAGCGAAGGACAATCCGACGAGCATGAACAATGAAACAAAAGGATGCGAAGGGACCAACTTTCTCATGCTTGAGGCCAAGGCTGCCCAAATGGGCAATGCAAGTGCGTGGCTTATTGCCTGACGTGCAAAGGCAATGATAATGATAGTGATTGAGAGTGAATGTTCAACATCAAAGCTATTGAGACATATTGAGACTAATTGATGCCCATATTATATCTAGCCGTTCTGGTTTTTATATCCCAAGGTTGTTTGCAGCAAGTGCGTGATGATGCGTGATGCATCTGAACAAGTGCCCTATGCACCAAGTGGCAATGCCTGAGTTTACTCATCTCTACATCTTTGCACCTCTCATATCACCCCACTATACACATACTATACACCATTGTCCATTCTGTCCATTCTGTCCATTCTTGTCCCCCGTCCTGTGCTAATACAACTGCCATGAGGTTCTGCAGTGAGAGCCCCAAATCGCTGATCAAAGGCAATGCCACAGCGGGCAGCGCTAGAATGCCAAGGCCTTCAGATTCAGATGTGACATGACAAGGCCTTCAGATGACCCAGTGCCAAGATGTGCCAAGATGTGCCGGTCAACCCAAGCCGACGTGGAAAAGCATGAAAAGACAGCAGTAACCACCAGGAAAACTCACCAGGTGATAATCGGTGATATATCATTTGACATCTCTTTGACGGTGTGCCCAGAACACCCAAACTGATTACATCTGATTACATCTGATTACATCTGATTACATCTGATTACATCTGATTACTGATTGCAGATGATTGCAGATGATTGCAGCCTAGTCCAAACCCCTTTGCAGTGAATCCACCTGCTATCACAGCAAGCACCCAAGCAAGAACATGGCAAAACATGATGATGCGAAACTGGTATTCTCTGCTGGCCCCTGTGAAAAAAAATGCCCACATCCCATGTGGATTGGGCCTTCTATGAGACCAACGGCCCAAACAAGACAAAGCAGTGCTCCATGACCACGACTCGAGCTAGTGCTATCAGTGGAATCTTTGGATCCTTCAGAGCTGTCTCTTGTTGTTTCGATCCTGGCATTGCCACGATGAAAATGGCACAAGGACTGTCGCAACAAGCGGCACAAAAAGTGTATCACGGCATATCACGACTATGTGCACGCTCATGTGCATGCTGGCACACGGTGTGGGTAACAAATCACGCTGGCCAGGTCTATGTGCAATGCAGTGAGACACAGTTCGAGCCTTTTCTGCAAATGTTTCTTCTTTAGCCGGTCCTAAGTTACGGACATTGGTTTGTGCCTTTCAAGGTCGAATTTTTGTAACTATGGCTGAATATAAATGAATATAGCATGAGAGTCTTGATATAAAATGATATAAAAATATGCTGGCACTGGGCGCTTTCAAACATACTAAGCATGCAAGAAAATCCAGAAGCTACGCAAAGGAGGCGACATAAGGTGAACATTAGAATTTTTTTCAGAGTTCATGAAACCTATGGCCTAATGCCATCTGATGCCACCCTAATTTTGAAATCTCTTAACACCCCTCCTGAAACGTCCTTGGTGCTCAAACCTCGGTGAACCTTCCTCGATGATTCCTTGAAAAAACCTTGACGCCAAGGCACTGTGATTTCTGGAGCTGCTAAAGCTAATCTCAAGTAATGCAACCGCTGCTCTGTGGTGAGTACAGCCTGCAGGCCGCATCGCGCAAAACAATATAGATCAATATAACCGAAGGAAGTCTACACGTCAAACTATCGACAGCATGGACAGATAAAAAGAAGAGGTGGGAAGAGCCAGAGAAGAGAAGAGAAGAGAAGAGAAGAGAAGAGAAGAAGATCAAAGAAGAGAAAGTCAGAAGAAAGAAGATCCAGGCGCACGACAAGGTAGGAAAGTCGCGGCCCACTGTGTTTTTCCAATGGTTTTTGGCTCCGGAAGGTCGAAAAGCAGGCTTGCTAAAGCGGCGGGTGCAGAGCCATCTGGCGGGCCGAGAGATGAAAAAAGATGCACGCTGTTGTGGCGCAAGCGCATTTGCAATTGAAAACGCTAAAAACACTTTAGCCGCGGAGCATTTTTAGAAGTTGAGATGTCGAAAAAGTGCACGCCGTTGTGGCGCGATGCACATTTGATCACATTTGGAAGGCAAAAGTGTTAAAAACTGATGGTCTCGGACCATTCTTGGAAGGTGAGATGCTGGAAAAGTGCACGCCGCTGTGGCGCGAAGCACGTTTCCAAGTCAAAATGTACAAAGCAAACCAGCTCCGGACCACTTTTGGAAGTTGAGATAAAGTGCACGCCGTTGTGGCGCGAAGCACATTTCGAAGTCAAAAGTGGAAAAAACTGAGGGGGTTCGAAGCACTTTTGGGCGTTCGGATGTCGTTTTGAATGGCACGCGCAAGGGATCCTGCCCCTTGCCAAAAGTAAGCAAAACGTGAGGGTTTTGTCGCAGTTTCAGCTACAATCGCCACTTCACTACACTCCACTACACTACACCTACAACTACACTACATTCATTACATTACACTACATTACACTACAATCCACTACACTACACTACTGGTACACTACACTACGCTACACTCAATTCCACCACACCACTCTACACTAACTACAGCTACAACTACTACAACAACAACAGCAACAACAACAACTACTACTACGACGACGACTACTACTACTAGAACAACAACAACAACTACTACTACTACTGCTACTACTACTACTACTACGACGACGACGACGACCACTACGCCTACTACGACTACTACGACTACGTTACACTACACAACGCAAAACTACACTACACTACACTCCACTTCACTACACTACACTCAATTAGACTACACTACGCTAATCACATTACACCACACTACGACTACAAATGCAACTATCACTACAACTACACTACACTACACGACACTACACTAATTACATTACATTGCATTACATTACGCTACACTACACTGCAATGCAATGCAGCTACATCTACAACTACAACGACACTGCATTACACCACACTACACTACACTAATTACATGACACTACACTGCACTACGCTACACCACACCACACTACACCACACCACACTACACTAATTACATTACACTACACTACACTACTCTACACTACACCGCGCTACACCACACTACACCATGACCACACTACACTACACTACACTAACTACAACTACAGCTACATGATCTACGCTACTTTACACTACGCTTACACTAGACTACACGCAACTACACTGCCCTACATTACATTACACTACACTCATTACACCATCACCACCACAAATGCAATTGCAACTGCGCTACACTAATTACACTACACCGCAACTACAACTACAACTACAACTACAGCTGCACTACACCACACTACATCCAGCAGTTGTGGGTGAGGTGACAGACCAGGTGACCACCGCAACCATTGCAACCACTCCAAGAAACACAACTCCAATCACCTTTCGGTCCATCAGTGGATTCGCTCTGCCATCCGTGATCCACAACAACTCACCTGTCCTATAGTGTCCTATCTTTGAAACTTCCGCCACCGCCTTGTGCGGTACTACTGGTATCTAAATGAATCTAATAAAACAACTCAGACCAAGCTGATTTAGAGACATTTAAACAAGTTACTATTCAAAGCCATTGATTCCGGCTCTGACTTCAGACTCGTACCATTGACATCCATGGACGCGTTGGCAACCTTATGCAAATCATTCACTAGCACGACTTATGTCGACGATGTATTTCTATCATTTTCTACCCAATCCATCATATTCATCATATTCATCAGCACATCCGATACAATTCAATGCAATTCGATGCGTTGCATACTGATGTATATCTGTATATCTGTGTGATCTTGTGTGTTACATCTTCATCTTACATAGTGTCTTTGTCAGGCGGTTTGCCGGCACCTCGGGAGAAGGTAAGTCTGTTGAAGCTGGCTCCGTGGAACTAGAAGAGCCGCTTGAGGTCACTCTGCGATCCTGCAGTGCAACATGACTTGATGAGACGCATAGGACTCAAAGCCACCCCCAATCACTCAAGCGATCCCAAGCGCAAAAAGAGTCAAAATCTGTCAAGAAGCAGAAGCCGAGGAAACAAGGACGGCAAGAACCAAGCAGGATTTGAGACACAGAGAAAATCATGGAGCTGATCCAAGATGATCCAGGAGCTTCTTAGGATATTGCGAGCGACCAACTCTTAGACTCTTTATGACTCTTTATGACTCTTTAGACTTGAGGCAAGGTTTCACCTGTCTGGGTGACATGAATGTTCACTGTCCTGCATTCGCTTCAGAACAAGTAGGGCTTCATCACTGATCTCTAAAACCTTGACTCGTTCGATTCCGAGTCTTTCGACTCTATCGAGTCTTTCGACTCTGTCGAATCTTTCGACTCCGGGTCTTTCGACTCTGTCGACTCTTTCGACTATCTCCTCTGGGGCAGATTCCTGGGGAATGGCAAAACTGGCAAAGACGCTGTTTGAATCATCATGAATCTGCATCATTCATGATCAATCCCTGACTAATGGATCTAATGGCTACTACAAAGTGTCAATGTGACTGACCCTTGCGATCCCTTGTGCAAAAAACTGTGCAATAAAGCGTGCAACATGGCTGAAGCAAGTCCTCATCGCAGATACAGCTGTTCGACATGCACGGCGCTCAAAAGTGCAGCTTTGCACGCTTTGGACCTGTGACCTCCTCGAGATCTCGTTCAGTGTTGCTCAGTGCTGAGTGTTGCTCAGTTCTTTCACCATGTTTCACTGTCTGATCCACATGGTCTGTCACGCCCAGCAAGCGGCGTCTTGAATAAGGTTCCATCCAAGATGAAGTATGACAATCGTGAAAGAGTCATGAAAGCATGACAAAAGATTATAAAAGTCCAAACATGTCAAAAAAAAGAAAACCAACCAACACGCACACGCCATCGCACGCCAATTGAATATCGATGTCTTCAGGTCGGGAGGTCACAGTTCAGTCTAGAGTCTAAATGGATCTTATGTCCAAAGCCAGACAGAACTTTGGTCTGAATGGCTGCGGAGCCAAGATCACATTTACGGCAACACAACCGGAACGTCTAATGCAGAAGAGTGTGAGTGCAAATTCAAGGAATGCAAAGCACGTCAACAAACACCAAGACCGTCTATCCAGATCTGGAGCTCACATGAGCTCAGGTATAAGAGTTCTGGAATGTGGTTGTTTGTAGGTGCTTATTGTGTGGTCATCTATGTATAGCATGTGATCATGGGACATTTCTCACGTTTTTTTCCTTCCAAGAAAGATATCTCCACTGTCTTCATCTTCCTGTCCCATCTATCGTTTCCGGCTGTCTATCCCTAGCCTCGGTATTTTTGAATCCTACGACATCTGTAAGGTTGATTAAGGTTGCCCTTTCTCGAGATTTCTGCTGTCCACATGTCACATGTCCATCGTCCAAGCCGGACTTGCGCCTGAACGTGGCAGGCTGTGGGCTTCCCGTCCACCTGAGAAGTGATGATCTCGAAGGTCACCGTAGAGCCTTCCGCGACGGCCTGTGCCAAGCACAACTAAGCACAACTAAGCACAACTAAGCACAACAATTCATAAGTTGAACCTGTCTTTGGTCCAACTCGTTCCAGCTTGTTCCAAATGATTGAGACGTGTTCCAACTTGTTCAACGGAATTTGCAAATCTAATCATGATGACAACCATGGTATTGATTGTGTTTGTGCCTGGTGCAGTGTGATTTGTGTTGTATTGTTTTGTATCGAGTCGGCTTGTGATGGTTTGAGTTGGGGTGTGGTGGGGTGGGGCAGTGTGGGGCGCGTTTTGCGTTGCTGCTCATTTGTTTGTTCCTGTTCCTGTCGCCTCAATGCATAAAAGTCCAATCCTCGTCAAGCATGTCAAATTCAATGGCGTGTCATGACCAGTCGTCTCAAACGACAACAACTAACTTTTATCAATTTCTACCGACCAATCGGCTCCGATTAACGTTTTTTATGCATTTTGATGGATTTTGATGCTTTTTGCACATGATCGCTTCTCGGGTACCCACATCCCACGCCTGAGCATGGGGTCCATCAGGACCACCATCGAAGCGACTCTTGTGAACGAAAACCTGCAAGGGCCATGTTCAAACCAAAACACGTCAAGACCGTCAAGACTCTGAATCCCATACCTTCAAGTTCCCATGCGATGCTTGGCAAGAGAGTTGTGTGTATTCCTTCTTATTCTTGGCGATTGCGTGTTTGACCACACGAGCCCAAAACAGGTCTTTGCGGGACCGAAACGAGCCCCTACAGGAAGGGAATGAAAGCAAACGTAACTTGTTGGTAGGCAGTCAGCATGGCTTAGACATATTTTGCACTACATCGGTTTTTTGAACGGACAAGTAAGTCCGTCATCAAAATTTGCAAGAATGTTCAAAGAACTCTCACTTCTCTACCAGTACAGTAGTATTTCATGTGGTTGTCACTGCTTCGCTCTGCCACGCTCTGCCTCCTCTCCCAACTCGCCAGCTGCATTTGGCTGCAAACACCTGGCTGCTGGCATCTCCAAATTTTCGCACATTCTCAGAGACTCCGGCCGGATCCAGATCGCAGCCAACATCAGCAATACTCAATGACTTAAACTTATGTAATTGGTATGTAAAAAAAACGCTATTGTAGCGTTATATAGATTTATATAATATTGCTCACTCAATACTTCGTCAATACTTGTCAACACACTTGCATCGACTGAGGCTAAAAATGTGAGGCTTCAACAGAATTTTTCCAAAGCCTTTCTCTTTGCCTCAGCTTCATTCAGCTTCACATCTTCACAAATCGTCCATGCTCTTCCAAGTCTTCCGAGTGTTTGGCCAATAGAATCTGATAAAAGCTCAGCAAACGCTCTACAGTGAGTATATACTGGGCCTTCAAACACTTGAAACGCTTGAAAGACTGTGGTATCTCAGTATCTCTTGCATATTCTTGATATCGCCTTCATATCTCCTTGATATCTCCTTGATATACTTGGCAAGTCTTGGTGCTTCGTGGTGCTACGTGGTGCTTCATGGTGCTTCGCAGCTGGGCATCTGGCTGAACCACTTGACTCGGCCCTCGAAGCGCGGCGGGCCTTGAGGTCAGAATTCGTCAACGTTGCCAAACCCCCCCCCCCCCCAAAAAAAAAACTACAACAACCGCAACAACCGGAACAACCGGCAGGGAAGTTATAGTAAACATCCACAACAGCAGTCAACTCTGCGAACCCTGTGATCCACTCTCATTGGATTCTACAATATTCTACAAGTACTCTCAGTCTCTCACTCTGCAGCCCCTTGCAGCTCCTATTTCTCATGGCAGTGGATGGCGGCCGCGTGTTCGCAGGCCAGTGAATTCAGCACACTTTAAGTGGCCAGCTGGTGGCGTGCAACTAAATGCGCTAACTAGCTTCAAAGATCATCCAAGAATCTCAGCCTACAGCCTACAGCCATGAAAAAAATCGCTTCGACTAAATTTCATCTCAGGAGTGTCTTGTTCAGTCGGCCGATCACAGCGCAGCGCAAGCCAAATTCTTCCTACTGCGATTCATGGCAGGCTGCTTGCCTGAGGGCAAGTGAACGCTTCTGAATCTTCTGATTTTCCTCGAACATCCGGCAGCATCCGGCAGCTCAAAAATATAATGAAGCTGCTGTCAAACTGTAAATACTGTAACTCTCTCAACAGCACATACTTGGTTTCGCAAGACCACTATGCATGCCTTCCAACCAGAATTTGTTGCGAGATCTAGGTGCTGCAGTACAGCTGGAATGTACAGTAATCTTTCCTTTATGAGTCCGGTTCCTTGGTGCAAGACGTCCCACATTGTGTACGTTCAATGACAAATCCCATTGAGCCCTATACTTACTGAAAGACTCCTCTTCCAAATTCAAGTGATTTCAAGCGCTTGCCCCCCACTACGCTCCTGGTATCATCTAGTATCCCATGGCATCCTGTTTTGCTCCTCTTGCTGTTTTTACGGCACAGCTGTGAGATGCTGTGAGACTATGAGATTCTGATTCATCCGATTCCTAGTTTGGTTCCCAAATCTCCCAGTGCCTCTGTCTCGTGCCCGTCTCCGAGTATGCCGTCTGCGTCGGGCATGATCCAAACGAGGAGGTGCGCTGACCTGGGAGGAGCGATGAAGACGACCTGCATGGATCTGCAGAATCTGGATTTTCCGTGATCGACACCATTAGAATCAGAGCATTATATGAATTAGATGGGTTTCGATGGTTATTGGACAGCGTTATATCGAAACATATTGCTCCCATTTTATTTTTATTATTATTATTATCTAAATTAATAATTTAATATCATTTATCTATGAGGCAGGATTGTGCGAGCGAGACCCATGTATTGGAACATTGATCGTCGCAATCTCTGTGACCATCTGATACCATTTGTAACCTCGTCCCATGGCACTCCAGTCCGCCAAGGTACTGTCGAAATCAATCTCTTGCACAAGGGCACAGCCGGAACAACAGTGATAAAAGTCCTCTGTATGGTGACATCCCATTCACACATTTCTAAACCATCAGATTGTTCCTTGGGAACACGCGGGCTGGACACCGGCTTTGGCCCAGGTGATCTGTACTTAGACTTAGAATTATGGGTGGTCTGCGCGCGCAGCGCGGCTGCGGCTACAGCTTGGTTTGCCTTTGCAAGTCTCGTTGCCACAGAATCGGAGCGTTGACGTTCGTCACGGTCTTCCAAGTCTTCACCGTGTTCCAGGTGTTCCAAGTGTTCCAAGTGTTCCAAGTCATGTCTCCGATTTCGTGCTTCAAAAGTCTGCATTGAGAGCTGGTCTCTCGACTGCACAGCGACAGCAGCGCTCCGACCGGCGAACACGGCAGAGGCTGCCATGCGAGCCGCCGCCTTCCGTGCCGCTGCAAGGCGGTCATCGCTGTCCATGGCAATGCTTTAGCCCATTGAGAAAAGTGCTGAGAAAATGACATGTCAAGAGACATGGAGAGAAACAATGAGAAACAGGCGTGGTCAACGAAACATGGAATGTTCCAAACATGATCCAATCTCTGAATGATATCCACCGTTTTTGCAGCAAACGTTTAGCACAGCGTCATGCTTCAATTCACTTGAACAGGCTGCCACGCGGCCTGTTGGAACTGGAAGCGCAGCCTTTGGTGAGTTGCATTGATTGTATTTGATTGCATTTGATTGTCATATCATAACGCGGATCAGAATGAAGGTCCAAGATGGTCCAGGTGAGTTGGAACGCACTTTGGATCACAGTGGATCACAGTTCAAAGCGGATCCAGGTGACCTGCCTCAACCGCGTCCAGTCGTGGTTTCTTCTCTGGAGGCCTTGTGAAGGTCCAAGTCGGGCCCAAGTCCAATAGACGGGGTCCAAGCCATACTAAGTCACACTTTCTCTTGTCAGCTCGAGGTTTCGTATGTCTTGTGAACCTGCCGGGCTCCAAACTCGCCATTGATTGTCATTATGGTGTCCACGGGATCAATGTCGCCATTGATTGGGAGAACCTCTCTGCATCATTCTGCATCTGTCTACCACATGACGACCACAGTTCTCACACTGAGTGCCAAACACGCTGTAGGTCCCTACCTCAGACGGTGCCGGATGGTGCCGGGCAAAGCATGGCACAACAGTGGCACGACAGCGGCGCCGAAAGTGTCAAAAAAAATGTCGAAGTCACAGCGTGACAGCGTGGAGTTGGCCGCGGACGTCGGAAGTAGAAGAAACTGTTGTTCGGCCCCTTCACCTGAAGATTGTTGAAGCGTGTTGAAGCACAGAGAATCATCAAAATGCTTCGAGATCAAGTAAGCGAAGACAAGCGAAGCAGGGGCGTGTTGCGTTCATGCTGTAGGACATGGCAAGCAGCCAACAGCAGTCAGGTCAATAGAACCTCGCGTACGGCCCCATCTGCGCGAATGGCATACTTGTCCTCAAGGACATACGCCTTAGAAAATTGCTCGCTTGGCTATACCTTTTCATGGTGAAGTTGATGAGCTCGCATTCTAGAAGTGTGCAAAATCCGGATGCAGCAATAACAATCACTTCACACGAAGGGACGGTGAAAGCGCTGCCTGTTGCCCTTTTCGTATCTTTACACCTAAAATATAAACACTGAGAGATACGCATATGTGTATATATATATACATATAATTACCATGGCATATAGATGCTTAGATGGAGATAGAGGAAGAGGAGAGAGAGAGAGAGAGAGAGAGATAAAGAGAGAGAGAAGAAGTTTTGCTTACCATCTCCGAATGTGATTGTTATGATTGCTCAATTGCGACCAGAAAGGCTTGTTCCAAATTGCAGCGTCTGACTGAGGCTGCCGGGGCATCGGCCCTTGTAATGATCCCCTGTCGTCCATCTCCAAAGATCACGGCCTAAATGTCGTGTGACTGAGTGCATGTCACCGTGTGAGGATATGTCGGATATGTCATGGTTCCCAGTGGTGCGAGGATATGTACGGACATGTCTTCTGCCTCCCCGCGCTGAAGTGGAGGCTCCAGTGGCTCTGCAACCTGGGAGAAAACAAATTCTGACATGGAGGCATTATGGACGCGGATGAAAGGACAAAGGAAGCAAACCTGCAATTGTCCCAAGGATTACCAGTGATATGGGAACAGGCATGTGTGGGAGGACATGCGCATAGCAACTCCACAATGTCTATACACGGCACTGAGACACCTATGAAATCGATAGATGGATAGATAGATATGGATGGATAGATAGATAGATAGATAGACAGATAGACAGATAGACAGATAGACAGATAGACAGATAGACAGATAGACAGACAGACAGACAGACAGATCGATCGATAGACAGATAGACAGATAGACAGACAGACAGACAGACAGATAGATAGATCGATAGATCGATAGATGGGTAGATGGATAGATGGATAGATAGATGGATAGATGGATGGGTAGATGGATAGATGGATAGATCGATCGAAAGATGGATGGATGGATGAATGGATGGATGGTTGATTGGATGGATTGATATGGAGATCTAGATAAGAGTATGTTGATGCTGGTGGATCCCTAGGTTCAAGGTTAAAAGATGTGAAACTAGTCTTTGAAAGCCCATTCCATCCAAGATGCAGCAGAATTCTCTGGAGCTTTTGACTCCATGTGCACACCAAGCTCATGCCGGGCGCAAAACTGGACAGTTTGCACGAAACGAAGCAAGAGAACTAGCAACAGATTCATTTGGACATGATTGTGTACAGATGTAATTCCGTAGATATCCGTATATGAATTATGATGCTCCGTCGTTGCACGTGCTTGTCATCAGATTTCAATTTTCAGCAAGCCTTTCCTTGCGAGTGACTTGTTGCAACCCTAAGGGCCGACACTTCATGTGGGTGAAAGAAAAAATCAGGCGTTTTTTGGCTGATATCAGTTGGCCATGCATGTCTCTAGGAAGGACTTTGAGCGTCTCTGAGCACGATTTTGTTGCTTAAGAGGGAACTCCTGCATAGACTGATGTACTTTGGAACCTCATGAATCCTACCCCTTGAGCCACAAACGGCCATAATAAGACAATGGGCACTAATTTACGTTGCATTTACTTTTTCAATTTCGATCTATTCGGACTGCCACGGCAATCCTCAGATCCTTCCTCGTCCAATCGCAAGTGTCCAGGATGTCCACTTTTCTCAAAGCAATTCAACCCAAAGGGCCATCTGCACGGCTCCCTGTAGCCGTGTACTCAAGCCTACAACAAGGTGCGATGCAATTTGATGCGATGTTCTACAGGGAAAACATGTGTTCCTTCTCCCCTTTGCTGCATGTGAAAGGCATCCAGGCCTGTACCGCCTCCCAGCAGAGCTCTCTGCATCGAACAAAGCTGCACCAAAGGCAGCTGCCTGAGCAACGGCCGACTGTGGGACTGCGTCCCTTGATCTCCCATGCACAATGCAAATGCAAATGCGAGCGTATTTTGGGCAAACCAAAAACCATCACAGAACGCAAACGATGCAGCAAGAAATCACCACCATCAACTTTGCCTGCACCAAAATGCACAAACCACACAACATGTCACGAGTCTAGAGTCTAAAGATGTCTAAAGCATCAACAGAATTAAAACTGAGGCAACGTTCTCTAATTTGCACCCTCACAGCTCTTACCCTCAGTCTCCGACCTCCAAACTCAGACGTCTACGCGATTCGTCTGGGAGCATGAGCTGGGGTCAAACGGGGAAATGATATGAAATCATATGAAATCATATGAAATCATATGAAATCAT
>Ga0126342_10009449_pt1 | contig 17480 bp, 21 predicted proteins | sample Cyp1metagenome_FD_92528 | JGI IMG/M metagenome (GOLD analysis project Ga0126342, IMG submission 92528) | Coral microbial communities from Lord Howe Island, Old Settlement Bay, Australia - Cyphastrea 1 metagenome | ecosystem: Host-associated > Invertebrates > Cnidaria > Coral ... | reverse complement strand
CTCTGATCTTGACTCAGGTCAGCTAGACTTACAAAAATCAATGCTAGCAAATTTTCACCCAGTGGGAATGCTTGTCGCTGTGCTTCTCTACGATTTTCCTGAAATTGTCTGAATGCCGCTAGTACCAGTTCATCTGTCCAAGGAACAGCTACATGGGGTGTTCCTGAGGCTGCTGCTACTTCAGCTCTCTCTTGTTGATCTCGTTCATGTTTTTAACGTCGTTGTTAAACAAATAGAATTGCTTCAGGACTAGTCACTGATACTTCTGGAAGTAAATCCATCCAAGACTCAATAAGTTTATTGCCAGTGAGTTGAAATCTAGTCATCCAGTTCTGAAGATCCATTGTTCCTCTGTTAAATTTCATGAATTGCATAAAATGGTATAAGAACACGTTCTGGGCACCTTTGATAAAATAAGGTCGTAGAAATCTTTTGAAATAGTGCGCTCCTTCATGGGGATCCCTGAGTAGTTCTCTGTCCAATAGCCTCTTGTATTGTTGAGCATCTTCCAGTCTGTTGCGCAATGCTGGACCACGTTTCTCTGGTTCTAATTCCGTAATGTCACACCAATTATCAATTGCATCCTCAAAAGCAAAGAAGCTGGTTCGCCCATCATAGGATGGAGCAACCTTTGTGGTCATCTGTTGCGTCATATGAATCTGTGTATGTTGGGGTGCTCTTCTCATTGCATAAGAGTCATATTGGTTCCATTTATTTGTATCGACAATGTCGAAGTCATCATCATCATAGCCATGGCTTGCCATTTCTTGGGCTCTACCTGGAGCTCACCCTCAATGAGGGATCACAGCTCCGCTACCACTTAAAGAGGGGCCCTAGCGTCTACTTCAAGATCAGCTAAGGCGTCTTCCCCAATGACAGCACTTGTTTTACTCAGCCTGTTGCCGGTCCGTGCTTGTCTACAGGGTTATTCTTGAGCCTTGAGGGGCGCATATAAATGTGCTCAATACTCATGCATGTACCTATGTAGGTATTAGGTCGAAACAAAAACAGGGGGGGGGTTACTAAAACAATCTCCTGAAGAATCAGGTAACAGGGCTGGCCGCCCTCCCCTTTACTTCGTAAAGTAAAACTCAAGGTAGCCCCTCTGGAACTACCTTTCGTAATAATAAATTCAATATTATCATAAATATTTATATAAAAATAAAATAACATATATAAAATATATATTTAAAATAATTAAAAAATAACAAATAAAAAATTTATTCAAATCCGATTATTTATTATAGATATCATAATAATATATAAAATTATGTATAATAATTATAAATATCATTATAAAATAATTTATTCCTTCTTATCCCAAAATATTTTTATATATATTATTATTTTAAAAATATCATTATATTATTTTATTTTTATATAATAAATTATTCAAATATATATTTTTTATAAAAAAAAATGGTTATTCCTATTATATTTTTATTTTTTAAAAATATATTTTTTTATTATTTTTTAAATATAAAATTTATATTATATTAATAATTAATTATATTATATTAATAATAAATAATAATTTAAACATATATAATATTTATATATCATATATATATAATAATAATAATATTAATAAAATAAATATATTATAAACAATATATTTAAAAATAATAATTTTAAAAATAAAATATTATTAAATTATTAATTAATTAATTTATATAATTTTAAAAAAATATAAATTAATATTAAAATTAATATATATATATAATATTATAAATATTTAAATAAAATTTAATTTCATAAATATAAAATATATATTAATAATATTAAGGGTAATTTTACGAAATATAAGGTAGAGGAAAATAATGTTAAGGATCATAATGTCAAAGGGTAAGAAGATAATAAGGCGGAGAATTAATATTGAGAAAGAAATTAATAATAAGGAAATTTATAATTTTAAGGAGAAATATTATAATTATTAAGGATAATAATATGGAGGAGGAAAATCGATTTTAGGATAGTATTAATTAATTTATATAAGTCTAGTTAATCGAAATATATGGGATATATTATAAAAAGAATTTTATATTAGAATTTCTAAGAAAAAAATCGGATTCCGGAGATTAGGTATATATTTTAATCGAATTTATGTAGTCGAAATTGACATGGATATGTTAAAAAAAAATTATACGGGAATTCGAAATGTCCAGAAAAATCGTATCCTAGACGTTAGGTGTGCATTTTGGACGAATTTGGGTTATCGAAATGTACATAAATATAAAAATAATCTTATACAGAAATTTATATAGGTGAAAGATTGTAAAAGATTGCAGACTAAGAGCAAACCAAATCGGCGCCGTACGTTTTGTACGAGCCTACGCGATCGAAATGCGCATGGACATAGTAGGAAAATAAGAGATTGAGCCGCTTAAGCATGCTTAAAGCACCTCATCAAGATAAATGTTCGCCATTTCTTTCGCCAAATAAAAATATATTTTCGCAAACTCAGAAGAAAACTGTTGCGGGGTCTCATATTGGAACCGTGGCCGCCTTGGCAATTAAAAAACCTTACATGGACCTTCAGATCGACTCCCATTTAATAGTTATTATCATTTAAAAAAACATATATATATATTTATATTCTAAATTGTATTAAATGATAAAATTGTAAAGATTTTGTAGAATCGGATATGGATCAAGAATATGGATCAAGGTATCGATCGGGGGATATGGATCGTATGTGGGCCCGGGGCCTTGATCCATACCTTGTATTTTGATCCCCATTTGTTTGGCGATTTGCTAAAATAGCGATAACCCATGATAACCCCGAATTATGTAACATGGGGATCCCTAGATTTCAAAATAAACCAGTCCCAGCTGGAGGTTGAACTAATGAAACTATATGAAACTAATGTCTATCTTAACTTGGTGCTTACATGTGCTTACTATATACCCTTTTTGCTTGGTGAATCCCCCCACTCCTGGCCCACAGGCAGCAATGTTTCTCGCGATGTCGGGCATCACCAAGGATCTGTCCCTGGCGTTGCGGCTTCGGTCAAGTGAAACATGCTTAAACCAACAAACATGTGGATTTCATCCACAAAAATGGGGATTGATTAAACCAAAAAAACATGTCCATTTACCATGAACTTGGAATTTTGCCAAGCTAAGATTTGGATCTTCCCAACAAAGATGCTGACTTTACGAACGACAAATCACTCAAACCAAAATGAAGAGTTTGCGAACGAAGCTGTGGATTTACGAAGCAAAAATGTTGGTGGTACGGACAAACACTGGGATTGTGCCAGCATGGTAATCTGACCTCGCGATGGAACATCACCAGTTCAACATATAGCATTATACAATCTGGCTGAATTATCTTTGGACATTTAATGGATATTTAATGGGATGTAATAGGATCTTTGGATATTTAACCCTATGGATCCAAGATGATCCAAGTACCTTCGGAAGTAGGGGTTGATTTCGGGGGTGAAGTCGGGGTTTTCCGTACTCAGGTAGCATTTGGATCCATAGGGGTATATATATATACACACACATAGTATTATATATATATATATCTTTACTATATATATATATTACATAATGGGACACTTCGGGATGATTCCCTAAATCCAATGTCCATCATTGTGACGTCACATGACGTGAGGTCATGGGACAGTCAGATACGTTGTGAGTGTAACCCATGGCTACCTCGTTGGTGGTTTCAACCACACCCCTCTGAAAAATATGAGTTCGTCAGTTGGGATTATGAAATTGCCAATATATGTATTATCCCATAGATTATCCCATAGATTACAGTATTTCATCTATTTCCATAGATTCCCAATATATATATATATGGAAAGTCATAAAAGCCATGTTCCAAACCACCAATCAGTAATGGACTGTGCAGACCTGACGATGGAATACACCCCAACCAGGGATGCTTTTCGTCTAAACGATGATTTGGCTCCATACTCTTGCTGGCAAAATGCATAAGGATCTATTAAATGTACATGTCCCATTGAAAAGTATCCACGATGTTGAATATGTATGTATATTATTTTGTGTATGTATATATATATACACATCACATAACACACTCATTCTTCATTAGACTTCAGTGTTAGGCACACCAGTACATTCACTGCCGGTGATCGCACCATGTTTACTGCTCCTTACATACACTTGATCGTTCATGAAAGGCTGTGGTTGTTTCCAGAATCTGTGTGCCCCAGGTTTGTTCAGGGAATCACCCATTAATGCGTGAAAATTCTTGTCGATTGGTGAAATCCCTATTTTTTCCCACAAAATCCACTTCATGTCATATTTGTTCCCTGATCGAATCAATATGTTGAACCCCCTGCTTCCCGACCACCTGGATTTTCCCCTTGGGATTCCCATGAAATGGTGGGTTTCCCATGAGGAAAATTGCCCACCTCTCCCGCGAGGCCACCCAGCGCTCCAGTTCCTCGGCTGGTGAAGAGAATGTGTCTTCTGTAGGGGCACCTGCAAAAATCCCGGGGATCATTGCAAATAGCACTTGACTGCTATATGTGCGTATGATGTATATATATATATATATATGTATATATATGTGTATATATGTATATATATATATATATATGTATGTATACACATATATATATAAAGATGTATGTATATGTATTTATATATATATATATACATGCTTATATATAAAACAACATGTAAAAGTAAAAGCAGAGGGGCACCTGACACAAGCTGATGAAATATGATGAGGTATGCTGTTCAATTTTTTTATCATCACAATTCGGCACTTGACTATAAAAACAACACCATTTTAAACATGAGCAACACTGTTTTCAAACATGATACGAAAAAACGATCCGCAACTGACCCAGGCAAGACACAACCGGAGTTTCAAAGGTCAACCGCTGCCAGCATCGCAGAACATCTCCCCGAAAGGATAGAAACGACAATATGCGACTAACATCATGGTGAAGTATGTTCCTATATTTCGAAAGGGAGTTGCTACAAGGTGGCACACCTCACTCAAAAAAGTTCGTTTATACATCTAGATAAGTATGGATATTGACTTATCATAAAATCATAAGCCCAAGTTATCTCAGCAATAAACCAACTTATAAAAAGTTAGCTAACCACTTCGAAATGCAGATCCAGTTATAAGTGGATATATAACCATAGTTATAGATAGTTATGGGGATTATATTCCAATTGATGGTGTTTATTTCACCATGGTCGTATTCATTAATAACCATTGATGATCATTAATAACAATTATTAATAATGAATGATTAACCATTCTTGAGCCATACTAACCATTCATAACCCCTAGCCCCAAGCTGGTGCAAGGATCTCATGCTTCGCTTCCTCCGGCCACTTCTTCCACGATTTCTCAGTCTCGCTTCCAAAGTTCTCGCTGGATTTGGGTTTCCATTCCTGGGAAGCGCAGTTTTTTTTTTGGGAAAGCAACCTTAAAAAAAGGCATTTAAGTCTAAGTCATTTATAGCACCCTCCAATTAGATATGTTTATAGCAAAATGCCTTGGAATTTCTTGGCCATGAGTAATAAAATGGAGACTTGATCAAGAAACATGAGATTTTACTACATACAGCACCATACAGCACCATACAAGCACAGGAGTAGAAATTGAGGAGTTGACCAATGGATGTGGCGGCACACATCTTGGGAAAGGATGAAATAAAGTACAGTAACGTGTTTCACTAGATTCCCTACGGTTCCCCAAAAAGAAACCGGTGGGGTTAACACAGAAAAAAACTAGAAGACGCATGATATCTGATATATGATATTTGATATTCATAATATAACATTTGGGCGGCGACAAACATGACTCCCTTCCCTCTAATATTACATATCCCCAAAACAAAATGCTGGTGAAACGTATTGGATTTGTTCATGAATTGGGGTCCACTCATAGTGGGTATATAATCTTATATTATATTTGTATGTTGGCTATATTAAGCCCCAGTTCATCCTGATTAAAAGCCAATTAAACCGCTATTTCCATTCATTTTGATGACTGACCCGCGCTATTAAAATCTATGAATATTCAGTATGATTCGGGGGAAAGGAAAAGGACCTTGAACCACTGAAAGGTTCCCACTTGGGAGCTTTCCAATCCTTCTCAGCGGACCAATCCTCGGTTCTGACAGCGATGGATTTCAGGACAAGAAACCAATAGAAACCATGGTCATTACACGCTATTACCTCCATTTTTGGGGAGTTTTCCTGCAATTTTTTCAAGTCGCACAGCTGTGGAGTTCTTGTGTTGTGGGGATTTGCCGAAAACTGGAAATAGTGTGATTGTCATTCTTATGACTGGTTGGTGGTTGACCTACCCCTCTGAAAAATATGAGTTCGTCAATTGGAATGATGACATTCCCAATATATGGAAAAACAAAAGTCATGTTCCAAACCACCAACCAGTTATGATCATCATGGTTGGTAAACTTCCTCCTTTTGCAGTACGATCCCTTCCCCTCACATCAAGTACGCAGCCCGACCATTTCTGGGAATGTGCTGACCCTATGACCATGTGGGGGCCGAAAAAATATGGAGGTGAAGAACCCCTTTGTTCGCCCGAGGCATCCCAGGCATAAACACTCGGGAGCACTGTCCGACCTTCTGAGAAGCTGGAAAAAGAAGCCGGTGGATTGGTTTTTTCACCACACCAAAAACTAATACAAAAACAATGACTGGTTGGTGGTTGAGCCCTACCCCTCTGAAAAATGATGGAGTTCGTCAATGGGAAGGATGACATCCCATATATGAAATGGAAAATAAAAAATCTTTGAAACCACCAACCAGATGACTTCGCACTTCGATTCTCAGCAAATAAGGATAGAAGCGGAGCACCCCTTCCATCCGTCCCAAAAATATAATCGGGATCATCAACCCAGATAGGCTTCACAACAGACACTTTCATAGATTTCGATGTGAAGCTGGTCTCCGTTGTTGGGGTATACGGTAAACCTCAGACATCCATACTGCATCTTCATTTGCAGAGACCCTGAACCTGAACAAACACAGGTTAGTTTGTCTGAAAATAGGGTACTGTACCCTAAAATTTGATCAAGCATCATCATTTTCCTTTTAAATGATCCCTTTAGGGGTATATCCCATGTTAGAACAGTCGCCAGTCGCAGCAAGAATCTTTTTCAGCGCTCCAATCCGCCTTCCAGTCCTTCTCTTTCCACTCTTTCGCTGCTTTCGCTGGAGCCTTGGCGGACTTCCAATCTTCTCCGGCCCAGTCTTTCTGGGCTTTCCACTCCTCTTTCCAACTTTGTTCCTCGGCTCGAAAGCACGGAAACTCGGCGCTTACGGGCATCATGGGGGTGAGGATGATACGTCAGTGAAAACATCCAGTGGGTGATATCCTGGTGGATAATATATATATATTCTTGATCATTTAACCACAATAATATATTAATGCCATTAATTGGGATTCAACCGCCAGTCAGGTGACCACCCCAATATTGTTGAGGTCCAACGCGCGGATCTTCACCATCTGGCAATGGGGGGGCAACGAAGGGGGGGGGGTTGGATAGCCATGGCAAAACTCCTTGGGGGTGCAGTTCCACTACTAAGTGGCTTATCTGTGACCATAGTTGTAACCCTCCATCTTAACCCGTGTTGATGACCATTAATAGCCCCAACTGCACTACAAACTCTATGTTTTGCAAAGAATTGAAACCACCAACATCCACCAACCATGAACATTCCCTGAAGCTTGAAGACTTGATGGGAACCCCGTCCGCCAAGCCGAAAACCACAACATTCACAATATCTGGAGACATGACATGAACTGGTTGGTAGTTTCAAGCCCTCTGAAAAATATGAAAGTCAGTTGGGGTTATTCTTCCCAATATATGGCAAAATAAAAAATGTTCCAAACCACCAACCAGTGAATAAACATCACCAATCATGGATACCTGGCAAAAAAAATGTTGCTCAGTATCTATTTACATCTATGGCAAACTAATTGACATACCTATTTTCTACCCAAGGTTGACATATGGAATAAACATGAATCATCTAAACCCTAAACCGAATACCCGTAAACTAAGATAGCTCTGGAAAATGAATAAACATTGTCCATTTAGTTCGATGATTCACCTCTTCAAAATTGGGCTTTTCAATGGCACACTGTTAAATTGCCAGAGTAATCAACCCTGGCAATGGAAGTTCTTCCCCATGTATAGATTACTTCCCCAAATAGAAATATCCATTTACACATAGTTGATTTTCCAGCCACTGAAACCAAGCGACAGAGCTTTTCCCAGCGGAACGCCAATCTTTTTCGGCTTTCCAACTGGAAGATTGCTGCCTCAGTTGCAGTTTTTTGGGACAGACAAGTTAGCCAAGCTTCTTCAAAACTAATATAACTTGGCTTCATAGATACATCTGGGTATATATATATATATTCATATATAGCTATTACTGTATATTTAAATGGGTTTATAAACCAACTTACAAATGGGGGGACGCCTGTAGAAAACCACAAAATGATTCCGAAACCAGCAGCCAAATACATGCTTTGAACCATGAGGACGGCACATATGATCACATATGTCTGACAATACCGAACTTTGAAACATGTCATCTTCACCCCACCCCCTCAACCATGTCGTGCTAAGTCCACAATTGATTTGCCGAAACTCCCACACTGTAGTGGTTGAACCACCATTTTTCACTGATCAAACAACACCCTAGAGCTAAATCTCTGGATGTCCTCTTCTTTTTAGCCATCCAGTAGTTCCAGTAGTCAAACGTGACAATAGGAAATCCCTATAAATGTAGGTGATATTTGGAAAAACATCTATGAATGATGGTTTTTCCGTATATTTCGAAATATTTCCATAAAGATCCAAATGTGTGATTTTGTTTTAACAGCAAGACACGCGTTTTTTAGTACTTGGCTTAATCCCTAAAGATATTTCCACTGAATAATCCAATCCCTCGTTCTTATATAAACACATCCTATAGTTGGGTCTCGAGTATGTGATTTCATCATATTTCATCCCCTACTAAAGCATGAATTCTGGGTTTTGCTTAAGATTCCCATTATATCATCAGATTGTTGGTTATAGATTTCCAGTATATCCCCATCAGATTATCCCCATAGATATGTAAAAATGTGAGGCCCCCCCTGTTATCAGTTGATTTACCTCATAAACTATCGTTATGTCCACCATAAACCAGGTGAACCAAGTTGTAAATTAAATTAGCTATCTAGGGGGCCTCAACTTGTGTATGCATATATACACACATATTAATGGAGGTTTCCTAAAGTATGGGTACCCCTAAATCATCAATTTAAATAGAATCATCCATTTTGGGGTATCTTCAGTTGTGGAACCCCCCATATGTGATTATACTTGCCTCTTCAAAAGGGTGCTTAATTTGCACAAGCACGACCTTTTTGGGCAAACCAGAGTTTCTTCTGATATATGCATGCCAAGCCCGTTTTGCAGCCGCGAAAATGCCCGACCAAACGGCGCAAATACCCGACCACGTGGGCTGACAATTTATCACAACGGCATGAATATTTTGAGGAACGGGCGTTTTTCCGCAAGAACGGCGGTTCTATTCGAGTGTTTTTGAACGGCAGACATAAGTAGCATATGGAAGATCCAGGTATATGGAAATAATTTCCATATGGTATGGAATAAGTACCATATAAGTACCATATAAGTACCATATGAGTACCATATGGGAATGCATCATTTCCACATATTTCCAGCAGAATCTCCCGCTCCAAGGTACTCCTTCGCCCACACCTCTCGCGACGGTTTCTCCGTCGTTTTCCAGGTCTCCCAGGTCTTCTCAGACTCAGGAGCCTCGGCCTGCCGTAAAAGGCTATTGAAAATGGCCATTTGTAGTGGATTTTCCCATTAAAAATGGCGATTTTCCATAGTTATGTTAAATTACCAGAGGGTATAGAGTATGGGAAATCTGTAGGAAAATCCACTAGAAATAAGGGAATCTAAAAGGAATATGCGTTGTTTGTTGTTTTTTTTGGGGTTCTGATTGGTTCTAAGGTTGGTAGAGAAATAATAAACCACCCATATTGTGATGGTTTATAAAAGCCATTTATGGTTTGGGGATGGTCTACTATTGCTTCACTAACATATTGAATGTATATTGTTGGTTGGTTTTGGGGCTCTTACGGTAATGAAGATACATGAATATACATACAATATGCATTACATTATATATGTATATGTATTATTATTGTTGTTATTATTATGATTATTGTTATTATTATTATTATTTATATATATGTATATACTGTGGATGAGGAAATCCTGCACCAGTTGGTAGATGGTTTATCCCACTATAGTCCCATTATTTTCAGTGGTTCATAGTTACCAATAGCATCCAATAGCTACCAAGCGCTGCAATATTTTCCACAATATGTATTCTGTAGGAAAGTGTATTGATTATATTATATACATGAATATAATCTATGTATAAAATCACACACATATATATATATGTATATATAACATAATATATATATATATATATATATATATATATTATGTCTATGCGTGCGTGTGTATGTGTAGAATTTGTATATATATATTTCTTTATAGATACACGTACTCTACATGAATATGAAGCAACTACAGTAATCAAATAGTTGGACACGGATGTGAAAGCAAAAAAGACAAAGGCGACTATATTTAAGTTTACAAATTCAATAAAGTGGTCCACATACTTTTGAGATCTTTTGAGAATACGTGTCAAGATTGGGTACCGTATGGTACCTTGGAATTGAAACGTATTGACTGACCCTGATTCGTTTAAAAAGGGGTTTGTGAACAGGACAGTCCAGATTCCGAAAATAAAACCTTCAGGCGTCTCCCAAGGCAGGTGCACGCCAATGGCTTTCCCTGTGATAGTGGTACAGTAATCCCAGCCCCCCAAATATTAAACGCCCCCTCAATTATGTGGAAATCCTCTACTAAACCATGGTTTCTGGGGGTGGTGGGTGCTTAATATTAGGGGGAAGGGATTATCGGTCAAAGCATTGTTTGTTTCCTTTCAACCGGATTCTTGATCGACATGCCCCATATCCATTCAGTACATTTCAGTACTGTATCAAAAGCCTATCGCTCGCATCCACCAAATCTTAAAGCATTTTGGTATTGACTAGTCATGACCCATTCACTGGAACATCCCCAATTCTTTACTTGTTGTATGTTCTAATGAACAGTTGATCTTTCCCAATCTACCATGTTGCATTACCACCCAAAATCTCTTGTGACAAACCACCTTTTCACCATGTCTTCAAGTTATTCGATACTATTAATGGTCAAGAATCAAGAATTAGGTCCCCAGGCTACCATCCCCTGCTTTTTTTTGCAGCCTTCCAGGTATTCCAATTCTTTTTCCATTCACTCTTCTCCTTTGGCCAAGCTTTTCCTTGACCTCCCAAGTGGCTTTGCAAAACCCCAAAAATCTCTTCGTGGAGGATTAGCATCCCGAAGATGGAAACCAACTGAAACCAGAAAAAAACTTGTCACAAGATCCGGCCATGTGCTTTTTTTTCCGTACTTCAGAAAGGCCAATTGCTGAGAAGCAGACGCATCCATTTTCTTGTGGCGTGTTTCTCTGAATGCAGTGCTGTCAATCAGTGTCTTGCACACAAAGTTTTGCATGAACTCTAACCTGAAGCAGTACATGCAGTAGATCCCCTAAACATGTGTCCATTACGTGATTGCACATATTTTTGTGCAGATGGATGATTGAATGGGAGGGATGAACCAAAAAAACACTGGGATACCCCGAAGAAAAAAACTGCCAACCAACCAATTCCACCCCGGGGATGGCCTTTTTTGCCCCCTTTTCCTTTTCCTTTGGATCCTTTGGATCCTGTAGCCTGGCAATACGTGAAATCGGTGACAAAGATCTGAGCTTCGTCCCATCCCCGGAATCTGAAATAGTACCTTTTTAGTAGGGACCCCAGAATGAATGGGAGATTAGTCAATATCAGGGGAAGGGGTTGCTGAAAATGTGTTTAAATGCCACCAGCACACATCGCTCACTCAATACCACACCTTTGAAGAGCTAAATGCATCATCACCTATCAACATGGTACCAGTCAAACCATTGGATTTTGCTTGGAGTATGGTCATACCACCATCATGAATGGGATTCCTTATGGTATAGAACATATATATCAACCGCTATTTTCATGGATCGCCATCCCCTTTTATTGACACTAATTCATGTATACAATGTAACTTGGCCATGGCACATATGGCTAACCTTAACTATATTAATTCCATGAATCCATACAAGCATTCTAGACCCATCATAGTTCAAAACATGTTCAGCCCGAGGCCGCGACCGATACACCAGATCTTATATACATGCATATATGCAATGTGTATACATACCAAAAAAACACATCAGTTTGGATATCAGTTTCATGATGTTTCATGTGTATATATATATGTTATTTACTGTAAAAGTATTGCTGGCAACAAATCCAAGTGAAATCATGTCCCTTGAAATTCCAAAGCGGCACCTGCTCGTCGGTCTTTTGACCCTGATCAGCGGATGCCTCCATGGGAAACTTGGTGCGGTGGGGTCCTATCTTGACGGTTGATGAGGAACAGGCACACAAGCGGATGATGAGGATGAGGATGATGATGCTGGTGGTATCTTTGCGATTATGGTTCTGATGATGTTTTTGTGAATTGTTTGTAATGTTTCCTATCATTGTGATTAATTACTTGTGAATGATCTTGATTGATTTGCACTCTTTCACCAGCCTGAAAAATTCGGTGCAATCCCAGCCGGTTACATGGGACGTATCGTGACATACCCAAATACTGCGGTCAAGCCGATGTCATTAATGACTTATCAGAAATGGTAGAAACTACGTAGTATAAACATGTAGAAACCATGCCCACTTGGAAGAGAATGTATGGGAGTTTGCCAGCCGAAATCTGTGTTCGACTTGGGTACTACCCCAATTTAAGCCCTAATTCATATGAGAAACATGATGACACAATGCTTTGGAATTCGGGGTACCCAATTTCAGACAACATTTTTCCAAACAAGTGGGAAGTCCTAGATTGGCTTTAATTTGCAAGCAGGATTTCGAGCGACGTTTTATATAGATTTATAATAGTATGGAGTCGTATTTCTTGTTCCAGCCTGAGTTGGGCCTAATTCTTTTGAGCCGAAGGTATCTAGAATAAGCAAAACTGGTCGCAAGTTGCAAGGTTTAGTCACTACAGTGGGGCCCACTTTAGGGATCGGTGAGATCTCGACCAGAAGGAGGTTTCTCCACCCCCAACAGCAGAGGTTTACCGCGCGGTCAGAAACATCAACCAGTCATCTCTCTGCTTGCTTAAAGCATCTTAAACCCTAGGGAAGTGCAGGGTGCGCTTTGACACTTGAAAGTGACGAACTGTCTCGCACACTTTAGGACGCGAAAAAAAACCTTTCAGCCTTAGATTGCCTGATTGCCTGCCTGCGAATCTCTCACAATTTCGTCAGAAAGAAATTCCAATGTCTCACAAGATTTCAAATGACCCCCAGTGCCACTAGTGCTTTGGTTGAAAAAACGCGCTGGACGGGTCTCTTTGGTGTTATTAATGAAGACAGGAAAGCTTCAGCCTCACCAGGCTGACCCTGGAAGGGCTAAAATCATCCTTCACGAAATACGTTTACCGGGATCGCCAAGCGACCGACGTCCATGGAAATTTAGGAGGACGCCCTCTGACTGTGTGGTTGCCATGTTTGACTACCGGAGGATACCTAAAATCGTTTGGGGCACCCCTGTATACCCTCTGGTACTTTAACATAGCTAATTATTGAAAATGGACATTTATAGTCTATAGTTGATTTACCCATAAAAAAATGGTGATTTTCCATGGTTATGTTAGTTTACCAGATGGTAATTTTTACCACCACCGGAACATCCTTCCCATTCTGCGCGCCAGCAATGGATTTGTCCACACGTTCCAGCTGAAATTACCAGGTGGTGGTTCAAGGGGTTCCTGCAGGGCCGATATGCAATGGCCAGGATGCCTTTTAAGATAAAGAAACCATAGATATAAGGGATCATTAGGGAGCCATATAGCCATTGTTATAACATATTACACATCATATGATTTAAATTAGTTGACTAATAGGATGAATTATGACGATCAACCTGAAGACTTCGACGATTTGGGGATGATCCCGCTACCAAATCCATGGTTGCGTGTCTCAAGGTGGATTTGATTTGGGATATACCTCATTCTTGGACAAAGCCCCAGTTTTGCACATGTGTTTGCTGTTGGAAGCCTCTTAACTGGCGTGGAGGAAGGTCATGTCCGCCGCCATTTGGGTTACAGACCAGCAGGAAATAGCTTTGTGAGTGCTGATTGCATCTATCAAAAAGCATCCCCAAATTACACTGCAACGAATTAGGGCACCAAACCATAAATGCATCATATGCCACTCTGCCCCAATTCTTTCGTGGCTTGCGTTTGGCTATGGACCAAACCCCATACGCACCCTGGTGCAGAAAAAAAAAGGCTTAGAACATGTATATGTTCATCCCCCGAATCTTACGGTGTCCTAGGTATTAAATTATTGACGCATCACCAATTTAAGGACGGCTCCCCCAAAAAAAAAGGTCTATCATGTGCTTGGGAAACTCTTGGCTCCTTGGCTCCTTCCATTCAGATTGCAGTCCTTAAATGCCGTGAGCTTTGCTCTTCTCGGCTGCACTTCTTCCACTTCATCATCATCATCTTCCTCCTCTTCTTCACCTTGGATATGCTGATTTGAGGTCCCCCCAAAAAATAACATATACATTCATATACACTATTCATATGTACAATGCCAACACCGGATTAATAAACGCCCCCCCCACAAGGTCAGATGGACCTTGTCAGGTCTTTTCTGTTTCACCCCTTAATAATAAGCACCTCCGAACCATAACATTTTGGAGATGATAAGATTTGTATAGATTTGATGTTTAAAACCTCATGGAAACCATCAGATTCCATTGGATTTGATAAGATTTGAGTCTTAAAATCTCATGGAACCCATAAGATTCCATTGGATTTGATAAGATTTGAGTGTCATAACCTCATGGAACCCATAAGATTCCATTGGATTTGATAAGATTTGAGTGTCATAACCTCATGGAACCCATAAGATTCCATTGGATTTGATAAGATTTGAGTGTCATAACTTCATGGAACCCATAAGATTCCATTTAGATTCCTATGAGGGAAGAGTGAGGAAACCACCATGCGGGGTTTGGTGTCCTGTCCAGGGTGTTTATAAAGAATTTTGGATAAAAAACAAATCAGCACAGGGGGTTGATTAATCATGTCCTAGCCAAACGGTTTATTAATCCTGGGGGACCACCTGTTTTTTAATGGCAAAAAAAAACATGGGAGGAGGAGAAGGTTGATTAATAACGGGGTGTTGACTAATCCTGACTTGACATTATATAATTATATATATTGTATATAATTGTATATAATTATATATATATATATAAATTGTATATATTTATATATAATTATATACAATTATATATAATTATATACAATTATATATAATTATATATAATCATATATATATATATATATTCATAGATTCCCCAGTTCTGGTGGATTTTCCATCGGGAAAATTTCACATCACCGACTAAACGAAGCCAGGACACCCTCGTCCATCTCTTCGTACATCTCTTCTCCTTCTTCGTCTTCCTGCAAGTTCACCGGTTTCCATGGGACAACCATCCGAATCCCCCGCACTGTGGGAACCATGAAGATACAATGCACGGTGTGTGACCTACAACAATCAGTTGTGTTTGGGATACATGTTGGTAAACATTCCATACATGTAGCATGTGGGTATGACTTGAAATATTCCATGATTTATGGACGGCTGATGGTGCCAGGGATTTTGGTTCGGATCAATACATCTGGGAATTCAACTGTTTCCGTGGGATGTGTCATAATTATTGACCCATCATTTCATGTTGGTTTAATACTCCAAATATTTCGACATGAATTTGGGATCACAAAAATAACGCGCAATTGAACTGCCAGTCCAATTGAACTGCCTCTCGGGTGACGTTCTTTCCTTGGATAAAGTCAATTTTTCATGTGGTAAATCCAATGCCGTAAAGCGACAAAAATGACTGGGGATGGTTATGATGGTTGAAATCCATGATTGAAATCCAACCAAAAAAAAATGGTTGGCCTGGTGATGTGGGGGGTGGTCAACATGGCCAGGGAAAAAAACTCAATCCCCATCACCTCAGAAAGGCTCCTTAGCTCCATGGCTGAGCTAAGAATCTGAAGCACAGATAGGATCATCATCTCAATTTATGGGGACAAACATAATCCATAATCATCCATTTATAGGATGGTGCCCAGTTCATTAGCTAAGTTAGTTTATAAAACTAGCAATACTTAATACAACTCGCCTTTATGTTTGATATATCAAACACATATGTATATATATATATAGTCAACTGAGCTTTAACTGAGGTTATAAATAACCAACTTAGAAGTGGCGGGGCACCATCTTGTACATGATTTGAAAGCAGTAAGCGGATTCCACAAAATCGTATTGCATCTGACCTCACTCTTGCGGGTGATATCCCCATCTTTTGCTGTGTCAAGTCGCTGATTTTGTGAGTTAAATCAGTTAAATCCAGATCTTTCTTGCTTAATCCCCCATTCATTTCCATGCGTTTCTATGATGTTCGAAACTGTTCCTCATCAACATCCTATCATAATCTACCATGAAAAATAGGAAACATCACAGTTAAAACCATTCACAAATCATGGATTTTCATATATTTTCATATATTCTCATATATTTTCATAGATTTTCATACATGTTCATATATGTTCATATATTTTCCATGACATTTCCATGACATTTCCATGACGTTTCCGGTGAACTTGCCACATTTCCTCCGCCTCTCCTCGGGTTCCTCCCAGTCGCCCGGCGGCGCGCCAAGGGCGTCGCCGCCGTCGCCACCGTCGCCACCGTCGTCTTCGGCTTCCTGAGGTCGCACCCTCAGATTTAATAGGTAAACCATGGGAAAACCATGGGAAAACCATGGGAAAATGGTAATTGACATGGAAAATGGAGCATGATCCATAGAAATAGATGGTTTACCGAACTTCAACATGGTGATTTTCCATGGCGCCATGTTAAATAACGAGGGTAAATATAGGATTCAATACGAATTTTTGATGATTTTTGTGGGTTAGAAAATCCGCACCCCACAGCCCCAACAGGGGCAGTGTTGCTATCATTTCATGGACTGGAGCAACCCCGGTTAAGAAACCATTATTTTTGGGGGGACTGACTACCTGAATGATCTTATGTTTTTTCATGCGGGCTACCCTGGGTAAAATCACTAGGGTGACCCCCCAAAATAATTTTTCAGAATTATTCTGAGGTGCTTCAGTACATAACCCACTACAAAATATTTTTTTCCAAAACACTCTAACCAT
>Ga0126342_10009448_pt1:7500-17482 | contig 17482 bp, 20 predicted proteins | sample Cyp1metagenome_FD_92528 | JGI IMG/M metagenome (GOLD analysis project Ga0126342, IMG submission 92528) | Coral microbial communities from Lord Howe Island, Old Settlement Bay, Australia - Cyphastrea 1 metagenome | ecosystem: Host-associated > Invertebrates > Cnidaria > Coral ... | reverse complement strand
TTATGGTTACCGCAAATGTTGCCAAATTTTGGCTACGGATGTCAAATAATGCCTACGGACGTCAAAAAACAAGGTTTACCGCAAATGTCAGCAAATAGACCCAACATTGGATCCACAGGGATTACATTACATTACATTACATTACATCACATCACATTACATTACATCACATCACATCACATTACATTACATTACATTACATTACATACATACATATATATATATATATATTGCATATATGTATATATATATATATATAATATGTATATATAATATGTATATATAATATGTATATATAATATGTATATATAATATGTATATATAATATAGTGTGTGCGTGTGCATCTCCCCGTGTTGGCCAACCTTAGATCATCTTCAAACGTCACGAATCAACCGGTCACCAGGTCGTCCATCCGATCCGGTGCCTGGGTTCGGTCGCCCCACTCCGCCACGAAGACCGCCAGGAAGACCCGTCCAAGCGCATCCGTCCATTCGCTGCTGTCCTTCTCACCTGGTGACCGGTCGTGGTCAACGTGCACATCTTTAAACGTTGTGCAAATGGTGTTTCAACGTCGTTTTTTGGTGCCATAAAAGGGGCCTAGGAACAAATTGGGCCCATGAAATGGCCGATCAAGAGAATTTGCGGTTTTTACATCTTCAGAGTTTGTCAAGTTTCTTAGGTGAAAAGCAATCGTTCAAAAATGTTCAAAATGAAAAAAAAAAAACACCGGGATGAAACTTGAGGTTGTGATTTGACGGTTAGTGAGTGGGTATGAGTGGGCCATATCATTCATCCATCAGCTTTGATTCAAAAGTAAATCGCAGCAAGCGTTTATCCCAGCATCATCGTCGCAACCCATCCTTCAAAAAAATCCCGCAGAAACCAGTGTTGATCCAATCGCGATCGAACGTGATGAACCTCCATTGTCCTGATATTCATATCTTTTGGCCTCTCAAGCATGATGAAACAAAACAGCCAATCAGTTTGATTGTTGCTGGTACGGGTTAAACCCTTACATCGATATGTTTCTTTGACTAACCGCCTTTTGTTTGGGCTTTAGGCACCCCAGGGTTTCAACCGACCCCACCTTGCATGGATTCCTTGGCTTCAGTGCTGCGTTCCGCGATAACGTCGTCGGACGTGTCGGAGCTCAGGAATTCCACAAGGTATGCTGTGGCCAGCAGGAAGAAGACCTAACATCTCTAGACTGATGGGATCCACTCCAAGTGACTTAACCATAAAACATGCTATCCCTTCCGCACAATCATAAATATGGCCCCATAGAAACCTGGACTTCGTATTGGATCGTTTCATTTTGGCGGACCATATGGTTGTATTTAAGATCAATGGGACAGGACCAACTATATGTACTTAAAAATGTCTGATCATTTTTGTGGGCATCCAATATCATTAGGATGGGAAATGATGGGCTTAGCGATACATATAATTAACAACTATCATTGCTCATTTTCGACCAGATTTAACAGCACAAATATGCACACCCAAAGACCGCCGCGGTTGAAAAGCACAAGGCCCTGATGGAGAAGAACTGCGAGATGGCTACGCCCAAGGCCGCAGCCAAGAAGACGTGTAAGGCTAAGGCCAGAAAGCCACCAGTGAAGGAGATCTTCTTGCCTGGTTTCCCAGCTCCGCTGCTAAATGTTGAACTTCCAGTGGTTACATGTACGAATCGAATCAACTTACCATTATCTCATATCTCAACCCCCAAAAAAAATGTGTTAAAAATCTAATGGGGAATGGCTTGGAAGTGCCATGTTGCCATAGTTCAAGGCACAAATCAGTGCCACAAACCAGGTCTTGTCGAAGATTTCGGCCACGGCCACCACGCAGAAGGACCGCACAATCACATCCATCCGCGTGGCCAGGCTGCCTCCCTTCAAAGGCTTGGTGCCTGCCGCCGAGGCCACAGCTGCCCCGAGGGGTGGCAGGGGGGGAACCCCCTGCTGGTGCAGCTGGATCCGGCCCAGGCGTGCCGTGGCTGCCGTGTGGCCGAGGGAAGTTTGGTTCTCCACGCTGAGCGCCAGGAGCTGAAAAGGCTGCAGGAGCAGCCAAGAAACAGCGAACTTCATCATATGGATGGAGTATGAATAAAGAGTTTTCCTACCAAATGGGAGGAAAACACACAGGAACTAGTACTTCGGTTTCAGTGCATTGACTCGAGCCGCAGCGGCGCACCGGCAGGGCCGGCAGGGGATGTCATCCAGAAGATTTTGCTGTGACTGTGGGACATGCACCAATTCCATAGCCTTGAATTAAAGAAAACTATGATTACAGTATCCTTTTGGAATGGGTTGCACCCTAGTTTCGGACAAAATCACATGAATTGGATCCTCATCTTGGTAAGTTGGTTTGCAACTGGGCCAAGTAGGACTTATGCTGCATAATTATATCATGATATGTCTACAGTTCGAATCAGTTGGATGGGTTTGTAAACCAATTGAATTTTTCTGAAAATAGGATCCCCCATTCCATCCCCTAATTTTCATATGTTTTCATCATTTTCCCCACAAAAATCCGGCCGCAACTGGCCGTTTTTCTCAGTTTTTGTCCCCATTTGCCACTGTTTTGGCCAGGTTCATCCAATGTTATCCCCACAGAATCCCATCAAATCACCATGACTTTCCAATTTTTCTGGGTGAAGTCCCCGTGATCTCCCTAAACCCATGATGGGCGGCTGCATCCAAGCTACCTCTCAGCTACCTCTCGGGGCCGTGGCGCCACGGGCCGCCTCTCAGGGCCGCGGCGAAGGTGCTTCACCCATATGTAGACTGCGATGGATCAGAGAAAAAATATGTCAAAATACATGAGGATTTGCACTTTAGCAATGTTCACATAACTCATTCTAGTGCATAACAAAGTATAACAACACAGGATGCTGATTTCCGGAGTGCTGTTTAAAGTTCCTTTTCAGGTGCTGCCGTATGATTCTAAGTGTACGTGCGAATTGAACACGGTCTCTACACCATCCTCAGCTCCAGTGCATCACAAATTCTCCTCAAAAAAAGTAAGGATGTGAAACGAGAAAAGATGATGAAACATGTACAAAAACTTGGGTTTTGGAAACAGTGTCAACTTCTCATTTCCGATTTTCACCCAGAAAGAAAACATAAAACAGCGACTTTCAGACACCAAAAATGGTCCCCTACGCTGCGAGGTGCCACCTTTCGCTGCAGAGTTCCATCAGTAGCTGGAAGCAGCCAAGGGAGTCGAGATTTCTTGAAGAGCCAGTTCCTTCAAGACATGGGATTTTCGTCCAACATCACATAGCGTACAGTGTAATGATTAAGCATCATTTAGATTCATTGAGAGAATCTAGCGACCAAAATCCACCAAAATGTGATGTTTAAGGTTTTTCATTCACCACTATATAGACTAGATATTTGCCATATGCAGAGAGAGGGGGTGTTAGGAGGAGAAAAACAGCGAATAAACGGTCATCCATTGATCCATCAATCTATCCTGATCTGCGCATCGGCTTTCCAATGCCAAACCTGGCACCTGAGATCCCCCTGTTTTTCCGGTGACTTTCGAGGACAGAAAAAGGCTGCCCACTAAAAAAAACATCACTAATCCCATATGATCCCTATCAAATCCTCACTAATCCCATGATGTCCAAAAATTCTTCAGATCAGGTTCTGCTCCTGGTGCTGAACCTTGTGAGTCATCCTCCACTCATCGGTAGTGGCCCCGGTGCTCACCGCTGCTTCCATTGCTCGCACCTTACCTCGAGCTATCCGGGCTTCTCAGGGAAGGGTGGTGTCCCAAGAAAAAGGAAGGAAAAGTCTAGCCAAAGGCTCAAGGAACCAAACATGTGGTCTTCATTTCCAATATATATATATATATAAACTATAGCATATAATTATATATAATTATATAAGTACATAATATGGTTATATATAATTATATAATATAGTTATATAATTATATCATATGATTATATATAAATATATATAGCTCACCGTCCAAACCACATACTGGTAAATTACACGGTAAATCAAATTGTAAATTACTTCTCGGTAAATCAAATGGTAAATTACTTCTTAAAGCTAATGTCCCTACTAAAATTACTCCAATACGGAGTTAAGTCCAGTTCAGGGTTAGAAGAAAATCATTTCGGTCTTAAAATCATCTCCTACATATATATATATATATATACTATTATTATTATTATCATTATTAGTATTAGTATTATTATTAATATATATATATTATATATATATATCATATATATATATGTGTGTGTGTGTATGTATGTGTATAAATATATATATATATATATATTATACATATACTAATGTAACCGGCCGAGGCAGCTCAAGTTGGATAGCCTTTTCACGACATGATAAAGTCTGATAAAGTATGGGAGAACCTGTCCTGAGGGCTGCTTGGCGACACGGCGCGGGCCGCCCATCATCATTTTGGCTGTCAATATGTCCATCTTTCGTGGGTAGTTCCAGGTATTTCCATCATATTCGCTGAAAAAAACATTTCGATGATATATTTCTATCAACCACACTCCATCTATCTCCATACTATTGACTGTTGATATTTCATGATAATGCATGATATTTCATGGTATTTCATGATATTTCATGATATACACTTTTAAGTTGAGCCATCACCATCCATATCATCCATTGCTCCCACTCTGGTGCCACTAGATGCGCGCCCAAACCTTTCCCAGATTTCCCAGACCCTCCCCAGGCTCCTCTAAACCACCAAGCTACGTTCAGGAGCGTTCAACTTGGCGGAAACCAGCGTGTCTTATCCCACGGTTCATATAAAACACCCTCATTCTGTGATCCCAAATATGTGTTAAATCCATTTAAATCCCCTACGTAACCATGGTCTCCGGGAGGTTTTTAATAATTATTAGAAGGATGGGAGTAGATGATGTTCATTGATTTTCTAGATTCTAACATCTTCTAATTTCAAAAAAGTTGATTGCCCAGACCAGTGCTTGGTTTGCTCTGGCCATAGGAGGGACCAATGGTCAATGCACAACAAAAAAATGCGTGGGCTCACTTTCGTCTGCCAAGCTATGCTGAAATGAGTGGTTCCACAATGCTAATGGATGAACTGCACCATCAACTGGATCCAGGATCAGTTCCAAAAAAAAACACATTGGATTAGTTCGTCCCGTTTGGACATCGCCAAACGGAATGTTACCCCTTTTCTGAAAAACCATCCATCGTTTGGACTCATTTGGGCGAGATACAGTACATCCTCATGTTTCAAAGTTCATGCACAACTTAGTATTGCATTTGTCCAGCTTGAAAAAACGGAAATCATGCAACTTTTGAGATAGTTACCCGCGCAGTTCTCCAATAATTTCTCGTGACGTGGTGGTGATGTCATTATAATTTACCCACACTTTGTGGTTGGTCAGAACCGTGAGAACCTCACATACATCTACATTCTTGTAATAGCTACGTACACACACAGATATATATATATATATGTATATATATAGTATCTACCAAGTACATTAACAATATGTTTCCATTTTTATATTGCTAGGGGGCTGACGTTTGCCCAAAATCCACCGAATTCCATGCGGGACTGCACAACAAGGCTGCAAAGGCCTAAGGCAGCGCCCAGTGCCCACCGTAATTGAACCATGCCTTAAACATATTCTGCATAAGTTAAGCTGTGTTTCGAGCTTTCAACTACAACCCTTGACAAACAACTGCAACACCCTTCCAAAAGAAAAGGCAAAGCCTAAATAAAGCCTAAACTGAGCCTAAATCAACCACAACTAAACCCTCAATCTTCAAAACAACCTGCAGGAACAGCCCCACAAGTTACCTAAACAAGCCCTAATCAGCCAGCAACCCTAAACCAACCCTAAAGATCCCTAGCCCCCCACAGCTGAAACGCTGCACCGACTATTGAGCCCAGGATCCTCAGCTGAGCTTTCGAAGTTCAACCTGGCACTATTTCTTGATGTTTCACATGGTAGGTCTTAAAAGCTATAGTATCATATTTGTATATATAACTAAATATATATATATATATACACCAAAGAAAATGTTATGTCAGAGTTGTGTAAGTACTTATTATAAATCTTAGATAAATAGATAAATAGATAGATAGATAGATAGACAGACAGACAGCTAGACAGACAGATAGATATCTGTCTGTCTGTCTGTCTGTCTGCCTGCCTGCCTGCCTGCCTGCCTGCCTGTCTATCTATCTATCTATCTATCTATGTGTGTGTGATACAACTGATGTTGTTATACGGTATGTTTGCGCCGTGCGGTGCGTATTGACCACTTTCACTTCACCGCCATAAGGATGTTTTTTCGCCAACGGGCTCGGTCTTTCTTGCAACAAAAACAGTGGGTATGGGTCAAGTTCGTTCCATCAAATAAAGGCACCAATGGCACCACAAAAATTGGATCAAAACTATGATCAAATGTCTCCAAAAATCTTTGAAGAGAGTAAAATTGAATAAAAAGCAACAATTGGAGGATGATGGCTCCATGTTTGACCCATAATCAGTTGCAATAACGGATCACTAACTTTCGCAGGATTACGGCCTGCATCAGCATTTCGAAACGCTGCGACTGGATCTGGCTGGTGGTTTCAAATTCCTCCCATCCCAAACATCCCGGGTCCGCAAATGAGAAAAGTCAAATTCAGCTCTGAAACCACCAACCAAAAAAAAGATGATGAAAGGGTCCAAGTTGAGAGGTACTGTATATGTTGACTTGAGCAGTGTTCAAAACCGCCGTTTCATTGTACTGGTTGGTTTTTTGAATGAGCTTTCCCCCACTGGATGGCAACAATCCGCAAGATATTGGATGGTGGTCACGGTGGATTATAGCCCCCTTTCATCGACCAAACGGGACTTTGACCATTTTGAAAGGTGTTGAACACTGCTCAATTGGATTCAATTGGCACCAGAAATGGCCTACAGGGAGTGGACTGGCCGCACCCTGGGGGGGTCTGGAGACATTGACATCTTCCGTTTCCGAACGCAGATCATCGCGTGAAAGTTGCCACCATCTGAGCGGGAGACTCTCATAAAGCCAGAGGCTTCCATCATGTGAGGCGCCACGACTAGCAAGGGCATATCATTGAAGGATGCGATCTGGTCCGGCAACACCTCAGGGTTTAAAAATGTGTGCAAGACAACAGCGTTGTTGGCCAAGCTGCCATCGTTTTTTCCATTGAAAACCTTGGTAATTACTTCAAATCACATCTCATTGGGTTGATTAAGGGAAGTTTTAGACGAAACCATGTGTTTTACCCCAAATAGGGAGTATCCTGCAGATAAAACCCCTTCAACCAAATTCTGGGAACAATATCCTTGGAGTGTTATTATCGCGTACATCATAAGATAAGCATCATGTCATATCTTAATATGATGTGTGCTTGCGTCGATTCATCATGTTACCCAGCGTAGGTGATGAATGACAACCACACCTGGTTTGATGACTCAATGGCCGCCGCATCCCTACAGAGCCGCTTGCAGATTTGAAGCGCAAAGGGCGAAAACGTGAGATCCGAAAGTCGCCGCCCTGCCAGCTGGGTCAAGGGCGCGGTGGCTGACTTCAGCATCTCGTTCTCGACGTCAATTTCCAGAAAGACATCTTTGCTGTTGGCCTGCGAGGAAAAACATCGCAAATCTGATGGTTGAACCGACATTATATATATATCATCTGGTTATTTAACATAGCCATGGAAAATCCCTAATCTGATGGTTTCAAAAAAATGAGCCTCCCTTTTTGGTGGGGAGGGTGTCTTCTAAAACCTGGAAGTTATTATAAGTGACCCCTGGTTTGGATGGTACCTAGCCTATTTCTATGGATAAAAACCGGGACCAATCGCAGGTTTCATGTCGTGGCCAGGGGACAAATGATTCAATCCCACTTAATCAGTTGCCGAATGAATGATGAATGTAATAAATTTATTTACATATATATATATATATCTGTATATATATATATATCATATATCATATATATATATCATTCATATATTATATATTATGCAAAAAAAATGATATGATATGGTATTTAAATGTATTTAATTAATTACATGTATTTACTATCAACTTTGTGGTCCCCATTGGCACACCATTCTCGACCCAGATCCCACATCCCCTGCGCACCGATCTGTTGTCCCCATCCGTCGTTTGGGGCGTCATGGGCGGGGAGCTGCAAATAGAGCTCCTGCGACTCAGCGGGTGCCGCGAGAACTCCGAGAGGCTTTCCAGTTCGTAGGTCCTGGGTGTGGCGTGGCTTCAGCGATTTTGCTGCGATGTGTTTCTTCCGGGCATCAAGGGACCAACAGATGGCCGTGGTAGGTGTTTCTTGTTCAAAAGTTTGGATTGTTGATTCACCATCCTTCCGGAGGGGCCGAGGCTCCAACGAAACAGCTGAAACAACAGCAATGATAAGGGGGTGCGAACACACGGAACGGTGAAAGACCTCCAGACTTTAGGAGCAAAAGGCAGTGAAAATCCAGCACAGCTATCTGGCAGATTTCCTCTTGCGAAGGCAGTATAGCCATATTCATCATGTTTATAGGTTCCATGTTGGCGTCATGTCAACTCTTACCGGCGTCGCCACCCCAAAAACCCACATACAATAAAAACATGTTCAATCCAGCACAAATCTCAACCAGGGTTTCAACCCCAAATAGAACACATAGATATGTTGTGGCAATGCTTTGATTAGATATGAAATTCGCGTACGCGGGATTGAAAATGATATGAAGTGTTTTTTTCTAATTTGTTTTGCCCAAAACAATATTGCGGATGGATTAGTACCAAACAAAATGGTACTAAATCCTCATTATCATCAATGACACATGTTTGTGGCTACAATCCCTGTGGAAAATACAGTATCATCTTCAAAACCATGCAAGCATGTGGTAAATCCAATGCTAAACAATACCCTATTTAAGGTTCACTGGGCATACCACATTGCAGTAATAATAATTGACAAATCATGCTTCAGGATGTTGAATCTTTATACACAAAAGTCTAAGCAAATCTCTTCAAAAGAACAAAGCAAACTCAAAATTCATCAAAAACAATGTCTTTTTGTAGCCGAAAGCCCCTTCAAAAATTGTGTGGTTGAAAAAGCATTCCCTTCAAAAACGCGTCGACACTTCCACATGTTTGTAGCAAATCCGGCGCGATCCCTCGAATTGCTCCTTCCAAATCAAAGCAAAGGAATGATTACCATCTGGTTATTTAACATAGCCATGGAAAATCACCATTTTTAATAGGTAAACCATCTATTTCTATGGGCCATCTATACCATGGCGAAGTGTTAGTCATAACCAGAGGGTATGTGGCTTAGCCGAATCCCTTCCAAACGATGATCTCTGCCCTGCAAGCCCATCCAAAAATATCTCTGCTTGGTGGTTTCAACCTACCCAATATTAATGACGATAGGGGTAAGATGGAACACGTACAATATAACCAAATGATTTCAGGTATGATGAAAAAGTGCAAAAACTATCATGTGCTTGGAAACTCAATTCGGATTTGTTTGGCTCCACAAATTTTTACTAGGGGATGATATGGGTACTAATAATTAATAGCTCCGAAGCGCTCCCTCCCAACCACTGGATAGTACATAAATAGAAAGTATAAGAAACTTAAAACAAAGACTAAGAGAAACTCGTGAACGAAACTTCAGTTTTACACCCTGTTGCTAGATGATCAGTGATGATCAGTGATCCCAAAATGATCCCCAAAATGATCCCCAAAATCCCAAACAAAAACCAAGGGACCCAGTGGGAGGCTTGATCTCCAGCTGGAGGGCCTCGGGCACCTCCGACCGCACCTCCGAGCGCGGCTCTGGGTGGTATGCCAGCGGCTGGACATCCGTGACGTCCCTGGCAAGGTGGAAGGCGTTTGGCAAAGCCAGGATGTGTTTGTTGATTTTTTTCTTAGGATGTTTGGCCATGAAATGATTTGTTTGAAGATGTTTTTGAACT
>Ga0126342_10009448_pt1:0-2500 | contig 17482 bp, 20 predicted proteins | sample Cyp1metagenome_FD_92528 | JGI IMG/M metagenome (GOLD analysis project Ga0126342, IMG submission 92528) | Coral microbial communities from Lord Howe Island, Old Settlement Bay, Australia - Cyphastrea 1 metagenome | ecosystem: Host-associated > Invertebrates > Cnidaria > Coral ... | reverse complement strand
ACGCAGCAAGATGCATTCTGTTGCCCTTTGGAACTCCTCAAAGTCTCGGAAAGCTCGCACCAGTGCGTGCAGGAGGAAGGATAATTGACCTTATATTTTTCTATTGTCGTTGAGCTGACCCCAAAAAAAACTAGGAAATTACAATTGGCGAGAAAACAACGTTTAACATGTTTGGTTGCATGGCTGAACCATCCTTTAATACGTATGATGTTGTACCAGTCGGGATCATCATTCAAATTGTTGGGATGGACCCAAAAACAAAACGGTTGAAAGCTCCGGCCGTTGTGACAGAATAGAAGCACATTTCTCCGGTTTGCGAAGGCCGCTGCTGGAACGCAAACCGTTACGAAAAGGCCTCGAGCATTCGCACGGTTTTTCAAGTCGACGAGTTTTGTTGAAATGGCTTAGGAAGACTTCGACATACTTCGACTCTAGCTAGCACATCCTATAAATCTCTATGCCGTGCACTGTACCTTGCTTTATTATAATGGACTCTATAAACCCCATAACCGTAAATCTCTATAATAGACTCTACTATAACATCTTGACGCCTGAAGTTGTAGCTGGTCATTGGAAACAGAACTGGCCACAATCGTCCCGCTGAACTCAAAGCGCAGGCTGCATCCAATGGCCACATGGAAGGGACCATGGTATATCAAACCAGCTTATCATTCTGATTCAATATGATTCACTATGATTCACACATTTTTACCACGTAACAATAGCATACAATAACCACCTTATTGTAGGTTATTTCTTCATATTTTTCACTATGTTTCCAGCATCCAAGTTTCGCAACTCAAGTTCCAGCCTGAGCCCAACATCAGGGTCTCATGCGCTGATGTGGCCAACTCCGACAGAAACGCCAGAACAATGAGCTGCAGAATCGCGGACCACAGGTCCACCGTACGCGTGGAGAGCATCCCGGGGACCTGGCGGCAAACCGGCCTTTGGAATTGGAACCGCCACATTCGTGGGAAAATTTAGACACGTCATCTTGACGTGGATGACCTTAATGCTTTCTATTTAATGTAACCACTCAGAATGAGGATTTGAGATTATTTTAGATGATTTGATCACCAAACATGACGCTTCAATGGATTGTGCTCAGGAAAAAGTAGAGAAAGACCATGGTTTTACTCTTAGCCCGCGGCAAAAAATGCTCAGTTGGATCATGGTTTTTCAACGGCTTCGCCCAGCCTGTGCTAGCAGCATCAGCAACACTGCTATCACCACAATCCAACATCCGCTGCTTGACAGCCACAAGGGGCGCTCCATCAATATGTTGTAGAGAATATTCATCAAATTCCCAACGCCAAAGTACAAGAGGACCTGACAGTTTTCAGCTGGGGATATCCTGGGTTCCTCGCACAGCACGAGGGCCATCCACGAAAATGTCAATTTCTTGAAATTTGAATCATTCTACAGTAATGTCCATAGTAAGCCTAATTTTAGGGTATGGTTCTTGATCTATGCGCTAAATCAGTAAATAGATGAGTAAATGAATACACAAATAAATACATGAGTAAGTGAATAGTGTAATTAATTCATTGCAAGTAATACAATCAATACATAAATAGTAGACATACATTTATACATATGCAACTGCACGCTTGACCCACGCACACACATAAAGGCATAGATACACAACTTAATAATTCTACAAATACAAATGCATGTACACTCAAAAACATCCACATACATGTAACATACATCTCTATCTATATATACATATACTAATATGATATATGTGTATAAAATTCTATAAAGTACATCAACATATATCAACCAAGCCACAAAAACGATCTTCCTGGCCAGTTCCGTCTTCTCCTCCAGGATCTTCTCATCGATGTATTTGCGCTCCTCGTCGGCCGCCTCGCCGCAGCGCCGGCCGAAGAGAAGCGCCGACGCAAGACGCGCCTTGACTTTCTGACAGATCCAGGCCTGCACCGTGGCACCGTGGAAAAAAATGGATGGGGTAAAGGCACCGTGGATACATCCTGTATGCATATAATACGAATGAGTTTTATATATGTAGGTAGGTAGGCAGGCAGGTAGGTAGGTAGGTAGATAGATAGATAGATAGACAGATAGACAGATAGATAGATAGATAGACAGATAGATAGATAGACAGATAGACAGATAGACAGATAGACAGATAGACAGATAGACAGATAGACAGATAGACAGATAGACAGATAGACAGATAGACAGATAGACAGATAGATAGATAGATATACGTATGTATATATATATGTGTGTATATATATATATATGTGTGTATATATATATAAATATAAAAATACAAAAATATATAATTATATATAATATATATGTGTGTGTGCGTGTGTGAGTTATCATTGTGAAAACCTAGGATTGGTGGGTTGTAGTGCATGTTGCATGTGTACATGCTTGACTGTGCTGCTCGCTTGGTCATGGCTCAAGACGTGGCCACGTCAGCTTTTGCACTTCGCATAAAAAGGGTTTTGCTGCCGGCTGC
>Ga0126342_10009447_pt1 | contig 17484 bp, 17 predicted proteins | sample Cyp1metagenome_FD_92528 | JGI IMG/M metagenome (GOLD analysis project Ga0126342, IMG submission 92528) | Coral microbial communities from Lord Howe Island, Old Settlement Bay, Australia - Cyphastrea 1 metagenome | ecosystem: Host-associated > Invertebrates > Cnidaria > Coral ... | reverse complement strand
TTTTGGTGATTTCTGTTGATCTTACATAGATCTTGGTGGTTGGATACGAAACATCCTATCTCTTTGAGGCCAAGGAGGTGACTGGGTGTGGGAGCTACCAGTGTAGTGGTCATTCCACTTACAATATATATAGTATATATAATATATATATATATATAGCATATTTAGTTTTATAGAATATATTCAATGCACTTTTTCATGAAATGACATTTCGTTTTTCCTGGAATGAAACTGAAAGCTTCAGGAGATTTGCCTGGATGAGCCTCGATTGGGACCCTTGGAATTTCACGCACAGTTCAATGCACTGCGATCCTTCGGGGCGTTCCCCCAGCAATGCAGGTGGGACAGCCCTCGAAGTCCAAGAGTTTTTCCCTTAAAAACTGTAGTTCCAACATTTTCCAACATTTTCCCATCTCCAATACTGCAAATCGCAGAATTGATACATTGAAGGGAAAAAACATGAAAAAAACACTAGAATCATTTGTATTTTGGAGAATAAGTTACAATAAGTAAGATTTTCCAGAGACTTTTCATCAATTTTCATCATCACTTTCATCCATTTTCCAAGATTTCCAAGCAATCCGTCAACTTTTCGTGGATTTTCCAGGAACAGCAGCCTGGAGCATCTGGAGCTCTTCCAAGAGAGTCCTCCCTTAGGTCGCTTGCGGACGAAGAATCGAGGACATGAGGTGACGATCATCAGTTCATACATGGCCTTCTACGTGGTCTGTGTCGTCCCGCTTGGCACGTTGGAAAAGACGTTGGAACATACGTTGGAAAATACGTTTTAATGTGTGATGGATAGTTTTTTTTGAACATTGCCATATATTGCTGGCTGTTCAGTGATGAACTTGTTGGGATATGATATTGATATATAGAACAAGGCAACATGTTTCTGCAGCAGGGGGAAATATTTTCCGAAGATTCAATGTTTAATGATGCGTATTTGAGAATGGCAGCATTTAGCACATGCCAATTGTTTGGGGTACGTTCGATTTTTGAGATAGCCCCATACATGGCTAGCATATGGCACTCTCAGGAATACGACAAGCTTAGATACATTTTTTGATTGGTTCGCTCTCAATATTCTCTAGTGTTTTGTCTAGTTCTCACTTCTCAAAAAAGTTTCCATGTCCTGCCTTGTCGTTTTGCCAGGTGTCCATGATCTACTTCATGACAAATCCTCCCAACCATTTGTACAAGGAGCCCTGCTGATCAGCGCTTAGGAGTGTGTGGCTTCCTACTCAGGTCTGTCCAAAAATACCCCAAAATCCATTGATGAACAAAATTGGCTAATCATCATTTTCCCCATCAAAATGGCAGTAAAATGATGGTTTCATCATCATTTTCCCACATTTTTTAGGCAATTCCATGGGCTCAATCCATCTCAATCCTCGGCGCCTGGAACCTGGCAGATCTGGCAGGAAGTCGAATACCGCGCGCCGCGGTGTAAGATGGTCTCTGACGTGGATGTGGAAGAAAAGACCTGGAGAGAAAGCTGCTCCGCAAAGGTCGGAAAAGTTATGGGATTACTAGTGGATGCAACGAGAAAACTATGATTGTAACATCCAGGGTTGTTGGGATTTGTTGGGATATATGATATATAACTCCCAAAAACAGTTATGGGCCATATGGGTATATGATCATTTATAACTGGGACTGCACCTCCAATATATCAGATCCCTCCCATTGCCATATAGGCCCCCAAAATGATTTTTCATCCAATTCCAACACCGGTCCTGAAGGGGGTGTGGACTGTCAGGGGGGAAGAGATGATTTTTATTCGGTTGGTGTTGTCAAAGACTCATGACTTTTTTTTCATGTTTTCCACTATTGACTCACGGCTGAGTGATGGCTTGAAACTGGGAAAATCCCGTTTCATATCATGAAATCAAATTTGTTGGTCAAACATCTCCCATGAACCGTATGCAAAAAATTAGGCACTCCCCATGAAAAAAAACACCAGTGAATCATCCACCAATGGTGAATTATCCAGCAGTTTTCATCATCCACCAGTGATATATCCTCTATGTTTTTCTATGGTTTTCATCATCGAGCAGTTCTTCCACTTCTCCAAGGTTGGATAGGTTGGCTTGCTGTGAGTTGGGCAAGTCCTTGGGTGGCACGCTGGGGACACTCTCAGGCCTGACTGGCCTGGGACGTGAACGAACGGCAATGGTTCTTTTGTAAACAGCCACCATATAACCAATTATAACCAGATGATATTCATGGTAAACAGCAGGATTTTTCGTGGCTAATCATTGGTACCGATCTTTCTTTAGTGCCAAACTCACATGGTGGCCACGACTTTTTTAGAATGGAGCTGCTGAGTTGCCAAGCAAGAGCTTCCGGTGGATTTGGTAAAGATCTGCCAGGATGCTGCTATGACCAAGATCAGGGCGAGCGATTTGCCTCAAGTTGGTGGAAAAGAGATGCAAGCGCGGGAGTGCGCGGCACTGTTTGAGAAGCTTTGGAAGGAGGACATGCAACACATTTGGCATATTTTGGCATTCACATTTTCACTGACTTGTGTTGAACTTGGACAGGAACTGCTTTGAGCCCAATTGATTGAACAGCCCTGCAGGAAGTTGACCGATGTGGAGAATTCAAAGCAAGCCTTGCAAGGGTCATCATCAAGATCTATGGCATTCGAACCATGTTTTACTTGATGCTGATCATGGCGCTTCAGATCGTCGTGTCTCAAGTATACTCAGTTTATTTGGTTCAGAAAGCATTGAGTCTCCTAGCTGAATTTGTTTCGTGTGCAGCACTGGATGTCATCACTGGCTTGATGGGTGGTGTGACCGTTTGCATCTGGAGTTGACTCACAGGACCCAAGAAACCTGAGGTTATTTCCAATGGGTCCAGAATTACTGGCAGGAGCATGGAATTTTACCTGACCTTCGCGAGCCACTCTTCATGGCTATGGCAGTTTTTTCGGCTCTTCCCATGAGCAACATCTTGCTGAGCTCCATTAACAACCATGTGCCCAAGCTGCTTTTCAGATTCCTAGTGTTGGCTACACTAATCACATTTCATAGCCATGAATATAACACATTAATTATAACACTAATTATATGATATTATATATATATATATCAATAATGGATGGGTTTAGGTTATATTAATACCCATTTATATACCCAGTATATAACACTCATATAACTTATATAACTTAAAACATCTTATAACCCATCAATACCCATCCATTCATAGCATTGCCGACTGGGTCGTCGCTGTGGACTGGATCCGAGGTCTCGTGCCGACTGGACCAGCTGCTCGGCGGCTGGATCTTGTCCATCGTGGTGCTCTAAAAATGGCGAAACAGCGTAAAAAAAACAACCTAACATGTCATCTTAGTATATCTTAGTTTAATCCAACAACCTTAATTCTTAATCTGAATTCTGATCAATCAACATGAAAAACGGGCAGTAAACCAACTGCTCAGTGCTTAATTCTGCTCAGGAGGCTCTGTGGTGGTCTCTCTTTGGCACTGTTCCGCAAAGCGCAACGGCTGCCATGCGCCAAGCTCAACGCGGACGCCGAGGGCCACGACGAGGAAGTCAACAAGGCACCCTGGGACAACGGTGGCCTAAAGGCTTGGTTGCGGCACATTTTTGGGCGCTTGAAGTCTACAATTCTACAAGAATGACATGTGTTGAAATCATTTGAAATCTGGAGATACCTGGAGGAAATGAGATGAACATGGATGAACTGATGGGAGTCTGGGCTTTGATTCCAAGCATTTTCAAAGGCGTTGGGGCCCCTTGGGGCCCCTTGGGGCCCCAAGGGTCCCAAGGGTTCAGCCAGTTACGCCAGGCCACTGGTGGGATTGTGCATATGATCCAAGCCGACCTGATGACTCTCATCAATTATGATGTGAACACCAACATGCAAGGCTGCTACACCTGGCTGTGCCTAGTCGGATGAGATTTTCAATGATTTTCATGCACTGAAATTCTACCCTGCCGTGACGGACTTTTGAACCATCTTTTTCCTATCTCATATATAAACGCAGATCCTTCATGATCCAACAGATTTCTTCTGAGAAGTCTTCGGTGAGGTGCATGTGTGTGAACTCCACCATCAGTGTTGTGATCTTGATGATCCTCTTGTGGAATCGCCTGAAAATGGCCACCTTTTGGGCCATCGCCGTGGCCTTTCCCATGGTTTTCTTCTCGATGGCAATGAGTGCTGGCTTGGGCCATGCCATGTTCCGCTTGCAGGAGCGGAGACGCCTTGTTGAGGCTGAAGACAATATGTAACATACATTAACATACCATAAAGGGAAGTATACTGTATACTGTATACTGTAGATGGGGATTTATATTGACATACCACGTTGACATACTATTTGATTTGAACAATTTTGAACATACTCTCTTGAAAGTCCGAGCTGTGTGTAGGACTGATGTATGACTTGTGTGGTTATTTTTAGTGTTAAACCACCCATGTCATGTTGGAGCTCCAACAATTTTGACCCATACCCATACTAACCATATATTACACATATGAGTCTAAAAGAATTACCAACATATCTAATATATTCCCCATATATTACCCACATATTTTCCACATCTTATCCATATATTAGCGATGTTTGTAGTGTGAGGAGTGCATGGACAAGCGCATCTCCACCTTGCGCGAAGTCCTCTTTGGCATCCGCGTGGTGAAATGTTACGCCTGGGAGGAGGCCATGCAGCGACGGATCTCGCAGATGCGCAAAGAGGAGGTGATCCGAGGGATGGTTTCGGCGGTTTTTTCGCCAGGGTCCATGGTGTTCGCAGAGACCCCCGAGTTCTGGCCACGTTGCAATTTGGAATTGGAAGAAACATAGCGAACAAAATGGTGGCGATGGTGGTGGTGGTGATGATGATGATGATGATGGATTTTTAGCAGTATGTATGCACCATTGTTGGCCGAAGCCATAAATATCATCAATGCCTTGCTTCCGGGATGGTTTTCTTTAAAAAACAACCATCCAACAAGTATCCCAATGGGATGATGCCCGACCAATACGTGGGATGCCACCAGGTTCGGAGTATCACCCGCTACTACAGTTTCCTGGGCATCTTTGTAGGGATCTTCCTCACCTTTCCAAGATTGCTGATCCTTGCGGGGATTTGGGGATACTCAGCCATTTATGGACATCATGATGTAGCTGGATGATGTGCATTTAGTCGCAGATCTTTTTATTTTCCCCTGACCGTCAATCCACTCGAATTTCCGGAATCTTTTTGTAGTTTTTTGACCACCTGAAATACCTGAAGCAAATATCAGGTAGCCACGATCTTCACATGCATGCAAATCCTCTCCAACCTGAAGAACAACTGCGATTTGTTCACCAAATCCTTTGGTCGTGTCATTGTGATCCGCCCAAGTGTGCTCCGGATTGAGAACTTTCTCAAGATGACGGAAGCACCAGTGTTGCCGCCCGAGAAAACCCCAAGCTGGGTTTCCATGTGGCATCAGAGCATGGTCAGCGATGAGCCAATGCTGACACGCAACGCTCCGAGGAATTTGGTGTTGAAAGGCAGCTTCAAATGGGGTCCAGAGACTCCGGCAGTTCTTCATGATCTCAATTTAGAAGTGAGTCGCGGTTCTCTCATTGCCGTGGTAGGAGCCGTTGGGTCAGGCAAGAGTACACTGATGCAAGCGATTTTGGGAGAGCTTTATCCTGTGGATGAATCCGTGGCGCACATCAGCCGGCCAGAAGTGATTGCTTATTGTTCACAGATCCCTCACATTGCCGAAGGCACCTTGCGGGATAATATCATCTTCGGCCAAGAGCCGGATGAGGATCGCTACAAAGCAGCGATTCACGCTGCATCCCTGGAAAATGATTTGAAGATGTTCCCTGCGGGTGACAGAGTCCCCATCGGCAGCCGAGGGGTTGCACTTTCAGGTGGGCAACGTGCACGAATTTCGATGGCCAGAGCAGCGTACCATTTGGGTGCAGAGACTAGATGGATTAATGATAGATAGCCATAGAGATCTTGATTTTCGCGATGTTTTTTTGTTTCGGTTCCATTCCTGAATTTAACATGGAACCGCTTAAAATGGTCATATCTAATAGGACAATCATCTTCCAGACATTTTCGGTGTTCCATGTGAAATTTGGGGGGTGTTGACCTACCACAGAATTCACTAAAAATTCATGCACTTAAAGCTAAACCAACTTACCCTGTGGTAGTCTAAGATAGGCATGGTTACAATGACCAATTTATTGGTACATCGATGATTTGCCTTCCATGGATTCCATAGATTACCTTCGCCTGGCCGAAGCACCAAGGAGCTCATGCTGTTTGATGATCCTTTTGGTGCTGTGGATGCCCCCACCGCTATGGCCTTGCTGGAAAGGCTCCTTCTTGGTCCGCTGCTGAAGGGCAAGACTCGAGCATCGTGGCGGGACCATGGTTGGAGGATGTTTGAGGGGATGAGCCGGCTCAGATATAGCGGCGATAAACTGGTGCAACTGCTAGGCTTTTGACATTTTTTGACCCATAATTCCATAATAGTAAAAAGAAAATCAAAGAACGCATTTTGTGGTGATTAGTTCCATTCTGGAACATGGACCAAAAAAAACATTGGGGTGAAAAGCAGCAATTCTGCCTTAAGGTAGTGATACTTCAGCCGGATGCGGAGCGCCTTCGCCACTTTGACCAATTGGTGGTCCTCAGCAATGGACGTCTCGTGGAGAGTGGCACACCGGAAGAAGTCATGAAATCGCAGGAGCGGTCCGCTGGAGTCCGTCCTGGAACACAACATGTGGCCACAGTAAGAAACAGCTGCTTAATCTGCTTATAAAATTGCAGGAACAAGTTACTTAATTCTTATGGCAGAAAGCATGATGAAAGTACCAATGTCTATTTTGACTATTTTGGACTATATGGTATCTGCAAGGGTGCGTTTGCCTCATACATGATTGGCGCTGTTTCCCATCTGCATGAAGCGTTGATCATGTTGGATGACATGATGCAACTGAAGATGTCATTTTGCCATATGTCTGCAGATGTCAGAAAACACGCCAGACGACTGGTATGTTTTTTTTTGTTTTGCATCATGGAAATAAGCTCTTCCAAACATCGATGGCCTTTTCCACCTCTGGTTGATTCACAGTTACCCCAAATTGAACAACCACTGGGTTCAACCGTTTAACCACCATCTTTTTTTCCCAACAAGACATCACATATTAGTGCCAACATGTTCCAACCGGCAGGCCTACACAAGTCTGCTTCAAACAGCTCCCAGTACATCTGGTACCTTCTTGGACGAAGGGCCTGCCATGGTCCGATCTGCAACTCCCGACCGCGAGGAGAAAGCGGAGAATTCCTCCCTGCGGGAAGAGGAAGCTGAAGTTCGACCCACAGCAGAGATGGTGAGTTACTATTGTCGCATGGGAAAGTGGAGAAATATCTTGAATTGTTGCTTGATCTTCTTCATTCAGGTCTACATCTACCTTTTGTGCGACCTTGTCCTGGCGACATGGACCAACAAGATGTCCAAGACACCCGAGATGGATGACAAGCCGTACCTCTTTGGATATTTGTTTTGGCTGATTTTGGGGACGATTTTCTGGATCATTTGCTGGACCTTTGGTGAATTTTTCACCCTACGGATCTCTGCACAGATCCACGGGGACGTGTTGCGTCGCATTCTACGTGCTCCCATCGACCGCTTCTTCGACAAACACCCGGTGGGTCGGATCATGAACCGATTGTCGGCGGATTTGTCGGTGGTGGACCTCTACCTCTTTATGAAGGCCACCAGCACCATTGCGATTCTATACCAAACCTTGATTCCCCTGATGTATGTGCACAGCGTGCTGCCAGTGGCAGTTACCTTTCTGGCGATCCCCTTCTATTACCTCATTTGGTCCTTTTGCGTGCGATACTGGAACACCACAGTGCCATTGAGATACTGTATGTCCAGTGCGCGATCGGATGTCAATAGCTTGATTTCAGATGTGATGAACAACAATGTTGTGATCCGTGCATATCGGGATCAGGAGCGAATCTCTTTGGAGATGTGTGATGCCTTAGACAACCAGTTGAAGGCTGGATTGTTGGGTGATCGTGTCTTGAGAAGATGGCTGGTGAATCGTGTGGTCTTCATGTGGAGCTTCTACACGACCACTATGTATATGGTGGGCCTTTTGACTCTCAGCTACACATCAGACAGATGAGAAGTTTTCTGTTTCTTTAACTATGTTCTTTTGTGTTCAAAAATTCAAAAACACTAGAGTTTACACGGAGCCTTTCTCTTTTTTGTTTTCGGACAGCAACATATAACATATATTATAGAATATATATCGTATATTATGGTCGACAGGAATGCGAGTAGCATTGGCCCTGGGACTTTGGGTCTTTGCTTGACCAATCTTCTCCTCTTGGAGACTCTCATTGAGCCCAATTTGGAAGCAGCCACTGGAGCCCAGTTCGAATTCATTGCCTTGTCTCGGATTCACGAGTACATGGGCGTGCCTCAGGAAAAGGATATGAGGAGCCGGATGAGCTGGTCCCGGTTTTTTGCCCATATTTTTATTGACATTTACCTTGGAAGAAAAATTCACTGGGTGAAAGTGGAATTGTGTAGACACGCATTGATGATCATTGATGGTAGATTCTGTTAGATGATGATGTTGATGGATTTTGATGGTCCCATGGCCAACTAACATAGTTGATGTTGTAACAGGTCAGCCATCAGCTTTTGGAAGCCGCAGGACTTATGGAGACCAGCGCTATCGAAGCTTCACAGCCCGGCTTTCTGTGAAGCAATTGGGCAACTTGAAGTGGACTGCCTCTGAACGAGGCGAAGCGCTTCAGAGTTACAGAGGGTACATGAGAGTACTATGAAAGAGGCATCAATTTATAATTTTATATAATTATTAAAAAAAACAAACGACAATTTCTGTAAGTCGTCGCGTTTTGCGATGTCGTCATTTTTTTCGAACATCACGTCCATTCATGTTTCTTTTCCATCCTTCTTCTTCTTCAGTCTCTTAGAGGTTGAAAGATCACAGCAGCGAATCCGTCAGGTGTTGAGGTGTCGCGGCAGGGCAAGGCGAGACATCACGGTCGCTGTTCAGAAAGTCCATTTATGGCAACATTGGGTATGGAGATCGATAGAAACATATAGAAACTAAGTAACTAGGGGTCCTAGTTTTAAACATTTTGAACAGGTACCCTCTGGTAAACTAACATAACCATGGAAAATCACAATTTTTTAATGGGAAAACTCACTATAAACGGCCATTTTCTATGTTTGACATAACCAGAGGGTAGGTCATTGTTGGTTTCATCTTCGATTTTCACATATTTTCACGTTCCCAAAATCTCCAGAAAATTCAGCTGGCATAGCTGGCCGGAGGTGAACTCTTTTTACGGCAAGATTTTTTTTGGGATGTCGATCTATCCGATAGATCACCAATCATGATAGAATCTGATAGATCATAACAATGATGACATATGTTGAATTTAGATATTTCTTAATGATTTCTAAACGCTTCTAAACGGTTTTTCAGAATGTTTAACATAATGTTTAACACGGTTTTTCACGAAAAAGGCTGTAGGTCTAATGCCTTTCATCAGAAGCGAGAAATCAGACCTTGGGCAGGTGGTGCTGCAGTCCAATGCCGAGGGGACTGCCTTGGTCCCTGCCTTTGATGGCGGCAAAGGCGCCGTAAACGTGGCACGATGAGCTAAATGGCTATGTACTGCAGGGGGACATCCTGGGATCTACTGTAGTGGGATAATACTAAACAATCTGAGATGTTTAAATGATTTGTGTGTTTTTTTGGATGTTTCTTGATGACTTTGATCAGGAATGATACTGAATTTCATGGATTTTCACCCTTGGCTGATGATGAATTTCTGGCTTTTTGGGGTGTTTCTTTTTGGGATCCATTTCCATCAAGGCATTTCTTTTATGGGCAATGCAGTCAGGAAGCGAAGATTCCAACGAGGGATTCATATGATCAGACCGGACTTGGACGGAATTCCGAGGCATCTTTCGACCATTTTTCTGGAAGTACTAATCCGACCAATAACAGCATATAACAACATATAACAACATATAACAACAATAACAACATATAACCACATATAACAACATATAACAACATATAGCAACATATAACAACATACAACAACATATAACAGCCAATCAATATATACAATGTCTAAACAACCAATCTGATAATTCCCAGTATATTCCCAGTCTTTGGTTGGAAGTTGGATTCCAATCCATCACTTCAGGAGGTCGCGGTCGCTGGGGGGACCTCTGCCCTACCAGTCCCGAGCTTCAGAAGGCCCAACACCTTGGCTGAGAGCCATCCAAAATCATCCGAGAACTGTGGTCAGTTACCTCGCAAGAATCCCTGCAGCCCAAATGGGTCCACGGCAGTCTCAAAATTTGGGATAGTGATGATAGTGGGATACGCTAAACTTAACCAACAATTGCCCCATTCAACATAAACCATCATAAACCATTTTTGGGATTTTTTGGGCCCAACATTTTTGGGCAAATGACCCACATGTCCCAAGCTGGTTCAGCATCTAGGAATGTTGACCCATACTGATAGGATGCCACGGATTTGTCGGATCAATTGTGAAACGAGCCTGGCATGTGCTGTGGCACACAAGTGGCGCTCCCCCGTTCAGTCTAAAGCATCACGGTGGACATTTGCTGCTCGTTCCAATGAAACAAGTGATTTCTTGGGTTCCAAAGCTTAAGATGCTTAAGACATTCCAAAAAAGCGTATGGTAAGACCGTGAAATCCCATCATGCTTAGTAGACTTACCCTCGGGTAATCAACCGTGGCAATGGGAGATCCCCAATAGATGAAGGGTTTTAATAGGACAATCATGGAACATCATCTATAATGATTTTCAGTTGCCATGTTTGATTACGGAGGGTACACGACATATCTAAAGATGACGCCTTTAATCTAGGTCCAAGATGGAGAAATTCACGGATAGTGTAGCCACTCACTCATGGGATATTTGTAGCCTCTCAGATTTAGGCCACCATCCTGGCAAAAATCATCAAGTCCGAGTGGGTGAACTGAGTACCTCAACCATTCTTCACCTACAATCCACAGTATTCGGATGGTTGTTTCTGATTTTTGCATATTTTTGCTCTCCGGGCCTTCCCGCCATTTCTGAACCATCCAATTGGCCCATATTGGCCCACTCGACAGGCGGAAGATTGGCATCGCATCGTCTCAGTGAATGACGTGACGAGCAATGCCAAGGGGATGGCCCAGGAGCTCTGCCGCCACAAAGTTTCAGCAGTGAGCTTTGCAGGAAACCAGCAGGCAAGGTATGCCATGCTATGCCGGGTATGCCGATGTTTTTTATGGCATGAAATGGCCATGAAATGACGTCCGCCATGATGGAGACTTGAAAATTCGGCATCTGTAGCCACTGTAGCCATAAGAACAGTGATATATCCCTCATGTTGTTGACTGGAGAGTCCCAGCTTGTCCCAGCTGTCCGCTTTGGCGCAAGCCGGCAGGTCTTGTTGGATGTCCAAAGTGGCTGGCTCTATGATGGAGCGCAAATCAAAGTGGAGAGTATCCGTGCAGGTTATGGTGACATACAGCGAGATGTGCTAAAGAACGTCAGCCTTACTTTTGAGCCGCGTACCAAGGCGCCACCTGGGAAGGCCAATTGTCATTCTTGGCGGTCTTGGGATTCACATCCAATATACATCCAATGATTTGAATGGATTTCTATGGATGTCAGTATCAAACGCTCACGGACGCCCACACTAGTTCCAAGACGCTTTCCTGTCAAAGATTCCTTTGATTTTCAAAAATAGAAAGCCCAATCAGCCTTTCCAAAAATTGGTTTTCCAGGTGGGTATCGTGGGCACCACGGGCTGCGGTAAGAGCAGCTTCCTCCTGGTCCTGCTGCGCGTGTTGGAGCCGCGCGGCGGGCGGGTGCTGCTCAACGCCGTGGACACCAGAGACATTGGGCTGGCAACGCTACGAGAAGCCATGGGTTTGGTGCCACAGGTTGGGGAAAATCTCGTGAGTTGGGGCTGGAGGGGGCTGGAGATGGCTGGAGATTTTTGGATAGATTTTTGGTTCGCTTTTTGGATGTTGAAGATGTGAATTTGATGATGAGGAATGTTGAAAATGGAGGATACTGGTCAACATTCGATATTTAACATAGATAGAGCAATATAAGATCTACAACATAGGTTGGCACCCTTATATGATCAGCCTGATCAGCCCATGTTTTTCCACCGTTCGCAGCACCAGAGGATCCAGTACTTTTTTCGGGCACTTTGCGGCACAACCTGGATCCCTTCGAGCAGTTCACGGAGGGCCGCATTTTGGAGGCGGAGATGGGGTGGTTTCACCATTTTGATGGTATAATGTGGAATACTGATGAATCATGGGGATATTTTGGGGATAATTTATTAATTTATGATAATTTAAGGTTTCTGTTTTTTTTCCAACACGATGATTCTTAATATGATTCTTGGCGTCTGAAAATGATTGGTATACCGGTAGACATTACAATTTTCATGGGGAAACTGAGGTTTAAACCAGTGGATGGAATGGGGTACCTTTTCCAGGTCTGATGGCTTAGACCATCTTAAACCCTAGGTTTTTCCATCAATTTTGGGGGGATGAAGATCATTTTACCATCATTTCACCCGCGATTTTCCAGGTCAAAAACCAAGGCCCCAGCGTTTTGTCCAGGCGCTCCGAGTGGCGGGTCTGGCCGAGATGGTCGCAGCGTTTCCCAAGAAATTGGAGCATCAGATCAGCGACGAAGGTGGGGGGTCCAACCAGCTGGGCCACATTTTTCATCATTTTTCCAGGTTTTTTTGGGTGTGGAACCATAGCCACTATGATTTTTGGAACGCCACTGTGATGTTTGGGAAAACTTGGGAATTCTTGTACACCAGAACATGTTTGGATTTTTTTGTTGTGCTCATCCGCAGTAACTTGGGACGCAGTAACCACCAGGCAGCAACCTGAGCTTCGGAGAGCGACAGCTGGTCTGCCTGGCGCGGATGGTGCTGCGGCAACCCGCGGTGTTGCTGCTGGATGAAGCGACGTCGGCGATCGATCCCAGTACCCAAGAGAAGGCCCATGGGCCGGGGTGGGTTGGCCATAGGGATGGAGGGTGGGGATGGGGATGGGGATGGGGATTGGGTTGAAATCCTAAACTGATTTCGAAAATCCGAAAAAGTTGACGGATTTTTTTTCAGAATAAGCGAGGATCTAACCACTAGGACCACTAGGAACTGGATATTACCAGGATGAGTTCCGAAAATAGGACCGTGGAGAACCCTCGGGATGACTCCTGGAGGTTCTCTAATTTTGACCCTTTCTGTGCAGCCAGTCCAGGCATTTAGGGTTACACTCTCCAAAAAATGGAGCATACCCACGATTCGTGGCGGTGGTGTACTGTAGCAAATCATTTCCACATACAAAAACATCATAACATCATATTATTTAATGGCAATTTGATGGCCATCTTCAGCGTCTTCATCTCCCAGGTGCAGGAGACTATCAACTCGGCATTTCCAAGTCTGCAGCTTAGATGTCGCCGATGTCTAATTTAGTAACCTTCTGCTGTTTCACACTTTAGGCAACGTTACTATCTGGTTTCCATGTCACCACAGAAGTAAACTTTTTGTAACCAGGTGAACTGCTTATCATATCTTTAAAGATAGTTGAAGTGGATTTCTCTCACTTTGTGCTGCTTCTCAAAGAACAAGGCTCAACCCTTGTGGCAGTGGCCCATCGGCTGCTTGGATTCAGCCATGCCCGGGCTTCGAAGCACGAAAGCGTCATCACAACAACCGAGCTTTGAAGGGGATTGGATTTGATTCTCTGAGATCAGGATTTGATTTTCCAATTGATTGATATCCATATTTTTTTAAAATATCATCAGACACATCCAACATCCATCCGGCCTAACGACCGCATAAAGATGCAGAAAAGTTATTTTCCACTCCATTGTAATCGGAATCGTTGCATTTTCCCCATTTTCTAAGGGGTTGCTAAGTTGCAATGTGCCTATCAATTTCAGAAGGCCAGGCCGGAGAATTATGAATCACCAAAAACCATCAAAAACGATCAACAAAAGCGGTCAACAGCTATCACAAACAACCGTGAAAAGCATCAATTCATCCCAATTTTGGCCGCATATGTCATCATATTTCCATATATTTCCATATATTGCCATGTATTTCTATAAATTTCCTGCCTCCGAGGCTGGAAACCATCATGGACTTTGATCAGGTGGTCGTTTTGGAGAAGGGCAGCGTGGCAGAGCAGGGCTCCGCCCAAGAGCTTCGCGAGAAGCCGCAGGGCTTGTTTCGAAGGATGCTGGCGGCCAAGCGATGATGGTGGGGATGGGGGTTGGGTGGGGCCCTGAGGATGGGGGATACCAAGCCACTGATGGATTTCATCATTTTTCCTATGAACACTTGGTATTTCAAGGGTTTTTTTCGGCAGACACCTTATTTTCAGACACGCGCACCTGATGAAGGATGACTAGAATATATGGTCGGACTTCAAAAGATGGGAAACCCAGGAAAGAAATCATTTGTTGATTACTGTAATCCCATCCCCCTAAGATTAAACAACCCATCAATGGACCCTACTTCAAGTGGTTTCATCCCTACTAAAAACCCATGGGGGTATTTGATATGAACGGGGGATGGGATTAAGATTCGCCTGGGATGGGCCTTGCAGGCTGCGGTGGCAAAATGGGCGCACATGGATGGCATAGATGTGCAGCACTGCAGCCCCGCCCATGTGGGAAAGAGGTTTAGTTCGCCCGTGAAAACATGTAAATGCTGAGACGTTGTGTAGTTGAAGCTGATCTATGGATGATTTGTGGCAAGGCAATTCGAAATTGTCGCCCATCATTTTGCTAATAGCCTGAAAGAGGCGGTGAAAAAGAGACGCTTCCCAGACTGACTGCCTTTGGTATGTGGGTCGAAAATAGGGTGCCTCTAAATTTTGGTGTTTAATCATCTTCAAACATGTTTGATCATCAATTCCCTATTAAAATGGCAATCTTGGTTGATGTCTCATGTTCAGACATAACCATGTACGTTTTGCCACTTGTCTCAAGGCGCAGCAGTCGCGGACGGACGCCGTGGCCTCTGATTCCCAGTGATTCACGGTTTTTTTTTCACCTTGCGGAGGACCGAAGGTCAAGGAATGACAGGGACATGGCAACGTCGCCTCAGCAAAAGCTGCTGGCTCAAAGTGAATTTGAATGGTGAAGGCCAGCAACACCAACCAACACAGAGATGCACACAAGATACATGCCCTTACATACAAGCATCAACTAGTCACCAGGCCAGGAAAAATTAGCATGGACCCGACCATGAAAAAATGCAAGACTGAGAGATTATCTGATGCTGATTCAATCTCCAAATCCTCATGTGTAAGTCCAAGATGGGGGGCATCACCTACTTTGTTTAAACATGTATCAACCATAATTCAACCATAATTCAACCATCCCAGCATTTCAAGGTACCCATTGCTGCTCGATGCAGTCGTGATGAATGGCTACTTCAAATCCGAGTCTGGGAAGGTCAAAGCTGAGAGGGGAAGCACCCGATGGGTCTACAACAACTTCCTTCGGAAACAGACCAAACTGCGCTGGGTCTGTGGCTTGTGCAATGTTTGGTGCAAAGATGAAAACGGCTTCAAATGTCATTTGGAACATGAAAATCATATCCGAAAATCCGAGATTGCACGGAAAAGCAAAGCGCCGGACTTCAAGATGAGTCCTCGAGATGAGGCATTTGCGGCTAGCTTCGTGCAATATTTGGCGCAGAACTACTTGAATCGAAAGGTCCTTCTACATGAAGTCTATCGAGAAATGTATCCGGACGATCGCTTTCAGAGATTGATGCAGGACACTTGCTGGGGCAGCCTGGGCACTTTCATCAATGCACTGAGCAAAGCTGGTGAATGTGAAGCGGTGAAAGGGCCGAAAGGCTGGGTAGTTCGGATTGACCAGGACATGTTGATTGCTGCCGAAGCCGAGCGGGACGCCAGGGACCAGGAAAACCGGGAAAACCGGGAAAACCGGGAAGACCCGGGAACTGGCGAAGCACCTGGCGACGTCGATGGTGAGGCATCGTGTTTCCTCGCTCAGAACGATGCAACGGTGCCTGCAGTGCCTGAGGCCAGATCCAAAAGGATGCAAGCCTCGTGGGCCGCGACCCTGACGCCACCGGCTCCCAAACGAAGAAAGGATGACGGTGGGGCACGGCGTGCAGCGGCCTTGGCACGGGAAGCCAAGGCGGAACGGAGCGTTGAGGAAGCTCCGGAAGCGACCTTGGGATCCAATGACCGAGGAAAGGTTACCTTTCAGCTGGGCGCTCGGCCCAAGGACAAAGATCTGCCGAAACTGGCGTCCATGGCGTCAATGCCACTTTCTTCTGATTCACACTGTAGCACTGTTTCCACGTTTTTTTGGCCACCAGGTCTCGTGGTGAAGGTGCTTTGTACCGAAGCTTTGGCAGGCAAGGCTGCAGGGCTGAAGGCTGAGACGCTGGAATCCTTGGATTGCAGCATGGTCCAGGTGCGTTTGCTCAAAGCCGTGGATGGTAAAGAGAACTTGCTGATCTCGGTGAGACCTGAGCTGCTGGAGACCGTGTTGCCCAAACTGGGCAGTCCTGTGCTGGTCTTGGAAGGAAGCGATGACGAGAGCATGGAAGGCATTTTGGACTCCGTGCAGACGGAGTCCTACAGTTGTACTGTTCAAATTGGAAGCTGCAAAGTATCCGGCTTGCCATATGAGCGCGTTTGCAAGATGGCAGCATGAAACAGTGCAGCCGGAATTGCAGCAAGATTTTGTCACACCATGTCATATATGGGGTTTCCTGAAATAAATGCCCCAAAAATTCAGTGTTTTTTCATGGTTTTGAAATATCATGACTCTTATATTCAACTTACTTTAATTCATTTAAATATACCATACACTTATTGACTTATGAATTTAATTGAACCATATTGGGGTATCCTCCCCTTTTCGGACAAACCCATTTTGTGTGTCTTGGACTTTTGACTCAAGGCCGAGAGCAGCCACAGCCAAGTCGGAAACCTCGCCACGCACCAAGTTGGTGAATGTTCCATTGGTTAATATGGGCTAGTCACCACTTTTCCTATATGGGGATGGATCAATACCTATGAAAATACCAGCTATTTAGGGGGATGAACATCCATAAATCCCAGCTATTTTGATGTTCACCAGGGCCATATTTTTCTATATATTCATAGCTGTTTTGGTGGTAATAGCATGGTATGCCCATGGTAAATACATGTAAATACCATGGTATAGCCCATTTTCAGACAGCCACTGTTTCCCTGTGTCTCTCTGCCAAGGCCGCGGAAGACTGACATTCAGAGCCCGCGGCACTAGCAGCAACGTCAGCGCCAGGTGGCTGTTGTTAGTGAAACATGAGGTAAAAACAACAACAACAACAACA
>Ga0126342_10009446_pt1 | contig 17484 bp, 6 predicted proteins | sample Cyp1metagenome_FD_92528 | JGI IMG/M metagenome (GOLD analysis project Ga0126342, IMG submission 92528) | Coral microbial communities from Lord Howe Island, Old Settlement Bay, Australia - Cyphastrea 1 metagenome | ecosystem: Host-associated > Invertebrates > Cnidaria > Coral ... | reverse complement strand
GTAAATTATCATATTTCACTCACCTGAATAGTTCGGCCATTGGGGGATGATTCCCCTTACTAACCATAATTCCAGGTTTCGGTCGCAGTGAGGTCGTTATAATTTACCCATATATATATATATATTATATTATATATATATATATTCCCACTATAAACAACATGATATTCCTAGATATTCCTAGTAGGGCTGGTTTCATACCACATGGTTGTTGGTGAACTCCCCATTTTTCAAAACCCAGGAGCCTTCCCAATGGGGTGGGATGGTGAGATTGGGCATGGGGCATCCTCTCAAGACACTACTTTTTCAACAGGTAAAATGCAATTAAAGCAATTAACAAATGATTTGTTAAATAACTATATCCTGCTTACCACAAAATTGGATTTCTGAGCAGGGTGTTGTTTAATGGGGGGACCAACCTAAAGCTTTATTGCCAAACATTTTTTGGAATGTGGGTGTTGATTAATCCGGTTTTGAATATGAATATGAATTTGTTCATTAATTATGTATACTACCATTCAAATCTATTATAGTCCTATATGAATTCCATAAAATCGATGGAATCCCTTTGGTACACCGGAATTTCTTGATGGGGAAGAAAATCCCTATTGTTAACAATGAATTCCTTTGTATATCTGGGTACATTATAATATTTCACTAACCTGAATTAAGGCAATTTGGGAATGATTTCCCTTACTAACATTTACTAACCATGATTCCAGTGAGGTCGCAGTGAGGTCGTGATGAAATTTACCCAGATGGATGATTGTTTCATTCCCTCCCCACTCCGCCGCCTTGGCCCCGGCCGAGCGTCGCCAGCCGCTGGTGCCGGCCAAACTACTCCGAGCCAGGGCGGTGGTGACGAAGGTGGAGACTTCTGCCCTGCTGATTTCACCGAGAATGGGAAGTTCCCATGGGGATTGATAGGGATTCATAGCTGGTTCATGAGAGCTAAGTTGGTTATGAACTCCAATCACTAGGGCTTATGGGGGTATATTATATATTCTATATAATGTCTATATATATATGTACTTAAAGATACTTAAAGGGGATCATAAACCAATTTATAAGTGGGGGACACCACCCTGTAGGTGAGCACTATGCTAAAATCGAGGTATATCGAGGTATCTTAATTAGCGCATGTTACAAACCGTTTTTTTAGTGATTGCCAGATTAAGAACCATTCGACAATTCTGTGATCAGCCAATCATTTTCCCCATATAGTTATACCATGTTATACCAACTAAAAAGTATCTGAACATAGTTTATCAGAAATAATTCATTCCCTGATAGTTTTTTGAATATGCATATAGAAAGTTAAGAGTGGTTCTTTCTTCAGGTTTTGAACTGTAAGATTTCTCAAATCGGATAATTCTGTTGAACTGTTCGGCGTTTTGGATCCTCGCTACAACCGACTCACATGTCTTGTAGCCAGCACCACACCACTCAACAGGAAAATCTTGGGCAGTCTTGGAAATGTTTTTTTTCTGACCATCCGCAAAGGATTTTTTAAGTCCCTCAGGGAATCCATGCAATCTCTGCTAACACTACAGATACTCAGCCAAGACAAGAAGATAAATTTGCAAACAAGAAATTCATCCATTTCGTCCATTTTTTTGCATACACTGGTCCACCCAAACTTCCGTTTACCCGATCTTGATCCAGTGTCCCTCATCGATTTCTCAATATAATATATCTTCCATGTTCATCTCACATGTCCCACATGAACCACTTGAATTCTGTCCATTCTATTCCCCCAAAAAGATCCAGTTCCCATCATCATCCATGTTCCATGACGGTCCCATGGCTGGCTCCATGGCCATGGCTGGGTGAAGCCCTGGGACTTTCCCATCCTTTCCCCATGGGATTTTCCAAGGCACAGCACGCTACACACGGATTTCATGATGCCAAAGGCTGTGCCGCGCTCGTGCTCCGGCACCAGGTCACAGATCATGGCCTGGCCGATGGGCATCACCACCTGCGCTTGGACCGGCGACCGGCGACCGGCGGACATGACCGGCTAAGGTAGCCAGGCTTGGAAAGGAGATGTTGATATGTTGATCTTTGATCACTTGGAGGATTTAGATATATATTATATTATACTGGTTGGTGGTTGAGCCCTACCCCTCTGAAAAATCATGGAGTTCGTGAGTTGGGATTATTCTTCCCAATATATGGAAAGTCTTAAAATTATATTATATAAAATTCTGGCATTCCAAAGCACCAAGCAGTATAGATTTAGATGATCTTTTGGATGTGGCAACCCCTGGAAATCATAGGGAACATTGAACCAACATACCGGAACCGCTGTTCTATCTACGGGAAAAATCTAGATCTCATCCGGATCAGACCCTGCGAGACCCTGCAACACAGGAATACAGTACTTAGACTTAATTGATATGTTCAGATATTAATTTAGTTTATAATTGATAACAAAAACATATGTTAGTTAACTGTTAGTTGATATACTGACTATAAACATGACTAAACATACGTAGGCTAACTGATTGATTGACATATCTAGCAGATCCGCCATCAAGAAAGACCAATCGTAGCGCAAGTAAAGGACAAAATTCTCAGTGGTTTTGGCACCCAGCACGTGGGTCAAAGCGTTCCAAAGCTGCAGGAAAAAAAACAGTGTTTGGGGGGAATATGGGAAAAATCATCTAAGCAATTTCCTTTACTCTATACATATTGTATGTCATGGTCATTTTGACGATCAACAAACCAATTTCTGGGTATTCCAAACTGGTCTCATATTCAGAACTAGTTTTATTTAACTGTTTGTTCCTAAGGTATTTTACAAATTATCCTCAAACATCGTTTGCAGGAAAGCCACCCATTTAGTTCGATAATTTTCCCATATTTGATCACCGGAGGGCCGGAGGGTATCAAGATGATTTTCCTAGCTCAATGAACATATTTGGGGATAGGTCAAAACCTATATCATTACCATATATTTTGTGGAATTAACATCGATGAAGTAATTAGGGGAATAAACCTATTTTTACCAATTCTTTGGGGAATAAACCTATCATTACCAATTACCTATTATATCATTCACCAGCCATTTTAAGGTACCAGGGGAATCCAGGGGATCCCAATTTTTGGCGGCATCCAAGCCACAGCCAGGGCCGCGCCGATGAACAAACGCATCAGGAAATGGGTAACAAAGGACGAACCTCGGCCGCCAAAAACGTGGGTTTTGCCATGGATTTTGTATGGTGATTCATAGGGCTTTCACCAGGCAAGATGGGGATATTGGATGATATTAGTAGCTTTCATGGTGGATTTCTTCCATATCATTCCATATCTAAATTACTTTTCTGGAGGCTACGGGTAAAGGACCCTCCACTTAGCTAAGTTTGTTCATAGGTAGGCTAGCTGTTAGGTTAATAGGGTGGATGTCGAACTAGTTAAATGGGTGGAACAAAACCCCAGCTTACTTATAACAGTGAGGGGCCACATTGTGTCAACTAGATTTATATAATATGAAAAAATATTTTTGAATAACCACCCTTCCCAGAATCCCTAGTCATCTTGCCAGTACAGTAGAGCATGGGTCGAAATTGATATTATTACGACTGGAACACATAAAATTGGAGATGTTAAGCATAATTATATACACAGATTAAACTGTTTGTTCTCTGTTTTTGCGGAGAGGGGACTGAACGTTTTTTAGCAATCCCCACATCGCAAACCATGGAAAAACCTCGATACTTTGCTTTCTTGTTTGGAGGATATTATATATATTCTGTATCTCTATAGCTTAAAATCAACCTAGCATTCAAGGTTACTATGGTTGCAGGCGCACTACACCATCAAAACTTCCGGATGCAGGACCAAGTTGGATCGAATGTAGGGTCAATGGACCCACAAACAATTTAAACAATGGAACATAAAAATATATAAAAATGGCCTTGTCCAAATGGAGGTGAAAAGGATATTTCAAACAGAACCCGGTCTCCAGCCGTTTGATGGGGATCCCATGTCGATGATATATCCCAGGCACTGGTAGACACAACCAAGGTAAACATGCCCCACAAAAGACAACCTCAGGACGGCAAAGGACATTGGCATCCAGTGCTGGCTCTGCTGACTGTTTGAGATGCTTGAAAAACATTGAAAAACTGGATGTTCTTGGCACATTCAGGATTTTTGTTGGCTCACTATACTGGAGCTAAAAAACACCCACAGTTATGGGAAAAGGGGCCAAACTAAACTCGTTTCGAAACCGGATGGTGATCCCTTCGTCAAATTTCCGTTCAACGGCGCCATCACCGCCATGTCCCGATCAACCAATGGATTTAGGGATACTTCAGTCGCAAACAACCCCTCCACTGGATTTGGTTGGAAGCCTCATTGCAGTAAATCCTCACGTGTACATACCATATATTTAGTTTTTTTGTGGTGGTGAACCATGTTTCTTTTTCTTCTGGGAATCTTTTCGGATGCTTTCCAATCTTTCCATAGACTGTAAATGAAGTTCTTCTGCGTTCCCCCATCACGAGTCATTTTTTCTTACCCATGATAATCCATGGCCTAAACGAATGTTCCATGGCAGCCAGCTGTATTGATCTGCGATCACCCCATGTTGATCTGACTTGGAAGATTGGAAGATGGTGGTAAATACCCTGATTTCGATCCCACAAGAAACATAGGAACGGTTGAATTATGTTGAATTTATCACTGTCCTTGATTGTTTTAGTGGGATTACCAACTTCTACATATCTTTTCGGGGAGTCCATCACAGCATGGTTCCCTTCACAAGCCGATTGTTGTTTCTTTTGGACACCCAAGCAAGCCTAAAAACATTTATGCCATGCCTAACTCTTGTGATTTGAGGATTTTGAGGATTTTCTCTCCATACCTTGAGATGATTGTGGGTTGACTCCATCCTTCTAGGTCAAGGTTGCCGAGTTTTTTTCTCCATTCGTGTCGCGTGGATAGGTTGTCCTGATCTTTTCGTTTGTCGACGCCCCGTTCTTGTGGTTTAATATGGGTATGTCTGAAAATGGGGTATACCCCCAATTATAGCCATTTAGTAGGGATAATGATCATTAACCATTGGGTGTAGGGGTACACTATTTTCAGACAAACCCATATCCAACACAGGTGGATAAAATTCTCGTTTGAAATTGTGTGTTAACCAATCTGTTTTTAATCTGCCCATCAATTTTTTCATCATCCTCCGAGGTAGGCTTGACATTCAAAGGTATTTCAAAGTACCAACCAGAACACTTACCCTCTGGTAAACTAACATAACTATGGACAATCACCATTTTCAATGGGAAAATCCACTATAAATGGGCCATTTCCCATGGCTATGTTAAATTACCAGAGGGTAGATCCTCATCTTCCCCCTTGCGAAACATGAATTTTCCATGCCACGATCCAGTCGAGACATCGGCGCCGCTATCAGATGTGGAGAGGGATTTCAGAGAACTTGGTCGGAGAATATTAACCCTTACATCAAACATCAAGACATATCAAGACAAAAGAAGGGAAAATATGGGAAATCATTGATGTCATGAGACTTGAATCATGTCCGAACCGACCCCATTGTTCAACATCCCAAGCAACCCAAGGCCAATAGGTCCCTAGGGCGATAGTATCGCATCATCGAGCCCCAAAATGGCAAGGCCACGGAGAATGCGATGCTCCTTAGTGAATCGACTGGATGATACTGATGATACCCACAGCTGTATGTTTGAGCACGGTATGTTGATAACCAATATGCTCATGTTATTGATGTATCTATATAAGTGGGGATATTCTTTTTTCATTAGGGACAATTAAATAATTATATAATATTATGAATCTATATAATATATTATGTAATAATGAACTATTCATTGATTTAAGGGTACTACCTCTATGATCCCTTTTTTGTGACGTCGTAGTCAGGTCGTCTTATCGTGCATCGGATCGATCTACCACGCGAACAAAAAAAACAACAACTTTATTCTCTGAGAAATCTTGGGATATTATATGATATAAATCTATATAAATCTATATAGAGATATATACTACTATATATTACTACATGAATAATACTGCTTAGCATCTGGAAATAGAATGGAACCATCAAGGGTACAGTGTTTTTCATCTGTAAATCTATTTTCGTCTTTGGCCACTGGAGAACCCTTGAACCCGGCTTGGTACGCCGGTTGGGCAATGCATGTTGCCAGGCACCAACCCCCAAGATTTAACAAGAAAGCCATGAAAAAGTGCATGGATGGTGTGCTTTACATACGGAGTGGAAGACCACGGTTTCATGGCTTTAGGCTATACTTAATTCAGCTTTGGTATCTTGAAGTTCAATGAAGGTGGTTATACAATGTTATACATGTTCATACTCCACATACATAGTGGTACCCGTCAGTTATAAGTTGGTTTATAAACCCCATTAACTATAGTTATAAGCACCATAAACCATAGATATTGGAGATATAAACCAACTTAGCTATCTATGGGGCACCACTATGTATCTCCAGAAATTCATATCTTGCCATCCCTTTATGGATGACCAGTGTTCCAATGCCGATTTGCACCCCTGATTCTCATCGTGGCTTGAGAACCACTCATTTCTGTTGGATACATTGCCATTTTGCTTGATTGCATCCCCAGTTTTGTACAACCATATCTGGTATATTCCTGGTATATCCTGGTATATTCCTGGTATATCCCGGTATCGCTAGTTCCGTTGTTTCACCACCGCAACGGTCTCCGTGTTCACGGTCACATGCCCATCTTTCTGCGGCCAAGGCACTGGGCAAAGCTTAAGGCGCCCAAATCACGCGGACCCACCTGACATCGTCGCCGGGGTTCCCCTTTTTGAGTGGGGAGGCAACCAAAAATACCAAAAATGTGTACTTCAGTGGGAATTGAATTCGCCAAGAATGGTATTATTATAGCACTGAACATGTGAGAAGAGCAATACATTCAATACATCTTCACGATTCTTCAAGCGCCCCATGCTGTTGGACTCCATTCTGGTTTTCAAGGCTATGCGAAACATATTGGCGTTGATGGTTTCGCTGCTTCTCAACCAAATGGGATAAGATCCGAAATGGCTTTCACATTTTTCTGGAGGGATGGCTGTTCGATTGCTGAAATTTTAGTACAGATGTTTGCGGAGCCTAGATCCATAAATTCTGCCGACTAAGGTACTGAAGCGGGCTCTCAGAACCGCAAAACGGACTTGATCATCCAATCAAAATGATCCAATGTCAATGACGCAGCAACTTGGAAGAGCTATTCTTCTTCCTTGTGCAACTTCCATTAAAGACCCTTGTGCAATGGAAGATGGCCATGCTTGAAATTTCCCAACCAAAACCTAGGCCTTGCTGTCACAGCAAGAACCATTTGATGGTTTCCTCCAAGGACCCAAACACGACTGCATTTATGGTGCTTGAAAACATGCCGCGAGGGCCCTACAAATACCGGTTCTACAATGATACCTTCTGGGCAAATTATATATCATAATTCGCAATTCAGCAAGAATCTCATGAATTGACAAATCAAGCACAGACAGTCATTTGCAGGCCTTGGTTGGCCAGTGATGTCGCCATTGTCCCATGAAAATTGCCACAAATTGCGGGACCATCCAGAGAATTTATACAATAAACAATCATAGACATAAATCATATTGTTGGGATACCCCCCCAAGCTTCCTCAATCCCAACCGGTGACGGCTGCACAAGGGGATTTTGTAGTAGAGCTTTTCTAGGGTATAAGGGGCATGACCCTAAAGTCTGGGATTTTGTAGAGGGACACTTTGGGGTAGCAGTACAGTGTGCATCTGACTCATGTTTGTGATTTTGTAGGCGTTTTAAAGGGTACTTTTTTAGGATGCACTTAAGGGACCCCTGTTTGGGATTTTGTAGAGAGGTACTTTCTTAGGGACGTTTGTTGGGGATTTTGCAGAGAATTCAGAGTCTGATTTGACCCATGTTTTAGATTTTGTAGAGGGCCCCCTCCACTTTTTCACTTTGTATCTACAAACTCTCAGCCTCCAACCCCACCCTAATTGGAGATATTGGAGAGATGTGTTGGGAGTCTTTTCCAAGTTGAACCATGGGATTTGAGGCTTCGTCCACCTCCCATGCCATGCCTGCATTAAATCCTCCATCGCTTTGAAGGTGGCCGGCAGCAGAGCTTTGTCTGCCGCATCCACAGCACACGCCTTGCGCCACCCGTGGGGCCACCCGTGGGGCCACCCGTTGGGCGACCCGTGGTGGATACAATCACTGCATCAATGGATATGTCTTTTAAGTTTCTTAAGGGGGTTTTGTGGATCAATAGGATGTTGATGCATGGATCTAAGTGATCTAAGGATAATGATATGTTATACAATCAATATGAACTGAGGTGTTTGTGTAGATAGTAGAGACGGTGCTTTTCAGGTAGGTGGGGGCTGGCCCCGACCATTGGGTTGCGATACACCCACATTTGGCGGCCAGCGATTGTGTCTTCATCTCGTGTCTCGAGATTTGTTGTGTCAATCCCAACGCGAAATTGCGGAATGACTATGACAATGACATATTTCAAATAGATATACTAGTGTTGATCACAAAGGTAAAAAATAGTTATATATATATATATTGTTAATACATACATATATATATTATTAATATATATATATAATATTGATATATATATAATTAATATATATATAATTTATTAACTAATTAATATATCTATATAATATCTACACTATATATATATTGTTAATATATATATATATTAACAATATATATATAGTGTAGATATTATATAGATATATTAATTAGTTAATAAATTATATATATATTAATTATATATATATCAATATTATATATATATATTAATAATATATATATGTATGTATTAACAATATATATATATATAACTATTTTTTACCTTTGTGATCAACACTAGTATATCTATTTGAAATATGTCATTGTCATAGTCATTCCGCAATTTCGCGTTGGGATTGACACAACAAATCTCGAGACACGAGATGAAGACACAATCGCTGGCCGCCAAATGTGGGTGTATCGCAACCCAATGGTCGGGGCCAGCCCCCACCTACCTGAAAAGCACCGTCTCTACTATCTACACAAACACCTCAGTTCATATTGATTGTATAACATATCATTATCCTTAGATCACTTAGATCCATGCATCAACATCCTATTGATCCACAAAACCCCCTTAAGAAACTTAAAAGACATATCCATTGATGCAGTGATTGTATCCACCACGGGTCGCCCAACGGGTGGCCCCACGGGTGGCCCCACGGGTGGCGCAAGGCGTGTGCTGTGGATGCGGCAGACAAAGCTCTGCTGCCGGCCACCTTCAAAGCGATGGAGGATTTAATGCAGGCATGGCATGGGAGGTGGACGAAGCCTCAAATCCCATGGTTCAACTTGGAAAAGACTCCCAACACATCTCTCCAATATCTCCAATTAGGGTGGGGTTGGAGGCTGAGAGTTTGTAGATACAAAGTGAAAAAGTGGAGGGGGCCCTCTACAAAATCTAAAACATGGGTCAAATCAGACTCTGAATTCTCTGCAAAATCCCCAACAAACGTCCCTAAGAAAGTACCTCTCTACAAAATCCCAAACAGGGGTCCCTTAAGTGCATCCTAAAAAAGTACCCTTTAAAACGCCTACAAAATCACAAACATGAGTCAGATGCACACTGTACTGCTACCCCAAAGTGTCCCTCTACAAAATCCCAGACTTTAGGGTCATGCCCCTTATACCCTAGAAAAGCTCTACTACAAAATCCCCTTGTGCAGCCGTCACCGGTTGGGATTGAGGAAGCTTGGGGGGGTATCCCAACAATATGATTTATGTCTATGATTGTTTATTGTATAAATTCTCTGGATGGTCCCGCAATTTGTGGCAATTTTCATGGGACAATGGCGACATCACTGGCCAACCAAGGCCTGCAAATGACTGTCTGTGCTTGATTTGTCAATTCATGAGATTCTTGCTGAATTGCGAATTATGATATATAATTTGCCCAGAAGGTATCATTGTAGAACCGGTATTTGTAGGGCCCTCGCGGCATGTTTTCAAGCACCATAAATGCAGTCGTGTTTGGGTCCTTGGAGGAAACCATCAAATGGTTCTTGCTGTGACAGCAAGGCCTAGGTTTTGGTTGGGAAATTTCAAGCATGGCCATCTTCCATTGCACAAGGGTCTTTAATGGAAGTTGCACAAGGAAGAAGAATAGCTCTTCCAAGTTGCTGCGTCATTGACATTGGATCATTTTGATTGGATGATCAAGTCCGTTTTGCGGTTCTGAGAGCCCGCTTCAGTACCTTAGTCGGCAGAATTTATGGATCTAGGCTCCGCAAACATCTGTACTAAAATTTCAGCAATCGAACAGCCATCCCTCCAGAAAAATGTGAAAGCCATTTCGGATCTTATCCCATTTGGTTGAGAAGCAGCGAAACCATCAACGCCAATATGTTTCGCATAGCCTTGAAAACCAGAATGGAGTCCAACAGCATGGGGCGCTTGAAGAATCGTGAAGATGTATTGAATGTATTGCTCTTCTCACATGTTCAGTGCTATAATAATACCATTCTTGGCGAATTCAATTCCCACTGAAGTACACATTTTTGGTATTTTTGGTTGCCTCCCCACTCAAAAAGGGGAACCCCGGCGACGATGTCAGGTGGGTCCGCGTGATTTGGGCGCCTTAAGCTTTGCCCAGTGCCTTGGCCGCAGAAAGATGGGCATGTGACCGTGAACACGGAGACCGTTGCGGTGGTGAAACAACGGAACTAGCGATACCGGGATATACCAGGAATATACCAGGATATACCAGGAATATACCAGATATGGTTGTACAAAACTGGGGATGCAATCAAGCAAAATGGCAATGTATCCAACAGAAATGAGTGGTTCTCAAGCCACGATGAGAATCAGGGGTGCAAATCGGCATTGGAACACTGGTCATCCATAAAGGGATGGCAAGATATGAATTTCTGGAGATACATAGTGGTGCCCCATAGATAGCTAAGTTGGTTTATATCTCCAATATCTATGGTTTATGGTGCTTATAACTATAGTTAATGGGGTTTATAAACCAACTTATAACTGACGGGTACCACTATGTATGTGGAGTATGAACATGTATAACATTGTATAACCACCTTCATTGAACTTCAAGATACCAAAGCTGAATTAAGTATAGCCTAAAGCCATGAAACCGTGGTCTTCCACTCCGTATGTAAAGCACACCATCCATGCACTTTTTCATGGCTTTCTTGTTAAATCTTGGGGGTTGGTGCCTGGCAACATGCATTGCCCAACCGGCGTACCAAGCCGGGTTCAAGGGTTCTCCAGTGGCCAAAGACGAAAATAGATTTACAGATGAAAAACACTGTACCCTTGATGGTTCCATTCTATTTCCAGATGCTAAGCAGTATTATTCATGTAGTAATATATAGTAGTATATATCTCTATATAGATTTATATAGATTTATATCATATAATATCCCAAGATTTCTCAGAGAATAAAGTTGTTGTTTTTTTTGTTCGCGTGGTAGATCGATCCGATGCACGATAAGACGACCTGACTACGACGTCACAAAAAAGGGATCATAGAGGTAGTACCCTTAAATCAATGAATAGTTCATTATTACATAATATATTATATAGATTCATAATATTATATAATTATTTAATTGTCCCTAATGAAAAAAGAATATCCCCACTTATATAGATACATCAATAACATGAGCATATTGGTTATCAACATACCGTGCTCAAACATACAGCTGTGGGTATCATCAGTATCATCCAGTCGATTCACTAAGGAGCATCGCATTCTCCGTGGCCTTGCCATTTTGGGGCTCGATGATGCGATACTATCGCCCTAGGGACCTATTGGCCTTGGGTTGCTTGGGATGTTGAACAATGGGGTCGGTTCGGACATGATTCAAGTCTCATGACATCAATGATTTCCCATATTTTCCCTTCTTTTGTCTTGATATGTCTTGATGTTTGATGTAAGGGTTAATATTCTCCGACCAAGTTCTCTGAAATCCCTCTCCACATCTGATAGCGGCGCCGATGTCTCGACTGGATCGTGGCATGGAAAATTCATGTTTCGCAAGGGGGAAGATGAGGATCTACCCTCTGGTAATTTAACATAGCCATGGGAAATGGCCCATTTATAGTGGATTTTCCCATTGAAAATGGTGATTGTCCATAGTTATGTTAGTTTACCAGAGGGTAAGTGTTCTGGTTGGTACTTTGAAATACCTTTGAATGTCAAGCCTACCTCGGAGGATGATGAAAAAATTGATGGGCAGATTAAAAACAGATTGGTTAACACACAATTTCAAACGAGAATTTTATCCACCTGTGTTGGATATGGGTTTGTCTGAAAATAGTGTACCCCTACACCCAATGGTTAATGATCATTATCCCTACTAAATGGCTATAATTGGGGGTATACCCCATTTTCAGACATACCCATATTAAACCACAAGAACGGGGCGTCGACAAACGAAAAGATCAGGACAACCTATCCACGCGACACGAATGGAGAAAAAAACTCGGCAACCTTGACCTAGAAGGATGGAGTCAACCCACAATCATCTCAAGGTATGGAGAGAAAATCCTCAAAATCCTCAAATCACAAGAGTTAGGCATGGCATAAATGTTTTTAGGCTTGCTTGGGTGTCCAAAAGAAACAACAATCGGCTTGTGAAGGGAACCATGCTGTGATGGACTCCCCGAAAAGATATGTAGAAGTTGGTAATCCCACTAAAACAATCAAGGACAGTGATAAATTCAACATAATTCAACCGTTCCTATGTTTCTTGTGGGATCGAAATCAGGGTATTTACCACCATCTTCCAATCTTCCAAGTCAGATCAACATGGGGTGATCGCAGATCAATACAGCTGGCTGCCATGGAACATTCGTTTAGGCCATGGATTATCATGGGTAAGAAAAAATGACTCGTGATGGGGGAACGCAGAAGAACTTCATTTACAGTCTATGGAAAGATTGGAAAGCATCCGAAAAGATTCCCAGAAGAAAAAGAAACATGGTTCACCACCACAAAAAAACTAAATATATGGTATGTACACGTGAGGATTTACTGCAATGAGGCTTCCAACCAAATCCAGTGGAGGGGTTGTTTGCGACTGAAGTATCCCTAAATCCATTGGTTGATCGGGACATGGCGGTGATGGCGCCGTTGAACGGAAATTTGACGAAGGGATCACCATCCGGTTTCGAAACGAGTTTAGTTTGGCCCCTTTTCCCATAACTGTGGGTGTTTTTTAGCTCCAGTATAGTGAGCCAACAAAAATCCTGAATGTGCCAAGAACATCCAGTTTTTCAATGTTTTTCAAGCATCTCAAACAGTCAGCAGAGCCAGCACTGGATGCCAATGTCCTTTGCCGTCCTGAGGTTGTCTTTTGTGGGGCATGTTTACCTTGGTTGTGTCTACCAGTGCCTGGGATATATCATCGACATGGGATCCCCATCAAACGGCTGGAGACCGGGTTCTGTTTGAAATATCCTTTTCACCTCCATTTGGACAAGGCCATTTTTATATATTTTTATGTTCCATTGTTTAAATTGTTTGTGGGTCCATTGACCCTACATTCGATCCAACTTGGTCCTGCATCCGGAAGTTTTGATGGTGTAGTGCGCCTGCAACCATAGTAACCTTGAATGCTAGGTTGATTTTAAGCTATAGAGATACAGAATATATATAATATCCTCCAAACAAGAAAGCAAAGTATCGAGGTTTTTCCATGGTTTGCGATGTGGGGATTGCTAAAAAACGTTCAGTCCCCTCTCCGCAAAAACAGAGAACAAACAGTTTAATCTGTGTATATAATTATGCTTAACATCTCCAATTTTATGTGTTCCAGTCGTAATAATATCAATTTCGACCCATGCTCTACTGTACTGGCAAGATGACTAGGGATTCTGGGAAGGGTGGTTATTCAAAAATATTTTTTCATATTATATAAATCTAGTTGACACAATGTGGCCCCTCACTGTTATAAGTAAGCTGGGGTTTTGTTCCACCCATTTAACTAGTTCGACATCCACCCTATTAACCTAACAGCTAGCCTACCTATGAACAAACTTAGCTAAGTGGAGGGTCCTTTACCCGTAGCCTCCAGAAAAGTAATTTAGATATGGAATGATATGGAAGAAATCCACCATGAAAGCTACTAATATCATCCAATATCCCCATCTTGCCTGGTGAAAGCCCTATGAATCACCATACAAAATCCATGGCAAAACCCACGTTTTTGGCGGCCGAGGTTCGTCCTTTGTTACCCATTTCCTGATGCGTTTGTTCATCGGCGCGGCCCTGGCTGTGGCTTGGATGCCGCCAAAAATTGGGATCCCCTGGATTCCCCTGGTACCTTAAAATGGCTGGTGAATGATATAATAGGTAATTGGTAATGATAGGTTTATTCCCCAAAGAATTGGTAAAAATAGGTTTATTCCCCTAATTACTTCATCGATGTTAATTCCACAAAATATATGGTAATGATATAGGTTTTGACCTATCCCCAAATATGTTCATTGAGCTAGGAAAATCATCTTGATACCCTCCGGCCCTCCGGTGATCAAATATGGGAAAATTATCGAACTAAATGGGTGGCTTTCCTGCAAACGATGTTTGAGGATAATTTGTAAAATACCTTAGGAACAAACAGTTAAATAAAACTAGTTCTGAATATGAGACCAGTTTGGAATACCCAGAAATTGGTTTGTTGATCGTCAAAATGACCATGACATACAATATGTATAGAGTAAAGGAAATTGCTTAGATGATTTTTCCCATATTCCCCCCAAACACTGTTTTTTTTCCTGCAGCTTTGGAACGCTTTGACCCACGTGCTGGGTGCCAAAACCACTGAGAATTTTGTCCTTTACTTGCGCTACGATTGGTCTTTCTTGATGGCGGATCTGCTAGATATGTCAATCAATCAGTTAGCCTACGTATGTTTAGTCATGTTTATAGTCAGTATATCAACTAACAGTTAACTAACATATGTTTTTGTTATCAATTATAAACTAAATTAATATCTGAACATATCAATTAAGTCTAAGTACTGTATTCCTGTGTTGCAGGGTCTCGCAGGGTCTGATCCGGATGAGATCTAGATTTTTCCCGTAGATAGAACAGCGGTTCCGGTATGTTGGTTCAATGTTCCCTATGATTTCCAGGGGTTGCCACATCCAAAAGATCATCTAAATCTATACTGCTTGGTGCTTTGGAATGCCAGAATTTTATATAATATAATTTTAAGACTTTCCATATATTGGGAAGAATAATCCCAACTCACGAACTCCATGATTTTTCAGAGGGGTAGGGCTCAACCACCAACCAGTATAATATAATATATATCTAAATCCTCCAAGTGATCAAAGATCAACATATCAACATCTCCTTTCCAAGCCTGGCTACCTTAGCCGGTCATGTCCGCCGGTCGCCGGTCGCCGGTCCAAGCGCAGGTGGTGATGCCCATCGGCCAGGCCATGATCTGTGACCTGGTGCCGGAGCACGAGCGCGGCACAGCCTTTGGCATCATGAAATCCGTGTGTAGCGTGCTGTGCCTTGGAAAATCCCATGGGGAAAGGATGGGAAAGTCCCAGGGCTTCACCCAGCCATGGCCATGGAGCCAGCCATGGGACCGTCATGGAACATGGATGATGATGGGAACTGGATCTTTTTGGGGGAATAGAATGGACAGAATTCAAGTGGTTCATGTGGGACATGTGAGATGAACATGGAAGATATATTATATTGAGAAATCGATGAGGGACACTGGATCAAGATCGGGTAAACGGAAGTTTGGGTGGACCAGTGTATGCAAAAAAATGGACGAAATGGATGAATTTCTTGTTTGCAAATTTATCTTCTTGTCTTGGCTGAGTATCTGTAGTGTTAGCAGAGATTGCATGGATTCCCTGAGGGACTTAAAAAATCCTTTGCGGATGGTCAGAAAAAAAACATTTCCAAGACTGCCCAAGATTTTCCTGTTGAGTGGTGTGGTGCTGGCTACAAGACATGTGAGTCGGTTGTAGCGAGGATCCAAAACGCCGAACAGTTCAACAGAATTATCCGATTTGAGAAATCTTACAGTTCAAAACCTGAAGAAAGAACCACTCTTAACTTTCTATATGCATATTCAAAAAACTATCAGGGAATGAATTATTTCTGATAAACTATGTTCAGATACTTTTTAGTTGGTATAACATGGTATAACTATATGGGGAAAATGATTGGCTGATCACAGAATTGTCGAATGGTTCTTAATCTGGCAATCACTAAAAAAACGGTTTGTAACATGCGCTAATTAAGATACCTCGATATACCTCGATTTTAGCATAGTGCTCACCTACAGGGTGGTGTCCCCCACTTATAAATTGGTTTATGATCCCCTTTAAGTATCTTTAAGTACATATATATATAGACATTATATAGAATATATAATATACCCCCATAAGCCCTAGTGATTGGAGTTCATAACCAACTTAGCTCTCATGAACCAGCTATGAATCCCTATCAATCCCCATGGGAACTTCCCATTCTCGGTGAAATCAGCAGGGCAGAAGTCTCCACCTTCGTCACCACCGCCCTGGCTCGGAGTAGTTTGGCCGGCACCAGCGGCTGGCGACGCTCGGCCGGGGCCAAGGCGGCGGAGTGGGGAGGGAATGAAACAATCATCCATCTGGGTAAATTTCATCACGACCTCACTGCGACCTCACTGGAATCATGGTTAGTAAATGTTAGTAAGGGAAATCATTCCCAAATTGCCTTAATTCAGGTTAGTGAAATATTATAATGTACCCAGATATACAAAGGAATTCATTGTTAACAATAGGGATTTTCTTCCCCATCAAGAAATTCCGGTGTACCAAAGGGATTCCATCGATTTTATGGAATTCATATAGGACTATAATAGATTTGAATGGTAGTATACATAATTAATGAACAAATTCATATTCATATTCAAAACCGGATTAATCAACACCCACATTCCAAAAAATGTTTGGCAATAAAGCTTTAGGTTGGTCCCCCCATTAAACAACACCCTGCTCAGAAATCCAATTTTGTGGTAAGCAGGATATAGTTATTTAACAAATCATTTGTTAATTGCTTTAATTGCATTTTACCTGTTGAAAAAGTAGTGTCTTGAGAGGATGCCCCATGCCCAATCTCACCATCCCACCCCATTGGGAAGGCTCCTGGGTTTTGAAAAATGGGGAGTTCACCAACAACCATGTGGTATGAAACCAGCCCTACTAGGAATATCTAGGAATATCATGTTGTTTATAGTGGGAATATATATATATATAATATAATATATATATATATATGGGTAAATTATAACGACCTCACTGCGACCGAAACCTGGAATTATGGTTAGTAAGGGGAATCATCCCCCAATGGCCGAACTATTCAGGTGAGTGAAATATGATAATTTAC
>Ga0126342_10009445_pt1 | contig 17485 bp, 15 predicted proteins | sample Cyp1metagenome_FD_92528 | JGI IMG/M metagenome (GOLD analysis project Ga0126342, IMG submission 92528) | Coral microbial communities from Lord Howe Island, Old Settlement Bay, Australia - Cyphastrea 1 metagenome | ecosystem: Host-associated > Invertebrates > Cnidaria > Coral ... | reverse complement strand
GCAGATCCGGTGGAAGTGAAAAGCAAGAATGAGACGACCGGCAGGACAAGCCAGTTGTTATATGGCTTATATCAGCTGATATCCCCATATTCCATACTAATACTTATAGATATTTATATAATCTTATATATATATACACGAATATTATGGGTAAATTATAACGACCTCACTGCGGTCATGGTTAATTAGGGAAATCGTCCCAAATGGCCTTAATTCAGGTTAGTGAAATATTATCATACACTATACATATTCCTATATGGGTTCTAAGCTATTCCACAATGGTTAGTGATTGGGATGCATTCCAACAAGCAACTGCGATGACAGTCATCCCCTGCCCAGCCCAGTCGCCCGGTCCTGGTGACCCTGGTGGCGTCTTCAGAGGCCTTAGTGGTGGCGTCTTCCATCAAGCACTTTCCGAATATGTTGCTGCAGTTGCTGGACCAGATCCAACCCTGTCAGGAGGTGGATATCCCATGGAATCCCATGGGTTTATAGGGGCTCCTAAGATTCCTAAGACGAATTTTGGGCCTCAATGTATGCACCAAATTAGTTGTTGTTTTAATAGGGAATCCCAGGGATATGTTTCATGGTTTTGGGATGTTTGGGGGGTCCGGATGTGTTTTAAGTTTAACAAATACCGATGACATGGCAGTTGGGGGTGTAGCCCGAAGAGGATAGGAAAGCGCAGCAAGAAAGAAGCACCAGTCCGCTTCAGACTGAATCTGAGGGCACAAGAAAGCATTGTATCATATATATATACGTATGTATGTATATATATATATATGTATATATATATACATCTCAAACTCCATCAGGAACTGACGACAATTTACCATACAAGATTGTGCCCCATACTTAAGTACCGAATCTAGGGTTTATGGCAGATATCTACATTCTAAACCAACTCGTAACTGCGGGGGCAGCACCTTGTCACACCCTTCCGCCTAACAGGCCTAACATTAAACCGTCCCCCCAAATATATCATAAACCTACGAGTAGTACCTCCCCTAATAAAACCATCTAAAAGCCAATAGTTGGGATGATGATCCAATCTGACTTTCATATTTTTCAGGAGGGTTGAAACAACAATTAGCTATGAGTAGTTTCAGCATGTTTCAGCATGTTTCACCCAGCTTCGATGCGTCTGTCAGCACCTTTTGATGGCCATCAAGTTGGGTGCTGATCAGCTTCTGGAACCCTTGCTCCAGGCGCGTATATTTTGGGACCCGCGTGTTGCGGTGTCATGAAAGGTGGCTGGGTCTACGACAAACTTCAAAGATGGAGGAGTTGAAGAAGTTTAATATGTTTTAATGGGAAAACCATGAGAAAATCATGCAAAAACATTGCAAAAACATGGCAAATCCCCTGTAAATGGAGGTTTGTAGCTGGGGAAATCGTTGAACTATAGCTGGGCTTTCCCTATGTTGATCCACGACCATTTTGGAATGGGGGGATTATATTTTGGATCAACAAAGGGAAATCATTGAACTATAGCTGGGGGATTATATTTTTGTTGGAATTCGGGAGTGACTTCAAAGTTCAAGGTTGGAGGACAATGTTTTGGACGAGAGAACGTGACACAGGCAATGTTTTGCAAGACATGGTAGTTGCATATGCTACGGGCTAGCAAAGGTAAATACAAGCAAACATGGGCTGCTGCGATTCTTGATGTTTCTTGCGTTGCGCCTGATACCATGCTTTGTCTTGAAAATGATAGAACGGCTCGGGATCAGCAGAGCTTTTGGACTTGCAAAAGCAGCCTAGCTCCCACATTGAGGCTGGTGGCATGAGCATGTTGATGCTGTGCACTCAGTGGATGTTTCGGGTGTCAAACCATGTCCCCAAGTACCACGCCCACTGGGAGAATATCCATGCCCTTGGCACAAGGATGTATCCAAGTTGCAAACAAACAAGCAAACACGCCATGAATCGTTGGCAATCACAGTTCCCAAAATGGTCTACTTATGTCTGCTTTATCGAAGCCACGCAGCCAATCCTTGGGTCAGTCACCAAAAATTGGGGCCCCTCACATTGGAGAGTGTCATCTCTCTCCATACTAAGAACGATCAACATATGCGTCTTTATACGAACAACCAGCTTTGATGTTAATGGATGCCGATGCTAAACATGACCAATGTGATGTTGTTTTGGATCTGAATATGAGTTTGTTTGATACTAGTAGGGTATCCCAGTATCCCCATGAATATGGTTGTTTATCAGTGAATCATAATTTGCCACATTTATTCCACGGCAATTTGGGGCATATACACCACTTTCAGACACGCCCGAACATCATATTGAGTTGGTTATCTATTCAATGGTTATTTCAGGAACCTATTCATTGGAGGTACCTACCGTATATAAGGCCTATGACTCCTATGTTTCAGGCCTATTTTTCAGGGAATATCCCCACAAAATATCGCCATATATGGTACAGTATGGAACTAACGTAGCTCCATTTGAGGATCCGGAAGATCTCCCATTGATCTATCCCATCCCATCCAAGTCCTTGTGCCAAGGTGGGACGAAGTCCAGGAGTCCGAGGACAAGGGTGATCCCCCGATGGCAGGAAGCACCCAGACTTTTTCGGATCGTTTTTTTTTGAGATCTTTTGGATCATTTTGGATCAATGAAACTGGATCTTTTTTCGGATATTTTGGGATGAAACAACTGGATTTTGAGATGACTTTCCTGATGACTTGATGTCAATTTTCAGAGAAAATTGGAGTTGACAGCAAAAGACGCATTTTGGGATGCAAGAAATTGAGCGAAATGACCCAATGTTAACATATCTTAATGGTAATTATCCTACTTGCCTTGGGGTCCCATAGTCTGGATCTCCTCTGTCACCCGAGGTCATGGTCATTCGGAGCAAAGGATCTTTACAGTCGTACACCCGACCTGTTTGATGCAAGGCTTCATGGGGATATCAGAAACGTTTTTGAGGGGGCAAGATGTACAGAAGTCTTTCGTTGGAAATAGGTTCCGTTAAAACCCACAAAGCAGGTGCAAAATTCAAGACTTGGGAAAGACAATCACCAAGTGCCGCGTTGAAAAACAAGGGGCAGTGATCAAACGAGGTCAGGGAACGGACAATGAGGTAGGGTTCCCCTCGCCGCTGCAGTGACCTCAAATGCATTCAGTCGCTCCTAGAACCAAAAGTCGATTTTACCGCAAAATTGACAATAATTTACGGATAGAAAGGACATGAAATGACCAATTATGTTACTTCTCAAACACGGTTGACATATGTTGACACAGTCAAGGGAATGTTGGACCTGTTCGGGCTTGAAGTTTTTCAGGCTTTCACTGTTCGTTTCTAGTCTGAGAGGGGCTCCCTTGACTTTTAAATTCAACCTAGGGCATGAACATGAAGATCAACTACTGTATGCTCCAGGCGTGAAAACTTTTACAAAATTCAGAAGAGTTCCAATTCGGGGATGGTTTTAATTAGATGATATTCATTTATGGTAAAGTGGAGGATCCTTTATTGGGTATACCACATTACAATATACCCTCCGGTAATCAGTCTCATGGATGGAAAATCCCTCAGCTATAGTGCGATGAATTTCCCAGCTATAAACCCACATTTTGTATGTGGGTGTCCAATGATTTTCCCAGGTTTTGTGATGATTTCCCCTGATTTCCCCATGGATTTTCTCAGGGATGGCGGCCGCCGGCCCGCCATCAAGCATAATGCAGCTCCATCCGGCAGGAAGCTGCGTATGATCGCCACCCTAACGCGGCACGGATTTTCAGTCACTGGACGGCAATGACTAGTGGCTTCAGCAATTGGCAATGACCAGTGCATGTTGGGCATTGGAAATACCTCTGTTGATGGATTTATAAACTGTAGTGGGTTAACTATGTGAACTGACTTGTTGCGGATTATAACCCTAACTCGCCATAGTGAGCATATTTACTAACCAGCCACTACAATGGGATGGGATAGGGGGTGACAAGGGTTCAGAACTCATGTGGCTGTGGGATAGCCGGGGATAGATCAATTGATGGCCATTTGCGACAGATTTACATGGGAACATATGGGAACATGGATTTCGAGTCCAGGATCATGATATATCATGATATATCATGATAATCCACTGGATGGAATTGATGGAATGGCTTTTGGTTTATATTTAGACAGACCATTTTCGACACATGTCCTGGTCGACATCGAGCACCAGGTGGATGCCCGGTCGCCAGCAGATAGCTGGACACCACTGTTAGCTGTCGCGGGGCTCAGCCGATTCTGGAGATGTTCCATGATTCTGTAAGCATTTGCAAGATCGATGTATGAAAATTGAAGTACTATGTATTATACATGAGTTGTAAATATATTCACATACATATATAATCATATATATATAATATATATAGCATAATATATATCACATACATATATCACATATATATATATATTATGTGAATATGTGAAATATGTTCTCTACATAGTAAAAAATAACATTGACATATATCATGGATAGTCTACCGAGGCCGTGGAAAGCGGCTCACGGCGCCTGGTGACGGCCTTGCTGCAGCTGGGAGCGCGCCTGAGCGCTGACCGACACCTAGGCGGGCGCGGGCGCGGTCCACGGAAACCATGGGAAAATGGAGGTGTTTCATGGGAAAACCATGGAAAATCCATGGAAAATATAGGAAAATCCACTAGAAATGGATGTTTTTTAAATGGGAAGAACCGGGGAACAATCATGGGATTAATCATGGGAAAATCTTTACAAAGGGAGGGTTTTCATGGGAGAACCAAACCATGGGAAAACATGGAAAATCACCCATAAGTGGAGCTTTGAATGGGAAAATCATTGAACTAAAAGCGGAATTGTCCAGCAAACCATGTTTGATGAAACCGAAGGGTACAGGGGTTGGTATCCCTTTGGGGGAATTGGTTCGCCTCACCTTCCAAGAATTTGTCAAAAAAACAATCCTTTTGTTGTTGGCTGATGTTTAATTAGGACATTTACCAACCCCGGCGTTGCTATGCTTACCATGTTTATGGGTATACAATGTATATATATTATATAGTACTCCGCAATATCATCCTACTAAAATTGTATAAAATTGTAATAATTTATTATACTACTGGTATCTTTTTTCGGGGTTATATACTATAAAATGATATAACATGTATGATTATTGATGCAGTCATCACCTGGACATAATACTTGGGTAAAATGATCATGGGGTTTGCATACAAGAATATAGTTATTCGTAATTTACTATCATTCTATATGGCTGTTCTTATGGGGATAGTGGAAGCATCCGGAAACTGTCAGAAATTGGTTTGATCTAAATTGATTTATGTTCATTTTCCTTGCAAAGCAGCCATAGATTGGGATATACCCCATTTCCGGACAACCCGATGTCGGGAAAAGCCTCAGGAACAAGATTCTTGGGCTATTTTGAAGATTCCAAGATGTGAGAAGATGTGAGACCAATTTGGTGTTTAAGATGTGATATGTTGTTTTGGTGGTTCAACCAACATCAAAACTGTGGAGGTTTCACACCCCTGCACCTCGCGTGCCAAATGGGGCATTGGCAATTGCTGCCATGTTTGGTCAGTAGCTCAAGAAAGGATGGTGCGGAAGCGCTGGTCATGGCGATAACATGCGATAACTGTTAAACAGTTTGCGAAGTGGAAGAAATCACCATGTTTTATATGTCATCGAACTCAATTGACCATTTTGCATGGCAAACTGATCGTTCATGTCATGGGAGGGTAAGTTCCATTTGACTTCAGAAGACCGGCGGCCAAAATAGGGCGAAGCATCAGTGGGTGGGACAAGGTGCATCCTAACTGGACAAGCGCAAGAATTCCTTGTTACCCTCTGGTAAACGTTTACAAAAAACTATGGAAAATCACCATTTTTCATGGGAAAATCCACTATTTCAATGGTGATGTTCCCATAGTTTTATGTAAACGTTTACCAAAACCTACCACCCCGGATGCAACATTTGGAAGACTTGACATCATGACCAGAGACCAGAGTAGATTGTTGATGATCCTCATGCCAGTAACTACTAGTTATGGTCACTAGTTACACATATACCATCATATACCTGTAGCCTATACCCTCTGGTAATTTAACATAGCTATTGAAAATGGCCATTTATAGTGGATTTTCCCATAAAAAATGGTGATTTTCCATTGCTATGTTAGTTTACCAGAGGGTATAGCCTATATACAATCATTTGCACACGCAGTATGTACACATGTTCAAATTTGTATAATTAGGCGTGATAAAACAGTATTCTGGATAAATTATAACGACCTCACTGCGACTGGATGATGGTTAGGATTGGGGTACCGCAACATAGCCTTATTTCAGATTAATGAATTATTAGATTTTTCCCAAATCACCACTCTTGTATTTATCTATTGACAATCAATATCTATCATAGATATGGCTATGGGTTAGATATCATAGACATATCTATGATAATCTATATCCATGCAGATATATCAGGTATATATCAGATGTATCTATGATAGTCCTTGGATATAACCAATCATTTATCCAGAGGATTGTATTATCCTCTGGTAAACGTTGACATAGCTATGGAAAAAAAAAAACATGTTTGGTAAATCAACGAACTAAAACTACGGGCCATGGCTTCAATAGCTTCAATATCAAAGGGTTAAATCATAGGCTTAGATCATAGGTGGTCGATCGCCGAGGTCGAGGCCATGCAGAAGCAGCCCGGGTCACAGATGGAAATCCGCGGCTGTTTAGCGACTTTCACGGTGGGGAAATTGCCAATTTTTCCACGGGGTACCCGGTAGAGTTAAACTTAAGAGTCTATGAACAATGGGCCGTTTATGGATGATAAACATGATGTTTTGCCTGTTGAAGATGGTGATATTCCGGTTCGCTATTTTCGTTTACTTGAGGGTCATCATCAATCCATCAAATCCCCATGAACTTTGTCAAGACCAGGGCAGATCTGCCAAGTTTTAAGGAAACACCTAGCAGTTTTGTGCGTGCCACCGTTGTGTAAATTCCTTTGGGCCAACTTCCCATGGCGCGGCTCAACCCGCGGTATCAAAGGTGGCTAGGAGATCCCCATCAAAAAGACCAAAAAGCCATGGTGTCGCTGGGATTCGCTGGGAAACTCATCGAACATCGCCAGGTATGAGAGGGTGGCAGCCTGGGGCCCTTCTCCGCAGCACGATCCCCGGAGTGGTGAATCTTCCGTAGATGTAAACCATATATTAAGACATCCAGAGTAACCCCAAAAAAGATAGAAAAGTAGTTGATCACAATTCTGGGCAGAATCATAAAAATTATATCTACATATATATATAATTATAATATATATATATATATGTATTATACAGAATTATACATACAATGTCCTATGATGTTCTATCAATTTGGGTGATGGCTGTACGTATATCCTCTATATGACTTTACAACAGGGGAATATTCCATGTATGGCTGGGTCAGAATATGATTATTGCCCAGCTACCAACTGGGATGCACATCCATGACAACAACTGTGCGAGGTTTAAGATTACTCTTGACCAACTAACAAAATGCTCTTGGTTGACAGTTGTTTCGGGTCATGACTCCCTTGCTGTGTTGTTCTGTGAGGTACATCTCGCTGAACGTGGCAGATGCATACGGGAGGAGCGGGTGTTTGGGTGTCGCTGGCGGCCAAATTGATTTGGGAACCAGGGCACATATCGGAACCGGACGAGCTTGTTTTGGATGAATCACATCCAAAAGGGATGAGCTTTGGCGAGATTCTAAATTTGCAAAGGTGTTTGCAGCGCTATGTCCTCAATTTACAACCACAAAAGCCAGACGGTCCGGACGGAGAGATTTCCTCATTCAAATGCCGGTTGGTTTTCTAAGCTCTATGCCAGTCACATATTCACAGCATGTCACGACTCCAGGACACCTCTGGATATCGCTTTGCTGCGATACTTCTCTAGCCCAGATGATAGGCGGAAAGGGACACAAAAATTTGCCAAGTTGGGACAAGAGGGGCTTCATACTTGTAAGGTCTCATGTCTCCTTCTTTACCCAATGATCTGAAAAGGCAGTGGACACCTTCATCATTTCTACACGATTTACATTGATCAGGCTATACATCTTGGATGATAATGGATAGTATATCATGGATAATAGTGGATGATAATGATACCGAATAATGTTGGATAATCATGAAGAATATAAAACCATCAATATCCTCTTCATATTTGGTGTTGGGCCAAGCCGCAAAGGTCCCCATTTGGTGTTTTCAGATCGTTCGCCTCGTTTGCCTCGCTCTGGCGCGTTACGGTTCGCTTCAGGCCCGGAGACGAAAAGAAGGCGGAGACGGTGGCGGAATGACATAAGAAAAAGACTGACACATGTTGGATTTGAGAACTCTTGGTTTGCTGATAATATTTGAGAATGCAATGCCTTACATCCATTTACATCCTGTATATATATAATTATATATATACATATTACATAACATATATATATAATATGATATCCTTCAAAAACATCTTTATACATCTTTAGCATATAGAAATCTAAATGTATCATTAACTAATCATGTCGCATTTCTAAGACTTGTTTCAAGCATTGGGATCCAGGGATCCAGGGATCCAGGGATCACAGGCCTTGGATGTTCTCCGGGACTTCCTTCGCGAAAGGCCGGGCCGGGCCCCGCTCCGTTCCATGCAAGTCATGGGGGTGACTTCTGGATGAAGTCATGGGAAAGGCCCTATTGAACAGGAAACCTCCATATCGAAAAACATGGTTATAAGGCCCTATAGAAACCATCATGGTATGTTCAATAAACCATTATTACATCATGGTGTTTTTTCATAAACCATGATTATAACTCATTTTTTATAGGCTTCAATGATTGTGAATCCATAGCCAAGTGATTATGTTATTATTGTACTGTTGTTTGGCTGTTTGGCTGGTGGTTTTCTTTGGTTGTGGTTTCAGCTTTTGGTAGAACTGGGATAATCATCCCCAATGATTTCCGTTTTTTTTCAGATGTGTTGGATTACCCACCCGTTTCTAGTGATAATCCAGACATTTTCCAGGGGCAATCTATGAGTCATTGAGTCAAGGGTTTTCCGGATCATGTCAACTTTGGATTCATAAACCCTGATTAAAGAGGGGGGAACCTGCCCCGAAATAGTGATCAACTCCTAAAATGGGACCCCAAGGACTTTCTATATCTTTATAGTCCATATCTCATTATATCCCCAGTTTATATATATATATATTATATATATATATATCAGTTTATCATTGTTTCCCATGATATTCCCCATGTTATTTTCATAGCCCACTAAATCCCGGATTTTCTCCAGGGCACCAGAAGACGGCCTCGTGTGCGGCTGGGAGTTGCCATGCCGACCAGTTTGGGACTTTGGGGCGCTCAAGCTGGGACGATTTGGCAAAATTTCACGGTGATTTCATGTGGGATGATGTGGGTGTGGTTACCCTCTGGTAATTTAACATAGCTATTGAAAATGGCCATAGAAATAGTGAGTTTTCCCATTAAAAATAGTGATTTTCCATAGTTATGTAAACGTTTACCAGAGGGTAACAACAAAAGATACAAAAGGTCCTCCGACCTGCCGAACCTGGCATGATTTTCGAACGGGAGCTGTTTCCTCCAAGCGGACGGTGCCGTGAGAAGCGCTCACTCCTACTGGTAGGACCTAGAAACCCGCCCCGCCCACGGCTGCTAAAGCCTCTTTCGAGCTCAAGGGCAAAAGCTTAAATGGGTATGGATCAATACCTATTAATACCATTTTTAGGGGGATGAACATCCATTTACCAGCTATTTTGATATTCACCAGGGGTACAAGGTTTTGACATACTGCCAAATGGATTTTTGGCCTTCTGGGCCTTCTGGACCTTCAAAACCATCTTTTTCAGCATTTCAGGAGCCAAAAATGAGGCTTGAGGCTGCCGGGCACCTCTCCCTCCCCGACCTCACCTTTTTCCCGTAATTTCAGCAACGTCATGTAATTTAGTGAGGTGAAATAGTGAAAATAAGAATGGTTATATAGATGAATTTATCCAGTGATATCCAGTGATATCCAGTGGATGGCATGGGGTACCTGTTTTTCAGACAAACCCACAGTCGAAAGGTGTGTAGATATGTTCTGACCGCGATACTCCGAAGATCGAACTGCTCGAATCTTTGCTGCGATGTTTTTTCCGGGATAGTTTGACCGCAAGGGGCCGACTTTGCTGTGACTTGGGCTTTGAAATCCTTTGACATTGGCGAAAGGTTGATATTATGATGCATAATATCTAAGAGATTTGAAATGGTTCGATATCATTGCTTATTTTTGGTTTTTGATGTTCCAAATGCAGTTTGGAGCCATCAAAGGAGCCATCAATCAAAGCTCTCCCTCGGCCGAAATTGCCAGATTCCACGTGCTGAACTTCATTGATGCGCCTTCCAAGAAGGCTTTGAGTGGCCATTGCCGTGTTGAGTTGTGTGCAAACTGTTGTTTGCTCCTTGTTGGTTTCCTATATTACTTGAGATTGAGCATCCCATAAAAATCACTGGTATCAACATGTATCAACCTATACATTCAACTGATTTGGTGGGGTGAAGATCCTTATTTTGGGGTGAACCAGGCGTTGAGAGCTCAAATGGAGTGCGAGGGCCGAGGCGCACGGTTTTGCGGCTGTCTCTGGGCCAGCTGCAGTAGCCTCCCAGAAATGGCAATGGCTATGGGAATCTCAACTTTCAATGGGAAACGATATAATGTGAGAAACCCAATGCCATAAAATCTAGCAGTTGGGGATGATGGTTACCATAGTGATTTTTTCGGAGGATGTATGATTACAATGATTCGGTTTACCACACTATGGAGAGTTCTCGAACTAAATGGGTGATTTTCCAGGGTGAAATGAGTGGAGTTTCTGGGTTACCAAAGAACCCCCAAAATCAGCGGGATGAACGTCCCAACATAGACTGTTCTGTTCATGTTTGAGACGGTTTTGACCCGCAAACTCTATTGTCTTTTTCATGTATTTCACTGATGAATAATGGATGATTCCTGGCCTATCATGGGTCTATATGTACAAGTACAATCAAGTACTTGAGTCTGACAATAGAAAATCATAACTTTCAGCACAGTCCAAACTTTTTGGCATTTAGAAAATCCACCAATTGATTTTTCATGCATGTTTAAAAAAACTGTATTAAAAACAAAACATTTCAGTGCTATCCATCCCTCCTTTTAGGCGGTCATCCAAGGTCCTAAGATGACCAGCCAGGCTCACCTAGCCAGTCCCCCATGGACAAGGCATGGCGGAACGAATCTCCGAACCTCACGAATGGTTTGCTGTAGATTTATTGACAATTTAATAAGTGTTCCATGTACATGATTACTACACATTATTATTACATTAAATTACATTATATAACAATATATAATATATATATATATATAACATGTATATGCACATAATAGATCATGTTATATAATGTTCTATCAATCTTCTTCTTCGTGTGAAATGTATCCTACAATGATCGTTTGGGAGACATCGTTTGAGCCCTGAGGACGAGTCTATGGAGGAGCCGCAGAGCGGAGAAGTTGAAGAGGTGCTTCAGGTGCCCCCTTTGACCGGGGGATCCTGTGAGGATCTCCCCAGTCGAGTCTTATGGATCTGATTTAAGGAACCAAAGCCATTATAAATTTTATTGTATATGATGTATATGATGTATATGATGTATATGATGTATATGATGTATATGATGTATATGATGTACATGATGTATATGATGTATATGATGTATATGATGTATATGTTACTGGGAAAACCAAGAAAGATTGGATTCAATGGAGTAATTAAACGATTTCAGGATTTAGGATAAATTATAAAGGCCATTAAATTGGGTTTGGCTGATCAGACTTTGATCATCTTCGATCCGTCTGAGCACACTGCTTGTTGGGTTTTTTATCTCTTAAACTGGGACTGGTGCATAACGCATTGCCTGCCACCCAATACCGGAATGGAACCCCGGAACCATGGAAGCTGGGAGCCTTTCTGCGTAGCAAAACTGGCCAAATATATCTCGCTTGACATGAACTGTGATGGTTTGGCCCCTTTGGATCCCTTAGTTACCCTCCAGTGAACTAACATGGCTATGGAAAATGGCCCATTTAATTCCATTTATAGATGATTTACCTACTAAAAATTGATATCTTCCATAGCTTTTTGTATGTTTACCAGAGGGTACATTCCTGCCACGGCTGCGAGGCAATCCGACTGTTGCTGCAGGCTGGTGCTCAAACCCGATGGTTGCAGGACTTCCTGGAGCCTGGCAATTTGAGGTGCCCAGTTCGGCGACGGAGTTGGGGTTGGGGGTTCCTGATCTTTCCCCAGGACTGGGACTGGTGGTTAATGGTGGTTGCGTTTTTTTGTGAACCGAACTAGGTGATGTTGATGAAGGAAATCTGCTACAATGTCTCGTCATTGTCTGGATTTTGGATCCACTGCAGCTTTGTTTGCAGTTCGGCGGCAATCAAAGCCACCATCAGCAATAGGCGGGGCTTGGCGACGTGCTTGGTCCATGTGCATATTGACTGCAACCATAAAACTATTGAAATACGAGCAGCTTCACTGTATGCGGGCAATTGTGGGCACAGCCGCATCAAAAATTTCAGAAGAAATGAACAAAACTCATTTCGTCTGACTTGTCTCTCCAGCATGATTCCTCGCAACCAGCCCCAAAAAGGCGCCGTGCTCTGCTGTGAGGTCTCTTTCCAAATTCCCTGCGCTGGACGCGGAGCTGGAACATGAAGAGCACTAGTGCTGGGCCATTCAATTTCTGATATAAGAGATGATCAGTAGAAAAAGCACCAACAAACATCCTGGTTTGTAACAGATTGATATTTTGAACCCAAAACTGGTAAGTAATTACTTCAAAAACAGCCCGGTCATGCCCACAATGGAGGATCGTTATACCACCAGTTTACGCTCAAATTGATTGTTCAATTGGCGAGTGTTTATGATTGGGCTTACCAATGGTTACCAATTAATAGAGAATTAAATAGAATTAAGACGGATGGTCCTGGACGCTTACTGGAAGATCTTGAATGGCATAGCTGAGCGCGAATATTTTCAAGCCCAGTGGCTGCCGAAGCTTAGGCGGCTTTGTCCAAGAATTGGGTACCCTAAAAATTAGGGAAAACAACAACAACAACAACACTACTGGTGTCTTCTCATTTACCTGATGCAAAGGCCATGTTGCCATATGTTGCCCATAAAGTCACATGTTGTTTCTGTTTTCGTATAGATGTGGGTGGCACAGGCAAGATTTTAGAATGTGATCACAGTGAAAATTCGGAAGTTGACCACAGGTTATCATCATAGTTTGATGGGCTATCCCAACATCCCATGGTTTATGAAAGAAATGTTGGATTAGTCCATGGTTTTCCCCATGAAATAGCCATGAAACAGCCATGGACTTCAGCTTTGGCAGCGCTGCGTCACTGCGTTACTGTTTTTTCTCATCCCAGTGCAGAGGAGCTTATGTTTTTTTCCGTCTCTGAGAGGATCATAACTAATCCGAACTGACATTTATGTTCTTCGGTCCTGAAACCACCAAGCAATTGGTTTCGGTCATTGCGCTCTGCCCTGAACGGTGTGTCAGTAGGATGGTCAATGACGTAGAGAACGTCTTTGGTCGTGCAAGAATCATGCGGATTTCTTGGTGTGCTGACGTGTCCTTCTACAACGTTCCCATGTTGTTGAGTACCTTGGCACAATTGATTGGAAATGATTGGACACATCCTGTAATAGTCCTGTTGGCCTTGCATTCGAATACGCTTCTTTCCAATGATCTGTATGTATTCTGTATATTCTTCAGAAGTCAACCATTGAATAGCTGACGACTGGCTCAAGCAGCTGGTTCATGGAAGGCCTTTGCAGCAACTCATAGTCAAACGCTTCAAGTTCCGTGAACCATTTGTAGCAGTGCCCTAAACATATCTAAACATCATCACCATAGTCCACGATTTGTATATAACACTTTGCAAGCACCTGCCAAACCGATCCAAAAAGTTTTTCTGTTGTTGGAGTATTGTAGACTCCACGCAGCATACTTGAAGCCAGGAAAGGCCATTTGAGTCAAAGCCATGCCTCTCTGACGCCTGATTTTGTGGTCAGCCCTGCGCTATGGCGTCCCTCAGTGAAATGTGGCCAGAGGCGCAAAGCCATGAGCCATTGATGATCCAGAAGCGAACTTGCTTGTTTCAGTCTGCCGGGCGCATCATCCTGCGTTCTATGCGGAGCATGCTTCTACACCTTTCATCACTGTTGTATCTACCAATTCTATCAATATATATATATATATCAATATCTATCAGAATCTATCATAGATATGGCTATGGCGTGAATTCATCAAACACCGAAAAAAGCCATGGTTGAGCCACGGGTCCGTTGGTGCCCCCATCGGATCATCCCCAGGTTCGATGTGGTGTGTGGACACCCATAGCGCCTTCTCGGCTGAGACCTGGCTTGGTCTCAAGGTGGGGAGTCCATGGCTTTGAAAATGAAGAGCATCTGCAGAAAAATGGAAAACATCTACAGGAAAAGAATGGAAATCCACATTTCCAATAGATTCTAATGTTACAAACCATGGTAAAACATGCTAAATGCTCTAGATTTGCCCTATTTTTTCAATCTGGATCAGTTGGGCCACATTTTCCAGATCTGCGCCGAGCCGCACCTCTGCCGGTCGCCTGTCAGGCTTGCGGATTCTTGTGAGGATGGGTCAAGTTACCAATGAAATTACCATATGACTGGGGGACTAACCATCCATAAATCCCGGCTGTGACTTAGGTGACCTTCCAGATGCTAAGTTTTTGACTCACTTCGCCATATGTTTCTTCGGCCATGTCAACATATAATATGGTATATATATATATACATATTTATATATACAATATATATCTATATAATATATAATTACATGTTACATACACATATATAATTATGTCGGGAGAATGTGTTTGGTCGCCCCAATGCTTTTGCTGATTAGAATGCGCTCAGTGTGTATACAGTTGAACACGACGTTATTAGGGGGTTTGTGAAACGTGCACAACTTCTGTGACACGTGCACAACTTCTGTGAAACGTGCACAACTGCTGGGAAATGTGCACAACTTCTGTGAAACGTGCACAACTGCTGGGAAACGTGCACAACATCTCTGACACGTGCACAACATCTCTGAAACGTGCACAACATCTCTGAAACGTGCACATATAGAATATAGAATACTTGAAAACACTGGGTGAGGGCGGTGAAACACGTTATACCCATATATGTATTTATGTATACATATATATATATATAATTATATGTATATATCACCATCATAATGTTGAATCTCAATGTGTTTCCCCTGAGATGATGTGAGCACCCCCAATTCACCGAGGATTTTTCAATTCCACTCTCCAGGTGCTGTTTCCGCGGTTCCATTGGCCCTCATCATCAGGAGATTCCGAGAAACTCTTGAAGTATACCATGTCATGGTCCATTTGAATCCATCTTGATCCATTTTATTGGTGAAAAAAAATAGGTTTGTTGGATATCCACCATGCAGTTTTCTCCAATCTCCAGTTCACTCAGAGGAGCTTCGCTCGGAATGAGCGGAAGAGACGGGCGCATCATGCCATGTTGAAGGCCTGGGCAAAGCTGTCCAAAGTCCACCCCTGTAGAAGTTTCAGAAGGCATCTGAACATAGGGCTGATAAATCATGATGAATTAAAAGATAATCATGATAATCATTAGAAATGTATTTTTTTCCGTTGTTTTCCCTCCAATGTTCAGAGACCGACATGTTTTTCTGTGGTGTGAACCCTCCAGCCTCAAAATTGGGCAATGGATGGTTCAAGCATGTTCAAGCCTGAGTAGCCCAAGAATGCGCAAGTTGAGTGATGAGGTAAACCATGGTAAACCCGATAACAAACCTCCAAATTGAGCGATTTTGTTGGAAAAACACTAAGAAAATGTCCATTTCTGCTGGTAGAATGATCAAAAATCGGGGGTTGATGGTTTTAGGTTCACCGCGTTACCATTCAAGATGGACTGAAAATGAAGATGGGGAAACAGATGTGGATCGCCCCCAAGTGTCAGGCCGTAGACTCGGCTGACCTGGATGTTGAACTGGACATCAAGGCGTTGGAAGATATTCATGAAGCTGAACCTGGCAGTGCCAAGAGGTTTAGGCGGGGCTAAGGGATATGAATCTGACAGTTGAATAGCGGTTAATTATCATGGTCCAATATGGGTTAATAGATGCTAATAGCATGTAATATGTTTGAATATGGTTTACTACGGTTTAGTTTAATACAGTTTAAACTAGTTTAATATGGTTTACTCGTACTGAAAGTGTTATGTGTAGCAAACATATGCAAACATGATATCGAACAGGATGTAAAACACCCATACTGATCTCAAAATGAATATATTCAATACTAAGCCAGAGTTTCAAGGGTGTGTTTAATGTGGGCCGGGGGTGTTAGGGGGATGGGATTTTCAGCCATCGTCAGTTGTAGGAACTGTCCAGGGAAGCCATGGATTCAGAGTCAGACTCCAATTGAAGAATTGGCGAGGCTATTGATCTACGTTTGGAACATGTTAGTGATTGTTAGTGTAGTTATGTTGGCAGTTGTATGTCATTTTTTTTGTCTGGGTTGTTACCACACTCACTAGTGGTGACTGGCGTTTCTCGATGGCTTCGGGGGGGTTGTTTGAACATGCGGGGACCCTCAAACGATCTTTATGGGGAAAATGATGCAATATCATCAAAGTGTCCACGGTGTTCCCCTGAATTTCAGACAAACCCATGTCTACAGTCTTCTTGTCCCAGTTTTGGTACGTATGTTATATATATATATTATAATAATAATAATAATAATGAATAATAATAATAATGAATGATAATGAATAATAATGAATGATAATGAATAATAATGAATAAGAATAATAGTAATAATAATAACAATAATAATTATAGTAATAATAATAATAACAATAATAAATATAATGATAGTAATCATGATAATGATATTAATAATGATAATGATAATAATTATCATTCTTATATATATATATTACATATTTGCAATTCCATTATTTCAGGATATTTCAGGTTAGTTGAATATTGTGTTCGAGAACTCTATTTTTGGTGGATTGATATTATTTATTTGGCGAGAACCACACCTTTCGAGGTAGTCATAATATTTACATCGTACAGTACAGCTCGATACCCTCTGGTAAACGTTAACAAAAAACTATGGAAAATCACCATGCTATCAATGGGTAAATCCACTATTTCTATGGTTCGATATCCTCTGGTAAACGTTAACAAAAAACGATGGAAAATCACCATGCTATCAATGGGTAAATCCACTATTTCTATGGTTCGATACCCTCTGGTAAACGTTAACAAAAAACGATGGAAAATCACCATG
>Ga0126342_10009444_pt1 | contig 17486 bp, 18 predicted proteins | sample Cyp1metagenome_FD_92528 | JGI IMG/M metagenome (GOLD analysis project Ga0126342, IMG submission 92528) | Coral microbial communities from Lord Howe Island, Old Settlement Bay, Australia - Cyphastrea 1 metagenome | ecosystem: Host-associated > Invertebrates > Cnidaria > Coral ... | reverse complement strand
TTCCCATAGGCACGGCCATACGGTCCTCGCGCGGACGGTTGCGAACGGTTGCGGACGGTTGCGCTCGCGAACGCAACGTCGAGCGAACACACCCTCAACCCCCAGACCCCCAGAGTGAAACGGAAACCCTTGCTACGCATTCGGGAAAAATGTTCCAAACCACCAATGAGCCACAACTTGGTGTGGTAAATCTCCCGCGGATCTTTGAGTCGCCCATATCGCACCTCCAGCGCTTTCAGGTCATTGATGGCCTGTAAGGTCAGCTGGTAGCAGGGCGCTGCCGTGTCCTCGGCGGGCTTCAGTGAGAAGTTTTCCATACAGAATATGCTGGTTCTTGGATTTTGCTAAAGAATATAAGATCTACATGTCTAATGTGGATATAAAGCCATGATATCTCAACATAGATTAATCTAGAATATAGTTCCAGAACATCTTCGCATGGAAAAAGCCAATTTCCACTTGCCGCAGGGCATCCTGTGTGGCAGACTTCAGGAAGTCGCACAGCACTGCATTGCCTGGCCACACTATCATCTCCAAAATGGAATGAAGCCATACTGGGTTTTGCGGCCCCACTGCATTGTCTCATCTTTTCTTCATCAAATCCACTTCTGAGGGTAAACGAGGTCAAAGGAACCACGATTGTAAGTCAGATCTCGATTCTTGCTGAAATCCCCTATTTTGGAAGTGAAATATAGATGTTAAATCTTCAATTTTTATTAGTTGATATATCAACCCACCTTGGGTGATACATCCCGTAGCACCTGCAGCCAGCACCACACGATGCGTCCATAGGCAGCCACCAATCGCAGTGCTCAGCTGTAGGTCGCATGTGGCTTCTGCGCCGCGGAGGGTTTGCAAGCGCCTCGGGTGTCTGGGCCATGGGGAAACCATGGGGAAACCATGGGGAAACCATGGAAAAATGGGGATTTCACATCAGAAATGTGGATTTCAACAAATATTAAGATTGCAGCCAGCAAAAATCTGGATTTCAGATGATTTCAGCAAAAAATTGTGGGATTGAATCCCAGAAGAGTATACAGTGTCTTTTCAGAACAACATGTCATCTTTTCATCAACGAACATCGGGATCTAAGGTTCAAATGATAGGAGATAGACTACAAAAATGGGGATAAACCGGGATTGAACCTAGACATCATGCTTGATGTTTTGGGTATGGGTCAAGACATGAGGAAACCCGAAATAGGATTGTTTAGTGGTTTACCAGTGAACATCACCAACCTTGATTCCCTGGAGAATCTTAAATTTGGTCTTTCCCCAGTGTTGAAAATGACTGAAACGTTGAAGAATACGAATGGATATGACAAAAAAAATCGAAGATTGTGACCGGACAACTATGTAGCTCTCACTTCAATTTGGCAACAGAAACAAATCTGGGACTACATGGATTTTCGCACGGTAGAACGATGTGGTCGCTGGATTTAGCCATCCTGAACACGTGGTGGGATCATCATCCCATTTTCAAGGGATGGGAAGTAACAAATGTCGGAAACACCAACCAAACCATCGATGACATATCCAGCCCCTGTGTTTGTTGGTTGAACCTCCATTTTTGTCATGATTGTTTAGTTACCCTCCCCCAAATGAACGTAGACCCTGAAAATAGTAACATCTTTTTGGAAACTAGCTAATTTTCCAAGCCCCCATTTGAAAGGGTCTCTGTTCATGTGCGTAAATCCATTTCACCCCTTAAGTCGAGTGACTTGCTTGATCCCAAAATGGATCATGGAAATCCCCGATATCTGTATATATATATATAGATAGATAGATAGATGGATGGATGGATGGATGGATGAATAGATAGATATAGAAAAAGAAAAAGAAATAGAAATGAAAATAGATATAGATATAGATATAGAGATATAGATGTAGATGTGGATGCAGATGCACAGCTAGATATTAGGAAAAATAAAAATATACAGAATAATAATAACAATAACAATAATATATATGTATTTACATACAAGACAAAAGAAAACATTAGATTAGATTAGATTGGGTTAGATTAGATTGGATTGCATTACATTACGTTACGTTACATTACATTACACTACACACAGACATACAGACAAACATATATATATATGTATATATATAGATATGTATACATATAAATAGATAAGAATATATGTAAATAATAGATTACTTATGGATTCCTGATGTACAACCCCCGGAACCAAGTTTCCCTTCCAACCGCCGTTGCATCCGAGCGACTCGGCAAGCTGCACCGCGCGCGCCTCTGATGGCTCGGGCAGATCGAGGGCGGCGCAGCACTCCGCGAGGCCTGGAAGCCATGGGGAGATTGGCTGACATGGACACGAGCGTATACATTACAAAATATTAAAACATAGTACAATAGAACATCATCTAATAGAAATTAATATAATCTAATATAAAACAAAATAAAATGAAATAGTTTAATTTAATATAATATAGTAAAATAACATATGTACATATTTACATTTATGTTGTGTATATGATTGTCAATGTGTATATATATATTATATTTATATTGTATGAGAACATATTCCAAATGGATACGACTGATATGACTAAACAAGATGTCTAGCAAGTATCAAACGTGGGATGTATTTAATCATTTGGTCGTACTCTTGTTTGCAATTGACTTTCTTTGCTTCTCTATCTTCCCGGGGATCGCTCTATGATTAGGCAAATAGACGAGGGCTGGGGAAACACTTGCACAGATGGTTTTTTTAACCCGCGATATTGCCAACAAAAATTAGGATTTCTAGTTTCAGAAAGGACACATGTGCTTTTGGGTTTTCGAATTTGCAGATCAGCGAGATTTGCCAGTGATATCCATATTTTGATTACATTTTCCGTGCACAAACATATTTTTTCAGGGTTCAAACACTTTACCACTGAGAAGAAAAACATATCTAATCCGAAAGGTGGAAACATATCGAGAATCTTGGCGAATCCGCAATCAACGGGAGCTGGTGCCAGTCTCTTGATACCAATGCCCTGGAGATTCCCCACTGGGTTGTATGACCGAGCCTCTGCTGAAGATTATCTGAAATAATTCCGGATGGTGAGACCGACAAAATGGTGCGTTGTGGTCTCTTTTTTCCATTGGGGAGGATCAATCCCAGCCATTCGTACCAGAGAGAATCCTTCAAACAGCTCGAATTTCTGGGCTTTCCTGTAGGAAAGGAAGAACCAATATGACCAGAAATTGATGGTCTTTTGTTGTCTTTGGATCTATGGGATCCTGCTTACATCCCAGTCTCTGCTTGTGTCGCAACCTTTGCTGGCGGTGTGCCCTGTATCTTCTGGTTCACACAGGCACGGGTCAAAACCCCTGGTGCCGTATGAACACCAAAATGGCTGTTGTGCAGAGATGGTATTGACTCATCCCCATATGACCCTGGTGCATTGGACCATCTGCAGAACGGACACCTCTCATGCACCCATCCAAATGGTCCAATAGATACTGACTCATCCCTACCCTATGCGTCCCCATCACCACATCAACAGTAGAATCTAATAGCATATCTCCATTGCCATCTGCATTAATATTAGTCTGGCAATGAAGAATGATCCCAATAACAATATCCTAAACTCTTTCACACCCGATTTGTATTCGGATCAACATGGCCACATCCCCATATTGCCCCGATGTCTATATACAAAGTGTATCAAAGTGTAATAATTCCCAAAACCATGAAACTCAATTCCAGGATGATTTTTTCCATGTCATAGTTTCCAGCTTTCCAACTTGTCTATTTTGGGGTTGCTATAGTGTTTGTAAAACCCAACAACAGCCACTGATCCCTTCCCTTGACGCCTGCTGGCAAAGCGTCACCCTCATCGGCGTAGATCAGATCAATCAGGCAAAGCAATTGCTGCCTGGGATGACAGGAAACCATGATTTTTCTAACAGGTCTTATGGGTCCTGTTGGACAGCTTGGGGCTGTAGGTTGGCAACACCGAGGTATGCTGTCAGAGGTGCTTCGAGATCCCCACGAAGCGAACTTCCTCGGCCAGGTCGCCTGGAAATTGCTGGTGGCTGATGGGTTGGTCATTTTGGCTTTGAATGAATGGTTAGTTTTGGGGCAAGCATATTTGAACCATCCCAACTTTCAGGAAAGTCAATTCCAGATCCATAAACTAAACCACTGCAGAGAGTCTTTGAGACTTACCATCGATCACTTTTGGTTCTGCCCTGGCAGTTCTTGGGTGCTGCCTTCGTTTCCGGCGCCTGGTTTCAGCAAACCCGCTGCGACCAGGACCACACGATGGGCTGGAAGCCTCTGAGGCTTACAGGGCTCCCCGCAAGGATGGAACATGGTTTCCAGGATGGAGATGATATTTACCCTCTGGTAAATTAACATAGACCCTGAATCCATAGCCTAGTTTTAATGGAAACTAATCTTCCAAGCCCAACAACTGCCAGGGTCGAACTGTTAATTACCCAGAGGGTACCTCATAATTTTCCAGGTTTTCAACTTTTTCAAACTGTTCAAACGGGTTGCTTGGAAGAAAACCACTTGCAGTGGGGATATGAACCACCAAACATGAGGATAAAACAATCAAATCTGAGGGTACATCAATAAACATGGGGATGCAGCTAATAAACGTGGGGATATACGGGGTTTGTCATTGAAAGGAGAATGGGTTCTTTGCAACTCGGCCCTGTAGTGCCATCTTTCGTCCTTGTGCTTCCCTGACATTGCCATGATGGGTTTCTAGGCCCATTCCATGTGCAGCATCGACCCCATGGCGCCATGAAAGGTGCGCCTTTGACCAGCACCCAGCAACACCACATCACCTGGGTCGTGATGAAGTTAACTTTGGACAGGTGAGTGCAAGTCAAACATAGGCCACCAAAGAACCCCGAAAATTGGTCTTTGCTTTTGTTCAACCAGCGTTCTTTTGGAACGGTACCCCTACCGTCTCCTACCCATATTCAATCACATGGCTCAATCTCCAGGTCCTAGGTGTCACATGGTGACAGCCAAGCTGCCCAGCTTCTGCCGAGCTACAGAACAGGCCCTCTCGCTGAAAAGCTCGGAGCTTGGCAAACAAACGCCGGCAGGCCTGGCTGGGACTGCTGTGGAAGGTGGGGATAACCGTGGGAATCGCCATAAACCTCCAAGTGTTTTTTGGGGTAGGGCTTTACACAAATCTTTTGAACATGATGACGTGGGGTGTACGCAGTACAACGATTTGAAGCGGGAGTTAGCACTGTTGGATGAAACAACACTGTTACTTCCACTGCCATGAGACACTTCCGATGGATTCAGCACCGCAGTCAATATCCCAAGCAAATGGTGCCGCGGAACCAACACTATACGAATCAACATGACCCAACAATCCCAAAATGTATCACTCAATGAAAAACTATGAAAAAAGGGTATTGTAGTCCTTCAATCTCTGGGGTCCCAATGATCTGGTGTAACGGTATGACTATTCACTAGAAATAATTCGGCTGTTTTGGGTCCCAGTTACGTCAATCCTAACCACTCCAGTGATGCCTGAGGATCAGCCTTCATGGCGCGCCCGGTCGCACTGTGCTGTGGGAAAATGGGCTGCCGTTGAGATCTGCACATCTCTGCCGTTCAGTATCGACCTACAAACTTCTCAAGATCTATCTGTTCGTCTGCAGCAACGAATTTCTGGAAGTGAAGAGAACTACCCCAACGTCGCAGCTGGTCGGTGGTATACCTACCCCCTCTGAAAAATGGAGTGCGTCAGTTGGGATGATGAAATTCCCAATAATCCAATACAGTATATGGAAAGTCATAATCCATTCCATGGTTCCAAACCACCAACCAGGCAGTTACTTCCCTCAAGTTTGAATCCGGCCCCAACCAGGCCCTCCGACGGCTTCCCAGTAACCTGCACCCGCTGCACGCACCTGTCGCTGGCTTTGGTGTCAACACCAAGAAACCATGGTTTAGTACTGAAATGTACGAAATGCCTCGATTCTTAGAGTTCCACAATTGGGATGAGTACTAAAAAAGGCCACCATTTCGATGATTTTCCCAGCTATAAACCTCCATGGTTACCTCCCAAAACCTCGCACCTTGCCCCACAGGGAGGACAAGCTCTCCTGCGCCGCCTGGCGCAGTCTACGTGTGGGACTTATGGGTTTGTCCGAAGGGGGAGTTGAGCAACAGTCGTTAATAATGGTCAATACTGGCTAAATCATGATTATATAGTATATAGTATAATTATATAGTAGTATCATGTAGTCAATGTAGTCTACAGTCAGCATAATGGTACATAATCGATGAATTTTTCGCATTTGACCAACAAAGATATGGCGAGTTTTGCACCAATAATTGTAGCGGAACTAATGTGGGATATACATATATATATATATGTATACATATATATACATACATATATATATATATACATGCATACATACATACATTACATTACATTACGTTACGTTACATTACATTACATTACATACATACATACATACATTACATACATACATACATATATATACACACACCCCCAACAATATGAGATGTGTTTGTCCAATTATGGGTTGTGGGCCCAGCCATTTTCACAGCTTGTGAATTCGATGGTTTCCCCGTCTCAAAGTGCAGAAAGAGATCATCCAGTCATCAACTGGCGGATTTTTTGGGGTTCCTGAACCTTTTGGAACATACCATGGTGACCAGAATTTAGGGCTCATTTTGGAAAAGAAAGGGAAATCTGTGTTGTATTGAAGCTGGTTGAACACCCCAGGGCTGCCAAAAATAAATGGATATCAATCCAACTCTAGTAGGAAAATCGAATTTCCGACCTGCTAAAAATCCGTAAAAATCCTCTGCAAAGCTTTATATTGCACAGAAATTATCATGGGTAAGCCATGTGCCAAACCCGAGCTCAGTGCCCGCACTGCTACAGCACTGTCGAAGTCGAGACCTGCCAAATATCCCAATAGGATTGAAGTCTGTGTAAACTATTGTTAACCAGTTTTAGGTGCTCAGTCTCATATACATGTCCAGAGGTTGAACAAATTTGAAATGGCAAAGGTTTCACTCTTGCAAAAATCCTGTAATGGCTTAGAGCCCAGCGGAAAACAAACGCTTCGCATAACTTTTCCGACACTTTCGATTCAGATCAGAGCCTTAATCCATCCAAGACAAGTGCATGAAACATGAAAATCCCTTCTGGAAAAACATGGAGAAACATGATCGATTTCAGCATTTCTGGATGTTCTGCCCAATGTTTCTCTGCACCTTGCGGTCGTGGAAATGGCATAGAGGACGCTGGGCCCTTAGGCGTGGTGCCACCGAGCCGGCTCAGCCACGATTCTTGGAACCGAGCGCTGAGATTTAAGCAATGAAGATGTAGGAATATTGTCCATAAAGGTATCATCATCAATGAACAAAAAATAGATTGAAGTGCCACTAATGCCAAAACCAACATATCACCTTGCCAAACTCTGCATTCCGACACGAACAGACTCCAGCCCTTGAGTTACAGACATGGCGTCTTTGGAATGCACAAACGGCATACCTGGCAGCACCCAACCCAGTTGGTTCAGACTGGGCTGATGGTTTCGTAACCACCAAGAAATTGGGAGATGATACGAACATCAGATGCTTTTTCTGACAGAGTTACTGGCTGATGGTTTCAACCCAATAAATTTGGAGTAAAAATACAATGAGGATACGCCCAACTAAGAATAGCGATCTCCAACAGTGATGCACGGTATACCCAATGGGATCATCTTTTTGTCATCCAAAGGCCTAGAACCTGCTGAGGAACAAGTGCGAGGCACCAGTTGGCAAGTCAAATGGTCCTCCTTCAACTCATCGTGACTGAATGATTCTGAAATTACCGGAAGCAATGGAATAGTATATACACATGAACGTATACACTGCGGAAATGCAATACCCTCTGGTTATTTGTGCCATAGCCATGGAAAATCACCATTTTTAAGATCGGTAAACCATCTATTTCTATGGGCCATCTATACCATGGCTATGTTAGTCATAACCAGATGGTAATTGGAATTGTATGGAACTGTTTGTTGAAGAATAATCCCAAGATTCAAACATCCCAACGGATTTCCAGGACCCCCAACGCGCGGCGCAACAGCAATTCAAAGTCAACAATAGATGGCCTAGGTTCCGACGCCCCGGCCGCTGATTATTGGCATCTGAAAACAGCAACATGAGCCACTAGACATCAGCCCTCCTGTTGATGATGAGCTTATGGTACCCATAGTTCCGTTGTTGCATATCACCGTTTTGGGTTCTAAGGTATTACCGTCCTTGACAGTTCAAGTGGCTGCATTTTTTGAGTGATTTTCACATTCCACGTTCTGTCCATCAAATTCCCATTTTGCGTTGGAATCTGTTGAATAAAACTCACTTCTGGCTGTCTCCCCAGCTTCTTTTTGATTTGTCCTCATATTTGAAGTTTCTTTCATCTTATATTTCTGTTTGTCGCCCCTGCTAGTGGTCAAGCAGTCCATCGTTTGTTGATACCCCACTATTTGGTGATACTTGGTGATTCACATCCTTTCTTTGTCACTTAAGCTCCCCTCCATGCTGGTTATATCCGTATGTTTTTTTCAACAATTGATGTAATCATTTTTGAGTAATATCATACTCTGAATCAGTCATGTTGATTATATCCTACTCTTTTCCTTGAGAAAAACCCATTCTCCCATCTCCAAAAGGTTAGGGGTTGTTATCAAAATGGATATCGTACAGAGTCAGAGATATAATCAACAATTTTGCCATATGGAGGTCTCCTAAAAAAATGGGCGTGCCCCCAAATTATCCAAGTCATGGATGACCATGACATCATGACTTACAGGATGGTGCCCCCTAGTTATATGTTGGTTTATAAACCGTTATAACCCCCCATTAATTCTAGTCATATCTACCATAAACCCAATCGAATTCAGCCACTTTTTTCACGCAACTTAGCTATCTTGGGAGCCCCATCCTGTAGTAACTTAATATTAAAGTCCATGGTGACTTGGGACTTCGGCCAAGCCACGCTGCCAGCAAGGTCTCTGCGATGCCACCCACGTTGTCGCGCTGGACACGGCTTGGCGGAATCGTTGATGGTAGGTATAACCATACTGTCTATGATGGGGGTTATGAACCAATGTAATCAATATGGGATTTAACCAAGGGTTTCTAAATCTGGATTCAACCCATCCGTTTTCAGGGTTTTATTTAAGATTAAACCAACATATCTTTTAAGATAAAGAATCGCACCATTCTCCGAACATGGGTTTATGCAGTCCCCAGTTGGACGTTCATGGCATTGAGTTTACAACATAAATTCGGATTTGATCAACAATTTTGGGTTAAAACATCCAGACAACAAATGGGGATAAAACTACAAAAAATGATGAACCTATGTGGCAACACGTCCAAATAAATGATGATGATGCTGATTTTCGGTATCTTTGGCAAACAGTACAATCATGACACCATCCCGGGAAGAAGAGATCATTCTGAGATTTCAGGCCATTGCATGTTTTTCCAAAAGAACCCATCAGGGTATTGGGAATCATTCCATGTAGTGGGTTGGTAAACCTTTTTTTTTGCTGGCAAAATCAACATTTTGCTTGGTTGCTCCCTCCAAAACTTAACAACCCCAAAAGATTGGCTTTGGAAGATTCTTCTATTAGAAAAAACACGACATTTTTGGGTTTCTATTGGAAAAAAAACGACATTTTTGGGTTCCGCCTTAAATTTGGAGGATGTCTGCACTCCACATTTCTGGTGCCCATAGCAATCCATGGCGTGGTATTGGCACCTGCAACAGGTCCCCGCGGCTCAGCATCAGCAAGGCCAGGACCACGTGATCCGCAAACTGCAGTGAGGAAGCGACAAAACAACAGGGGATGAGCACCGAAACAGACGTTAGAAATGAGTAATCAGAATCACAATAATACTGATACTACTACTCATAATAATGACATATTAGTAAACACATAATGGTACTAGTAGTAGTAGTACTAGTACTAGTACTAGTACTAGTACTAGTACTACTACTACTTCTACTACTACTAATGATAATAGTACAAAAATAATAACAATAAAATCATAATGATCTATAATGATAACAATATATAATTTTGAGAGATGTTGTTATATAACCACCCTACTCTAATAATGATGATATAGCAACCAACCAACATGCTTGAGCAGGATGTTGCTTGTCAATCTTTTGGGGTTTGATGTCCATGTAACAGAAACAATACGCAGGTAGAAGAAAATAAGTCAATAAACAAAGACATGCATGATAAAGACACACATAGCTGAACATCAATCAACCAAAATGACTCCATACCTACACTTGAAGTCCCAATCATGCCAATGGGTCATTTCGTCCGGCTACCCTAGCGAACATCCAAACATGAAGAGAATGGTCATGTTGGGATGTCAATGTGGATAACAACGAAATTACATGGTGATTTGGTATTTACATTGACTCATACCCAACTAGGAAGGAAACAGAATATGAAACCACAAACCAGGCAGTTGTTGGTTGGTTTTTGTTCAGATCAAAAGCACCGCAGCACCGGAATGAAACAGTTATGAAGCGACAAACATGGGGTTTCACACAACATGGGAATCAATGGGATACGACCGAAGAAATATGGGCTGACTGTGGCTGCCAGCCAATGGCCCCATGCCGTAAATGTAGGCACCTTCACCAAAGTCTACTCGATTTGTTGCCTTAAGCCTTTACCCCTTTCTTTTGCGAAAACCCACTTGTAGTGTTGGTGACATCCAATTTTTGTGCCGTTTCAATTACCATTTTCCATGGTTCAATCCCTGTGTTGCTTTGAAATGTCGGTGTCATCAGGAGATATTTCAGGAGCTAAGTTTGCAGTAGTAACATAGGGCCGACTTAAGATCAGAACTTCAGGGAATGTCCCACCAAAACATGGCTAGGAACCTGGCAATTGTCAACTCAACAGGGCAATTAATGACATGTTGCTTCAACAAAAAGTGATGTTTTAGCCCTCCAACATGCGGAAAGTTGCTGAAATGTTCCTTGACTCCTGCTAACTCTCTTGAATCCACCATTTTTGGTTGATTTGTATCTCAATTCTAGCTTCTAAATCACCACTTTTACGAAATCTCGCTCCAATGTAAACTTTCTGACGGAATTCGCCACCTCAAAACGCTGCGGATCTGCTAAGAAGGAATCCCAGAGACGGGCCTTGGGCGCGCCAAGCGGGGATGAGAGGAGAGAAATTCGAACAGGGGGATTTGACCAACACAAATGGGGCATCTAACCAACACAAATGGAAAGAGTTTAAGCAACAAAAAGGGTGGTTTAACAAACAGCAAAACATGGGAGATATGACCCTTGATCGACATATTCATCTCCAGGGTCTTATTTAGATGGGCCATGAGGTTCACGCATTGCTTCGTTCGTGGATGATCAATAAATGGGTTGCAACTGGGTTCCGAATCATTTGGCGAACTCCATGGCCAATTTTCCTTCCCGTACTGGAATTTAATTCTTCATCGGATCCATGAATGACCCACCACTTTTTCTCACCATCACACCATCTTCAATTGTAGTGCCAGCAGGTCCCGCACTGGCTCCACGGTTGGTGGCATTGTCCCACTACGCCAATGGGGAGATTCATCATTTTAGAGTGAGGTTGTTTGGGGGTCAATGAAATTTCCCAAGATCATCCCTTTGTCCCCAATTTGTGCTGCGGTTAAAGCCACATTTTTTACTGGTGAGGTAAAAATTAAGCTAAAATTTATCAATAGATCATCTGAATCAGGGTTGCTCCCAACACCCCAGATATTAGGAGGTTAAACTCGCCAAATGAAGAGGTCGAATCACAATTTCCTCCTCGCAAGAGTGGCTATCATTGACCTATAATGGGCTGGAGCAACTCTGATTATATTCCATTACATCTCCATCAAATTGTTGATAACCCATTTCTTTTCCATTATATCGCCATTTGATATTATATGGCTATATAGCCATACAGGACGGTGCCCCCCAGTTATAAGTTGGTTTACAAACCCGTTATAAACCCCATGAAGTATAGTTAGATCTACCAGAAACCATAGAATTCAGCCACTTATCAGGCAACTGAACGCTATCGAACGGGGGCCCCATCCTGCATAAAATGGCTGGTTGTCACCATTCCAAATCAGGCAGTGAGCTCCCCAACCACTTGCTGCAGTGTGAAGCCGGCGCGGCTCAGGAGCAAGGTGCCCAGCCTGGTTTCAGGGGCCAGCTGAAAGCCATCGCCACAAAGGAGGGGGATTTCACCAGTAAAAATGGGGATTTAAATGGACTTAAGAAGGAAACAATGGGATTAGACTGATTAAACCCCAAAAATAGGGATATGACCACGACAAATTAGGATTTAGCCGGCGAACATAGGTTTTTATCTACGTGGCAACAATTCGGATTTAATCCACAAGGAACACGCAGATTTAGCGAGAAAGAATGGGACATCCATTGACCATGAAGGTCACCAAAGTATTCCCATCCTGGACTAAGGATTGATAACAAACAATATTGCGACTTACTGGGCTCAAAGATCGCTCTCATTTTGTACGCTTCACCATTCTTAACCATGATGTGTCTAATCACACCCCAAACAAACCATTATTAAGCAACCATTGCATGTACTGTTTTGGTTGTAAACATTGCCAAGTCTTTACGAACAATTTTCAACCATATCTGGTAGTTTTTGGTTTGGCCCGTTTTGCAGCCTTTATTTTGTTGGTAATCCATGTATCAACAATTGTTCACCATGACTATAGAGCCAGCGTGAAAAGCCAGTATAAACTATTCACCACTAAATCCCCATTAGCAACTGCTATGATGGAATCCTGATTGTTCAGAATGATGAACTATAAATCATTATTACCATCCGATTGACCATGATCAACCATTCTTAACCATTAATCATGATCAACCAATGTACAAATATACACACACATACATGTATATATATATATATGTACAAATATTATTAATACAACAGAATACAACCATCATTTTAAACCATAGATTGTACATATTCATACAACCATCATTAACCATAAATGATACATATTCACCATAAATGATACATATTCACCATAAATGATACATATTCACCATAAATGATACATATTCACCATAGATTGAACATAAATGATACATAAACCATCATACATTCATCATTTTCACCATAAATCGTAAACCACCATCAATGGACAGTCGCCTCAAGGCTGGGATCGCTCCCAGGCCATGTTGCGCAAGGAGCTCGGCCACCTGCCGTTTTTAAAAACGGGGGATGGTGGGGTGGAAACCCTGGAAACCCATCAAAAAATGGGAAATCTTGGGAATATCATGGCTGAATGGATGATTGTTTATTGATCGAATGTATTCATCACTGGAGCAATGCCCAGTCCTTTTGTTTAACATTTTTTTTTGCAAGAAATCCGCATATTTTTCCAATACCAATATCTGCAGCGTTATTTTTTGCTGAACATCTCTCTGGTTGAGTTGCATTTATCTTCGTTGTTGGCTCGGACGTCGGGTTAGGGCGCGCAACTTGGGTTCATTTCGTCCTGTAATTTCGAGGAACATTTTCCACATTTCTTCCCTCAATTGCTGGTTGAAGTTACTTGAAATCCCACACCTGCTGCTCAACCCCCCAAGGCAACCCACAGAGTAGAAATCCATATACATACTACAAACCTAGTTTTTGGTGGCTGAATCGGCTCAGTCCCTCAAACTCTTGGTTCTTTGTCTGATATTGCAATTTTCATAATACTCCCATTGTGGTTGGTAGTTATTCCTGACTATCATAAACCGATATTGTAATCCCACAATACTCCCATTGTGGTATCCCATAATACTCCTATTGTGGTTATAGGTTATATATCCCATATTATATCCAATAATGTTATATATTCCCATTGTGGTGGGTAGCTATAATATAATATAATATAATATAATATAATATAATATATAATATATAATATATAATATATAATATATAATATATAATATATAATATATAATATATAATATAATATAACATAATATAATATAACATAATATAATATAATAAAAAATATAATATAATATAAAATAATAATATAATAATAATATAATAATAATAAATATATTTATATATATATATATAGATATATAATATATAATATATATATATATGTATATATATATCCTCAATTGTTTGATAAATCCCAGCCATTCCCATCCCACGGTTTTCCCACTGGCATTGGATACCCCACCGGAGGGTCAAAGGCTTGATGCAATTCATGGACACGTCGAGCCTGCACTGACCCGCTTGAGGCTGAGATAGGTGGATTTCGTGACCCATAAATTTTAAGGATTTGATGAGCCAACAGATAGGAATCTTCCAAGAATCTTCTATGTTCATTATTTTCTATGATTTTCTTCTATGTTCCATTTTTTTTTCGGATTTTACTCTCCGGTAAGTTTACAGTTTGCTATTGGAAAATCACCATTTTTTCACCGGTAAATCATCGAAGTCAATGGGCCATGGCTTCCGATGCCAAGGGTGCCTGGAAGGCCAGGGCATCATCTCCCAGAAGATTCTCCTCGCGCGGTCCCCCCAAAAACACTGATCTGCATATATATATAATACTTATATATATTATATATATACTGTATATATCTGGGCTGGATGTCAACTAAACATAGAACACCAAATTTGCGATGCTCAACTTCAAGTCGATTTTTCTTTTCTTTGCCAGCCGGAATCTTGTGGGTTCATCATCCCAAGCCACTGATATCCCGTTATATCATTATCTGCCACAACGATCCCATACATATCCGATTTCTCCATTAACATCCCATATCACCATATCCATTAAGAAATCCAACACTGAGCCTCCAACATTGGATGGTTTACACCCAGCATTTCTGGCATTTTCCTCTTTCCCCGGGGTGCCTGAGCTTCAGCGAGTAGCTGTGACAGGCACCAGAAAGTATCCGCCTGGCGTCGAGCCGGCTGGAATCCCATGGCTGGCTGGGTTTTGCAACAAAATGGGCTTGGACTCATCAAAAATGAACATCTGGTTGGTGGTTTCAACCCCTCTGAAAAATATGAATTCGTCAGTTGGGATTATTATTCCCAATATATCAAAAATAAAAAATGTTCCAAACCACCAACCAGAACATAATTGGGTGGTTTTACCACGTCGCCACAATCTCAGTCACTTGGCTTTTTATCTTCCCAGAGTTTGGCTGAAATAAAACTGACCGAAACGAAAACCAGTTGTGGTTAACACTGAACACGAAGTTGCTGTATCAGGTTCACATCAAGTTCCATTTTTCCGAGAGGCATAGCTTTTAGATAGGGGTATCTGTCAAAGTGAAGGGTAGCTGACACTTGACATGACATCCCATGATATATCATCATATGACATCTCAAAGTGAAGGGTAGCACACCTGCCATCGTGTTACGGGTTACGAAGACCCATCACTCCGAAATGACGGTCGATCGGCAAAAACTGAGGTAAAATTGCGATTTTTCGTGTGCTGGAGCAACGCTTTCGCACGAAATGAAGGTCGATCGGCAAAAGCTGAGGTAAAATTACGATTGATCGTGTGCTGGAGTAATCCTTTGGCAGGAAAAGGGATTTGTGTGTACGAGCGTTTCTGTGTAAAGATGTTTGTGTGTAAAAGTGTTTGTGTGTGTAAAAGTGATTGTGTGTAAAAGCGCTTGTGTGTAAAAGTCTCTGTGTGTAAAAGTGTCTATTTGTAAAAGCTTGTGTGTGTGTAAAAAGTTTTTGTGTGTGAAAGTGTTTGCGTGTAAACGCTTCTGTGTGAAACTCCATCGCAGGCGTCCTCGTGATCCATGGAGGGCTTGCGGATGTCGTCGTTGGAGAGGCCATACAGCAGCCTCAGGAGGCGCTCACGGGAATATATCATTTGCTGGTGATGCAAGTAGCCATTGGTTGAAAGGTTTCATACTGCTGATAGCGTCCTGAAACGATGATGAAATTGAATGAAATTGAAATGTCCTACGACGGCACGTTCATCAAATGGCGGACGCCCGAAGCATTGCTTTCTCCAGTGGTCCAGGCTGATAGCAATTTGTGAATATTGGGTATCAACTAATATGGGTAGCCAACAACCTGTAGCTCTGTTCACCTCAAAATAGCAATGCATGTCCATCCCCTTGATCCACAGCCATATGCAAGGAGAGTCCGGTACCCTGCCGAACATCAAAGTAGCAATTGTTCGATTGTGTAACATGTATGTTTACCCGCTGAGTATCGGATTTCATCCTAGGTTTTGGCACAAAACCATTTGAACTTGCTTCCAGTCTCAACACGAATATGAAGGCGTGCGCCCCCTTTGGTACCTTCCGTTGATCTAACATAGCTATGGAAAAGGACCATTCTGAATAGGAGAACTATCTATATATGGGGGATTTTCCCTAACTATGTTACTTTATCCTTTATCGGAGGGTGTGTTTGAACAACCATTCCGAGCCGAAGCAACCGTTGAGTTGATATATCCCTGACATTTCCTCAGCACCTTCGATGAAGTCCAAGAAACACTCCAGCCAGTTCGCAAATGCCACTCAGGTACCTCTATCATCCAATGAATCCAATGAGCCATCCCCAAAAAAACTCAGCAATCCAATGGACATTCCCCAGCCTGCCAGCCCGCGAGGAGTATGTCAGAACCACCTGGCTGATTCTGGATGTAATCCATGTTTGAAGTACTGGACAGTTATCCATAATTATCCCAAGTTTGTTTTGTGAAAGGTCAGAATTATAACTGAGATGATCAATCAGCTAGCGGTTTCACTGAGCTTTACTGTGTTTAGCAACCTCTGTTCTCCATGACCTGTCCCAAAGTTCTTCATCGCCAGCGAGGAACGCCAATAACCAATAGATCCAATGCTCAACTGGGGGTTTCTAGAGGTGTTTATATCAGGGGCAATGGATTACCAGTTCAAGTTTGGTACATCTACTAGGTCTTGCAACTGGTGGTTGGCCCGTGGCTTTGCCCGCTTTGACCATTTCCAGGTGGTGGGCCCGGCCAGATATTTTAGGGCTTGAAGGTATGCATAAAATAGGCTACAAGTAGCAGCTGCATGTGATTTACAAGCCAGGGTCCCCTCATTGATGTAACTATCATAGCAGTGGTTGCCAATGGTCATTAGTAGTGGTTACTTGTGGTAATATACTTACCCATTGGAGCATACCCCATGAATGTGGTAAACCGAAGCCACAACTTATTTTTGTTTTTTCCCGAATGCGTAGCAAGGGTTCCCGTTTCACTCTGGGGGTCTGGGGGCTGAGGGTGTGTTCGCTCGACGTTGCGTTCGCGAGCGCAACCGTCCGCAACCGTTCGCAACCGTCCGTGCGAGGACCATATGGCCGTGCCTATGGGAAGTTCTGCAGAGGTGGTCATTTTTGGAGGTTTCAGACGTGTCGTTGCTTCGTTTCGCGTGGCAGGCGTGGC
>Ga0126342_10009443_pt1 | contig 17488 bp, 21 predicted proteins | sample Cyp1metagenome_FD_92528 | JGI IMG/M metagenome (GOLD analysis project Ga0126342, IMG submission 92528) | Coral microbial communities from Lord Howe Island, Old Settlement Bay, Australia - Cyphastrea 1 metagenome | ecosystem: Host-associated > Invertebrates > Cnidaria > Coral ... | reverse complement strand
TACATACTATTATATATTATTATATATTATTACATATTATTGCATATTATTATATATTGTCATATATTATTATATATTATTATATATTATTATATATTACTATATATTTTTATCTATTATAAATTATTATATATTACTATATATATTAATATATATATATATATATTATTGTATATTATCATATATATATATATGTAAACATATTATTATATATTGTCATATATATATATCAATATATATTATCATCCATATATATATATATGTATTAATAATATATTATAATATATTATTATATACTATTATATATTATTATATATATATATATATTAATTTATATCTTTTAATAAATTTATATATATATATTAACATATGTATTATATATATATATGTGTATATATATATATCGAACACTATGATATGGATTTCCTCCGGGCATCGTCAATGGTTTTGATACTGGGCTATATCCATCTATTTCATTTGGTACCCATGGATCACAGGTCCCGCAAATGCACGTAGGGAAACTCGAAAATCGTCATGGTAAGGCCATATGTGTAATAACTCTTGGCGCTTTTTGTATCAAACTATCCACTATGAGGGGTGAGAAATGTTGAGAATCTTGGCCAATACCATATTGTAGCAACCCGAAAGCTGTCCTGAGGGACAGCGAAAAGTACGCGAATAACCAGGACATGTTGTCACAGTGTTTCATTGTGTCTCCAGCAATGATGGATACCCCAATGTTGCCATTTCACTTGGGAAAATATCATCGTATAATTGCGATACCGTACTTGAATAAACACAGACAAACTGGAAACCTCCAGTCTTCATGGCTTAAAGCACACCGGTACTTGCGGGTGAAGTACGAGTTCAAGTGGGTTAGTTCACACCGCCAAGGTGCACGTGGACGCGACGCTGCCGGAGCACCACCTTGGGTGAAGCTATGGAGCTGGCATCATTTGTAAACAGGTCATGTCAGAAGGGCGACTGGTGTTTTTTTTCGGTCCCCCCAGTTATGCTTGTTGGGCTATACATCCCATGAATACTATAGTTAGAAGTATCATAGACCATAGTTGTTAAACAATCTATGGAATTCATGGTCAACTTTCGAAACAATGTTATTTGACAAAACTACAATAGTTAATGAAGTTCAACCAACTTTGTGTTTTGATGTCAATGAAACCACGAAAGCCATTGGGCTTTTCGCAGTCGCCTGAGTAGCCCCGCTATAGAAGCGCTTCATCAAGATGGCATACTCCTCAGGCGAGGGGAACTTCCTGGAGTCAGAAATCTACCCTAGGGTGTTTACATACAAAAAGATGTGGAAAACCTGGTTTTTACTACAAAAAGATGTGGAAAACCCTATGGTTTTCCGGAAAATGATCGACATTTCTGGTGGGTTTTCCACATCTTTTTGTATGTTTACTGGAGGGTAGGTGCCACAAGTATCAGCGTACCACCCGCTTTGCAGCATGGTACAGAAGTATGGCCAAATTATTGCAGAATGCCAACTACAGTTGCAAGTCTTAGTGATTATGAAAGTATATGAAAGTCATGATGTACTTTGTACGAGTAGCCAACCAACAGTGGCCAGGTATGCTATATATATATATGTATGTACTGTATATATGTACATAAACACCATTAAAAAAAACTTGAGCTTGTACTTCAGGCCAACCAGTGCGATGGCACTGAGCTTCTGACCGAAGTTCCTTTCAACTGATGCGCCTGTCGCTTGGCAGGATTCCGATCTGATTCACTGACCTGAAAGGGATAGTTGTACCCAGATATATGAAGCATCGTTGATATACCCTGTGGTAATTTAACATAGCTATTGAAAATGGCCATTTATAGTTGATTTACGCATTGAAAATGCTGATTTTCTGTAGTTATGTTAGTTTAATAGAGGGTAGGGATATCCTCTTAAGATAGTCACTACCCCTGTTGTACAGGATCTATTATGGGATAGCTACCCCTTGCGAACGATGATTCAAGGGTTCGGTCGCGACGTGAGGTCGCTATTTTGTTTTCTACCCAAATATATAGATGAAGAATAGTATAACTAACCTCCGAACCAAGCATCAACCAGCAGGGGTTTTGAAGACTGCTCAATCGGAAGATGAAGAATAGATGGTATTTCTGATGTTCATGACACACCCAGAAAAGGGCTGCAGTCAAGGCACATCAAGGCTTCTGGCTCCAATGAAAGTCATGAAAGTCAAAGGGCTTTCATCCAACTTTCCGGGTGTCAACTGTCAAAACGTACTGTTTTCTATCGTTGTCTTTACTGGTGTTTTTTAACCAGTTGTCAGCGATATTTTCCCAACTTATATAACAATGTTCAGTGATATTTGCCAATTGTCAGTGATATTTTCCCAGCTGAAGTTGACAGTCCCAAAGTTGCATGGGTGTACTAGCTGGTTCATATTTGAGTCTGTTTTCCTTGCTGGGTTTCATTCACAATGTTCACCCAGTCCCACCTTCGACTACCCTGTGATGCCTCGTCCAGAACCAGAAGGACAATGTCAGTGATCACCACTCGCGCGTGAATCTCGGACATGCCGGGCATATTTTCCGGTGTGCAAAGTGAGGTATTCGTGTTGCCACAGGGATTTACCATTTTTTTACCAACAAAAATCTTGGGATTTACGTGAATTCATGGGATTTGATGGTGATTCATAGGGATTTCACCAAGAAAAAATGGTGAACCCTCTGGCAATTTCGGTGGCAATTCTGAAATTGCCAAGGTTTTTCATGAAAACATCCAGAATGATCAAAAAAACGAATGGATGCCCAGGTTTATTGCCACCAATGAATTTTGGTTGGGAAAGAGGGCGCCCAACCTTGGACGTCAGGATTGGTGCAATTTGAGTAGGGCCATGTCCCCGAAAATGGGTTTTTGTGCCATAAAATCATCAAACAACCAAAAAATAGCAAACACCTCTCATGGTTTCAAGATGTTCAATTCCGAAACATCCCTACTTTTGCTGGGCCAAAAAGAAAACGCCATAGCTTTCCCCAGGGGAAACCCCAGGAGTTTCCCAGGTTCCACGACCAAAGAGTCCACCAGCAACGCAGGGGTCATGACCTTAGCGGGAGGGAAGTGATATGGAACAAGGGTTAAAACAGGGAGTCATATCTGGTTGGTGGTGGTTTTAACCATCTTGAAAAATAGGAAAGTCAATGGCAAGGATGACATCCCATGTATGAAATGGAAAATAAAAAATGTTTGAACCACCCACCAGTTATGGTCTTGAATTGTCTTTTTGAAGCGGTTGATGTGTGTCATGTTTGATGATTTCTTCAGATTTGTTCCATGTTGATTAAAACGTTTCTTCTGAAAATTAAATTGGTGAAAACACACATAGAAAAATAAGAACAGAGAAACATCATATGGCCATCAAGAAAGGGGGATAATGCGGTTTTAGTGCGCCACAGTCGGGGGTGTCCCCTTTTCAAACAGACCCTCTGCGATTATTTTAGGAGTTTGGACCTGGCATCAGGTACCCCAATGCGGGTGTGTCTCGAACTTCTTACGGCAAAAATAAAAAGTTGATGATTTCAGGGATTTTGAATGGCCTGTTAAACAGCATACTGTGTCACAATGGGACTGTCCTTGGCGAGACTCTCAAAGACTCCAAGTCTCGCTTGGTTTGGCTGCTGAACATCTGGGTTTCAAATCAGGTACAAACAATTCCAAACACCCAGTACAATGAGTCTTGTGACTCACAACTATCGCAGATGTCTTCAAATCGAAGATGATTAAGTCGATATTCATAGCACCATGGGGATTTCAAAAGCCCGTTGAATCTGGTTAGCAACTCTGGGGCACTGACTAAGGTGGCACATCTCTTCCAAGCGTTGCGGGCGTTGATGGCCCGTTTGGAGCGGCTGGCGTGCTGCCCCCGGACGATGGCCACGCGATGGGAGGCCCCTGACCCCAGGTTGGGAGCACAACATCACACAAGGGGAGGGGGAACAGGCAGATAAACAGGTAAAACTACAAGTTTTACCCTCTTCTGACTATCATTTACCTAAGGTCCTTTCGGACTTCCTCAACGGCTGATTCCGCCGGCCTTCTGCGTCCTCATCGTCGTCCGCCTGGGAGGCAAACAAAGCCTCTGAAACAGAACAAGTTATGGGAAGATGATGGATTTATATACCCTCAAGTACGAGCAGGGACCCTTAAGGAAGATTTTAGACCCCCAAAAAGGTGTCTGAAATTATTTTCCCAAGTGGGGGCCCTGGGGATCAACGAATTGTTTTTAGACCTTTGGCAGCTTGTTTTGGGAGGGTTCTGGAATTAAATCTTCGGAAATCAAGCTTATGATCTTAGAACCCCTTCATTTTGGAGCCTTTCTGTTGTCAAAAAAAGGGATCAAAAATTGCATCCGAGCAAAACCCACAATCTCACACGCTCAATTATCCGCCTGCTTTGCTCCCATGCTCATCCCCTCTTCCTATTTCTAACCCCCCAATTAATGATATTTTTTCATAATTATTCCAGGTTGTCAGTCATTTTCGGGAAATTTCAGGTTGGTCAGTTTGATCTTTAATTGACCGCCTTTAGAAAACAAGTTTAAGAAGCAAGATCCCATTTAAGAGGGGTTCATCTTAATACTAAAAATTGATTGGTTGGGGGTTGTTTATTATGTGCATCCCTGACGATAATTTCATTCGTTTGATTAGCACTTAAGGTTTTGATGTACACTCTTCTAAACAAACGAAGATGTGGTGATAGCGTTTCGGGCGATGCTAACATAGACCCTGGACAAGGGTTTGACATGACATGTTAGCTAGCCAAAAACTAAAAAAACAGCTGTTTTCCACTAACATAGACCTGCTAAAGAAAGCTAACATGATTAACATAGAAAGAGTTGCAATTCATGGTGGGCCAGGATTGAACCCTAACAAAGACCTAGAGCCATCCCCCACAATCCAAGTGAAGAGCAATAATGTAATATTTCATCAATCTTCTTCTAGGTCTATGTTAGTTTTCAATATCATGAAAGAGAAAAATAAGATTTCAGATATGAGTTGCGATTCAAATTGGGCCAGGATGGGGCCCTAACAAAGACCTAGAGACTGCTCCCATAATCTAAGTGCAGAGCAAAAATGACATCTTTTGGTCAATCTTCTTCTAGGTCTATGTTAGTGTTCATTATTAGGAATTGGAAAAATCAGATTTCAGACATGAGTTGCGATTCAAGATGGGCCAGGATTGGACCCTAACAAAGACCTAGAGACAGCTCCCATAATCCAAGTGAAGAGCAAAAATGACATCTTTTGGCCAATCTTCTTCTAGGTCTATGTTAGTGTTCATTATCAGGAATTGGAAAAATCAGATTACAGCAATCTTGGTTTTGGAAAACTATGCAAACAAGGGTTTTTACAAGATACCTGTGACAATGTACAGAGATGTCCCAGGTCTACGTTAGCAGACCCCCAAAACCGGTTGGAAACAGAGCGTTCTTTTCTCTTGACACGTCTTCCCAAAGCCGTGCCGGTCTCTCGCCTCGGGTTGCCTGCGCATTGCCCTAAGACTCTAAGACGCCAGAGCAGCGTTCAACTGGTCAACATGAAGCTGGCCATCAGAGTTTCCTATGGCTAACATAGGTTTCCCATAAGAATCGCAACGAAGATGTGGTGGATCCATCTCGGCCGATACTAACATAGCCCCTGGACAATGGTTTGACATGCCCTGTGAGCTAGCCAAAAACTAAACAAAAAAAACAACTGTTTTCCACTAACATAGACCTGCTGAAGAAAGCTGACATGATTTTTCTAGGTCTATGTTAGTTTTCACTATCATGAATTAGAAAAATAAGATTTTCTGACATGAGTTGCGATTCAAATTGGGCCAGGATTGGGCCCTAACATAGACCTGGAGACAGCTCCCATAATCTAAAAGCAGAGCAAAAATGAAATCTTTTGGTAAACCTTCTTCTAGGTCTATGTTAGTGTTCATTATTAGGAATTGGAAAAATGAGATTACAGCAATATTGGTTTTGGAAAACTATGCTAACAAATGTTTTTTACAAGATACCTGTGACAATGTACAGAGCTGTCCCAGGTCTACGTTAGCAGCCCCCAAACTGGTTGGAAACAGAGCGTTCTTTTCTCTTGACGCATCTTCCCAAAGCTGTGCCTGTCTCAGGTTGCCTGTGCATTGCCCTAAGACTCTAAGACTCTAAGACGCCAGAGCAGCGTTCAACTGGTCAACATGATGCTGGCCATCAGAGTTTCCATCGCTAACGTAGGTTTCCCATAAGAATCGCAGAGCCAAAAGGAGCGCTTTGCGCTCGGATCTCACGGATTCTGACCACTTTGGTGCTCTATTTTTCACCCCTGTACCGTCTGCCTTGGGAAAGCCAGCATGCCATTGGCATGAGCTGGGATGGCAAGACAAAAAAAAACCCTGGACAGGAGGAAGACTAACTAGGCCCTCATCTTTCAGAGCCAGGTACACAGGTCGGTTCATGAAGCACTTCTGCTTCGGTGCAGGGGCTGAGCCACTCTCAGAAGATGCCAGCTTGCCCTTGGCCACCACCATGGTGTCCGCAAGGTTCTCGTTGAACTTGTCTTTGTCGATCATCTCATCTGGGAACTCCCATTCATCCCCACCTGGACAAGAGAAGCGACAGAAAAGCCGTGTTAGGGGTGAATAATACCAGACCAGGGCAAGCAATTTTGGAGAGAAAGAGAGAAAGAGACATAATAGATCATGCACTTGATCCCCAAACCATACATTAAGGATCATTAAGGTCTTTGTTTGCCTGCAACAAATTTTCATTTTATGACTGGCCTATAAGTCATTGGAAATTGAAGCTATGCCCTTCATCGATCAGCATATTTGTTGGGATTGTTCCAGCATCTATGTTAGCTGGGTCCGAATTCTGAATGTGAATTGGTACAGTAAAACATAGCACAACAATAATTTAAAAGCTGACAACACTTCGATTCATCCACCCATCCTGAATGCAACCATGGGTGACCATGGAACTTGATGTCCAAACCACCTCCCAGGGTCTTTGTTTGTGGGCTTTCCCCCTCAGGTAAATTAACATAGATCCTGATTCACCAGAGCGTAGATCCCCAAGATTTCCATGAGGGTCTTCGTTTGTTGGATGTCCTGTGGATTGTTTCGGCTTTCGGGTGCATGAAGGGTTTCAAACCTCATCAGTTCAGATCCAAAAATGTTGTACCCAAGATCTATGTTAGTAGAGTCTCCAAATCATGAATCCAAAAACCAATCCTGGAGACATTTCGTTTCATCCAATCGTATTGAAACCAAAAAATGACTAGTAAATAGATCCCCAAGACATCCATCAGGGCCTTCGTCTGTTGGATGTCCTGTGGGTTGCTTTGGCTTTCGGGTGCATGAAGGGTTTCAAACATCATCATGTCGGATCCAAAAATGGTGTACCCACGATCTATGTTAGTAGGGTCTCCCTATCATGAATCCAAAAACCAATCCTGAAGACATTTCGTTTCATCCAATGATTTTGAAAACCAAAATATGACTATTGAAGTAGATCTCCACAATATCCATCAGGGTCTTCGTTTGTTGGATGTCCTGTGGGTTGATTTGGCTTTCGGGCGCATTAGGGGTTTCAAACATCATCATGTCGGATCCGAAAATGTTGTAACCAAGATCTATGTTAGTAGAGTCTCCAAATCATGAATCCTAAAACCAATCCTGGAGACATTTCGTTTGATCCAATCATTTGGAAAACATGTTTTTTCAAAAGCATATATTGCATGCATGCCACAATTTCACACTTGACATTTGTCATTTGCATGAAAAGCTTGTAACCAAACCGCTATGACTATAGGTCCACATGAGATCATGTGCAATCACATGTTTCCACGAAAGACCTGAAACATTCATCAAGAAATCTCCCATCCCACCTTCAGACCCACAGCCCTCATCATCATCATCGTCGTTGAGCAAAACGATCTGCTGATCCTTTTCTGCAAGAGCATGGCCTGACAGGCAATTGAGCTGGGTAAACACGTTAGTTTTCCAGGATGTATTTGGTGTCTCACTCAGTGGGCTTTCAAGATCTTCAAGGGTAAGACCTGCTAACATGGACCTGTCGACTCTGACAAGTACGGGTAATCATTGAAATCGATCCGAATCCATTGTGATGAAATGTCGAGCCGTTGGTTCCTAACATGGATCCCCAGAACATGATCATGGCCTTCCAGGCCATTTGAGTCATCCACGATCTGATCCTCAAATTCGTTTTCATCGAAATCGACTTCATCGAAGTCCTCCCAGCGGTCACCCTCATCATCATCATCCTGCCATTTGTCAGCCATGTGGCCGAACCCACCTAGCAGGATGTCCATGTCAGTAGGGGTTGCCGAGGACCTCAAATCGTAGCAGCGGACCGGCTTGGAATCCCCATTGCCAAGATCCAGCAAGCAGTCCAAGGAACCATTGTCAATCTTGATGGTCAGGGTCAAGATTTTTGGGTCCTTATATTGTTTGCTTGGGTGTTTGAACTGTGGTTTCCCATTCACTACTTGGATGTGCGCCGAAAGCCACATCTCAGTGGCCAGCTGTCCTGTCCTCGGATTGAAGACCAGGTATTTGTCAACATGGCTCAATCCAGCGACCTTCTCAACCAGTTTCTGTGTCACTGCTTTTTTGGCTTCCGGATCTTCTTCCAAAGCCTTGTCCCTTGCCACCTTCGCTTCAGAAAACCTGTGGCAATGGAGCATGAGTGATCGAACCATTGCCCCGGCGGCCTCGTACGGCAGAGCTTTCCAGGCGTTGTCAGTGTCCTGACGGACGATCTGCGGGAACATGTGTCCACTAACAAGGACCTTCGTGGATGGTGAAGAGTTGAGTATGCAACCATGTTTCTTTGGAAATTCTGTGAGTGTACAATTCTACATATGTCCCAGCTTTCTTGAATCAGTCTAAGACACTAACATGGCTCCAGAAAACACACAATGGATCAGGTCAATCCTTGATCTGCCATTCGAACCGTGTGCATCTTTGGGGTGTACCTCCACCAAGTCTTCCAAAGACATCCAATGCTTCTCGGGCATCTTGAATCGACGGTGGTGGTGCAGCTGGGTTTGGTGGGAAATCTTCAGCCGACATGTACCCGCAGCTGATCCACGCCGATTGAAAGATTTTGGGTTCCAACGATACCCAGGCATCGAACGAAAGCTGCACAACGCCGAGCCACTTCGCGGCTTCAACTTCGAGTTGTCCTGCCAACAGTATGGCGGCTGGCAACTCTACATGTGAGCATGATGCAATCATCGATGCTAGATGTACATTGATTCGAAACGATCAGTTGTTGATGATACAATCACGTATCATGTGTTCTGCACATGATCTGCATGAACATATGCTGTAAATTGGTATACACCAGTACAGTATTTGAATCATGTGTCTGAAAACCCATTGCGAGGTCTATGTTAGTTGTTCAGGACATGTGATATACATTGCAGTTGTCAATCAAGTTACTGATCTGAACTGTACCGAGTCCTGAGGATCTGATTGGCATCTCATGATACTCGGGACGCTTCCGCAAGTCTCGCCCCATGTCCAGCTGCAGCAGGTCCAAATGGCGAATTCTCGATCGGAAGACACCATGCAACTGGTCAACTGGTTGACCATGGGCGCTCCACCCCCCCACTGGTCGCAGGGGTGGCTCCACATTGTGGCTTTCATAAAAGATGTTCCTGCAAGGGGCAACATCCATGTTAGGATTCAAACATGTGTGTCACTTGTAGTCACTTTGTTTTTCAAACATACCAGAGAAACATACAAAACATCATACAAGGACCTGCCCATGTGTATGACATCTATGTTAGCCCTCCCACCTCCTGGTTTCCTCTCCGCGAGATCGAGAGAATGAGCCTGTCCATGCGTCGCAAATCACAGCTCCGCGGTCACTGTCACTCAGCCCAAGCCTGAGTTGAGCTGATCAGATTAGTGGATTTGTGGCAGAACTCTGGAAGCAGGTGCGAGGGCCATGTTAACAAACAAATCATGGAATTAATAAAGCTTAGGATCTTTTTTCTTTGGAGGTGAAATGCCACACTGTAGCATTGATCATAAATCTCCAGGAGGCTATTGGAGTGCATAAAATGGCTGCTGGTCTCAGTGCTTATGATGTAACTGGCACCCACGTGCTTGGCGTTCCATTCCCGCATGCTTGCAGCAGGGATCGCGCCTTCTGGCAAGCAAAAACAGATTGGTCCTCGAGATCCATCCGCCCACGAACTGGTCAACGCCTGGGCTCAGCAGCCAACATGGGTCAATCTCATTTGATTCACCAAATGATGACTAACATAGATCTACACAATTGGTGAAACTCTTCCTTTTGATCTTTGACCATAGGTCGTACCAGTACATTTGTTTCGCCACGGCTTGATTAAGTATTTAACATGGATCCTGGAGACTGAACAGTCATGTATACAAAAGTATGTTGATTGAACCTAGGTGCGGTCACACTCTTTCGTGCTCCGCGAACTGCATGTCGCTTTTTGTCGAGGGTCTTCGGCGTTTTCACTTTTTTGGATCTTTTCCCTACGTTTTCTCGGGGTTTCCAATGCATACGGCCACTCCAACTGAAGGCACACCTCCAAACCTGGTCAAAGTTGAGAACCAAGTACGGGTGCACTTGGCCGGTCGTAATCATCTTTTTGTAATTGTCGCTGTAGAGTTTCATGTCTGGATGGTCAAATGGAAGTGAGGCTTGTTCCATGGATGGACTCAAAAGGCTCCAGCCAAAGTTTTTCACAAAGTTGCGGCACCACTTTTGATTTGGCTTTTCCACCTCCGAAGGCATAGGAGAGAGAGTCTGGGCCAAAGTTTTGGCCGAAATCTCGCCTCGCTGGTGCTTGGCACGGATCTCATCGTTCTGCTGAGCCACCAAGGAGCGTGCAGTCTCCAAGCCGCCGTTCCAATTGTCCACCAAGGTGCCGGCCGTAGTTTCCTGAAAGCAAGCTGGCAACTGCGATCGAATACTCGTTCCCTCAGACCATCATGCAGGTCTAGGTTAACTAGAACAGGTACAGCGGGATCAATGTCAATTTGGGTCCAACCATGTCCATCATGATTACTCATCCATCAGTCATCAGGGTGGGTGATAACCCAGGAGCTATGTTAGCAGGGTCTCAAGATCAATAGTTAATAATAAATCCTGAAGTCCTGAAGATATCGTTTCATCAAATCATTTTGAACCCATCCAAGAGCGATCATGAACTTCTACCCACACCAATTCTCAGGGTCTTCGTTTGTTTGCCTTTTCTTTCTGGCTTTCGAGTGCATGAGGGTGTCTCAACATCTTAATTTCAGATCCCAAAACAGGGCTTCCCTTTGATTGACCAAAAAATCATCAAAACTCAATGGTTTTTCATATTGAATTTATATGAAACTGAAATACGTGGACTTTCCAAGTTATATGATTTTTCGCGCAAATAGATCCTGCCCAGGGTTCCCAAGACCTCCAATAATAATAATAAAATGCATGTTTTCTGATTTGTGAGATTTGCTTGCGGTCCCAGAGTCAATGTCATCCCAGCACACCACTTGCTTCCTTTCTGTGATGTCAGACGAGCCCAGCACATGCTGAGCAATCAGCCTGTCGAGTTCCTCCTGGATTTCTCTCGGGATTGCTCCTCCAACTGACCGTCCTTTCTTTTGCAGGGACATCTTTACCCTCCAATGGTTCGGAATCTCCACCCAACGAACTCGATCCGACTCTGGAATGAGTTCCCAACCCTCTGCATCACATGATCTTTCCCATTTCCAAACTGCATGGCCACCAATATTTTTAAACTTCTGTCCACATTCGGCCAGCATGTTCCTTTTCAAAATGATTTTGGCATTCTGCCTTTTGGCTAAAATTGTTTCTTTCTCTTCCTCCGATGCCCCCCGGGGAATCCTTTCCCACCGGTCTTGAAGAGCCTGTGTCTTTTCTGCTTTCAATTTTTTGTAGTACCTCACAACCTCAAGCTTGGAAGAGATAAAGATCTGCCTCCGAGCCTTGGGTGGAGGATTCTCCCAAACACCCTGGTCCTTCGTCTGCTTTTTGACCGCTCCCTCAACCTTCTTGTTCCTGTACTTGTTGTGCCAGTTCTGGCGGCGTCTCTTCCTGATAGTCGGCTTAGGACCGGGCAGGGTCCCTTACTAAGATCTTAGGGCTCAGGTAAAACATAGAAAAGTCAAAACATACTGATAATAAGCAAGTTGTATTTTGATCTGGGGTGTCACTAACATAGACCTGACAGGATATCCAGGGGTCAGGTAGCCTTGGTCCGAACCGTGCAATTTTCTGGTGCCAACCATTTGAAAAGTACTTTACATAGGCCCTGCAGACTAGCGGATACAGTAGATACGGCGTCTGGAAATCATTTTCAGGATATCGAAACCTAAAATGTATTTTTATATCTCCTACTAACATGGATCCTGAATTGGTTCAACACCATCATTGACAGATAAGATTCTTTTCGGCTTCAAACTTTGCGGAGTCTGGCTCTGCTTTCTCCAACGTCTTTCTCTCCCGGGCAGCTTGCTTTGCTTTCCGTGACTTTGCCTCAACGTCTTTCTGCTTCTGCTTGTTCAGGGAGACTTTCGCTCGTTCCAGCTCGCATGCGGACGATGTGACATGCTTGGTCACCGCTAGGAGGCATTGATCATAGGGGAGCACGGTAGTGTCAAACAATGGGGGACACTCAAGGGATTCAAAGGCATGTGCATCACCTTCACAAGCCACCCGAAAGAAGTAATCCCACGACATATCTTCAGGTTTTTTGGTTCCATGGGTATCGATGTTCGTGATGTAGCTCAAAATGAATTTCCAACCAGCATGTTGTCGCTCAGCAGATTCAACTTGGCTGGTCCTCCGCTCCAATTCAGCCTGCATGGCGTCAGCAATCACTGACTCCCTGGCCCGCTTGTGCGCCAGTTTCTGCGCGTTCTCCTCCACGCAAGTCCTGCGAGCAGGCAGGGTGATATGCCCAAAGACTCTGAAACCTGCAATGGGAGCCATGTTAGTCGTGACCATGTGTGAGCTTTTCCCTTCACCAAACCAAAACATAACAACATGTGAACATGTGAACCCAAGAAACCGTGCCAATGTTGGTATTGTTTAGGCTTTCTAGATCCATGTTAGTGACCTTAAACACTGTTTTGGTCTGGCCATGTCCTTTTGGATTGCAAATGTGCAGCTACTACACCCACATGTTGTTGGGCAACTTCTTCCGGTTCAATGTTCGGTTTGTGGTCCGCAATGTGAAGCAGCCCTTTGGTAAGCGTGCCTAGTTTTCCACGGGTGGTGATGAAAACCGTTCCCTCATCGACCGGGTGAATGGCCCCATCAATGAATTTGTGAACCTCCACATTGCGGAAGTCCGAGTCAGTGGCTCCAAGCGGCTTGTCAGATGGTAGGACGACAATGTAAACTGCATCCAGGCCTTTGATGCGGTCTGGAATCTGTGAGATGACCTGCAAGAGGCTCTGAAGGGTCATGTTTGTTGGAATACGCAATGAGAAACTCGTCACATCATTCATGTCCTTTTATTTTGGTTTTGATAAAATATTTCGAACCACTACCAAAGTCCATGTTAGTGGCCTTAGGTATTTTTTGATTGAAGCTGCCCACCCAGGGACCCAGGCCTCAGCAGGATCTTCGGAAAAAACATCGAAGAAACATATGGCAACCACTGGGTACTGCTTGCATTGTCTCAGAGCGTACTTCCAGAAGCTATCCCTGTCCGAAAGGAAATCTCCCATCATCAGAGTGCATGCCCGTGGCTTGGTCTGTTTGTACATGGTGCACTGGTCTTTCCCAAAAACACCGACATAGTTTGCCAGTTCAGCACCGCAACATTCAAGCTGTTTGAACTTTTTCAATCCAATCCCAGGGAGAATCAACTCAGAGTCCAAAAAGAGTTCTTTTGCAGTCATGCAGGGTACCACGGCTTTGGATTCCAGAGCCTCCTTCCCAAACATCTGGGTGATATCCTTAGAAGATTCATCCAGATCCGGTTCCTCCCCTGCGTCCACCTTTGAGCTTGGTCCTGGTGAAGCCTGAGCTTTTTCTGGTGAAGCCTGAGCCTTGCTGGAAGAACTGGGCACACCATCCGCAGCCGCCTCCGGCTCCGGATCCGCAGCCGGCTCCTTGTGAGCATACAACTGCACATCTTCCAGAAGCTGCTTCTCACCTCAGAATGAACGATTGAGCAAACCTGCGCCCCCATAGCTGGATAACCTGGCCCCAAGTGCATGTTACAGAGTACTCTCCATCGACTAACTAAGACCTTGACTACAGCTCACATCATCAGGATCAAGAAAACATAAGAACATACATCAGTAGTCTTCCAACCCAGGATTGGCAAGATCTTTGTTAGTTGAGGGGATGGTACCCTATCAAGTCATGTGTATGAAGTATGAAGCTACTTTCTTCAAACAGCCCTGTGCTAACATAGCTGATGGGGACTCACGTGGAACACAAGTATTTGAGCACTGTTTTGGCATGTTTTTTTGAATTTGTCGCAACTGAGACCGCGGCATATTTGGAAAACGTGACTTTGCCGCAGTGCGTCTTTTCGTCTTGCTTTGAGTTTCAACCACATGATCTGAGACCGCTCTCTGATTTCATCTACCCTCGAGTTTGAGCAGATGCTATGCTCGAAGTCGCGCTTCTGGATCAATGCGAAGGTGATGTCCGCAGTGACAGTAGTGAGATGGAAGTCCTAGATGCAGATGGGCATCGGAACACTGGGACAGGTCTATGTTAGGGTAGCACTGAAGGACTGCTTCGTTGCAAAAAGTTACCTCAAAAATAGGATTTGACATGCATTTGATAGCTGATCCTGTTGTGCAGGTCTTCGTTTGTTTTCATGCACACTGTGGACAAGGATACTGTATCTCATGGTATCTGGTGATAACTTTACGCAGAACAAGATTCCCATGACCGGCCCAACAGCTATGTTAATACATTCTAGAAAAAAATATGGCAACTAAACCATCTAGGCGTTGGACCACGGCCAAAAAATTGACGATTTTCATGTGGTACTGAAATCTGTGCCAGCTGGACTCAAACCCAATTGAATCAGTTGAATATAGATCATCCGTGAACCATAGATGTCTGCAATTATGGGGGCTGCTGTCAATGACAATGGGTACCTGGCAAGGCACTGCATCCTGAACACGTAGAGGTGGATAACCTGCAAATTCAACAATGAAGTGTGTACCATCATCAGACCTGTCCCAGCCAATGAGGGCATCAAGTTGGTCGATTTGCTGTTTGCTGCAGTCTGCACGCCAAGCAGACTTTGGATCGGCCTGTTGCTCTGCAGGTGAAGCTTTGGATGCAGGTGGTGAAGCTTTGGATGCAGGTGGTGAAGCTGCTGGAGATGATGCCTGCTTCTGCTTTTGTGCTGCTAACGTAGCTGCTGCAGCTGCTTCTGCTTGTGTGTCAGGTGAGGTAGCTGGGGACTGGGGTTTCCCGAGCCCAATCTGTGCTGGGGTGGCAGGTGCAGGCTTTTTCTGCTTTTTGCTCTTTGCCATGACTCCTTCTTCGGGGGAACTTCCTGTGGATGGCAGAGGGCACTTGTGCTTCTGTCCTGTTGACATAGCTGCTGGGGATTCCTTGGACTGCTCTGCTTGTTTTTCCACCTGTTCTGGTTTCTCGGCTGCTGCTGCAATGGGTGGTGGAGGTGCTTGCACCTGCACCGGCTTCTCAGGCAGTGCCTGTTGCTGCAGTTCTGCTAACATAGCTTCTGCTGATGGTTCAGTTTCAGCTGCCAAGGCATCTGTGGGGGCAATGTTCTGAGGCAATGCCAGAGTTTGATGGGAGGTGGCTGCTAACGTATCTGCTGAGGATCCTTCATGTGGAGCTGCCAGGGGCTCAGGCTCTTCAGCTGTTGGTGGAATGGGTTGTGGAGGAGGCGATGGGGGCGTTTCCTCAGGCAGTGCCTGTTGCTGCAGTTCTGCTAACATAGATGCTGCTAATAGATCAGGTTCATCTGCCAAGGCATCTGCGGGGACAATGTTCTGAGGCAATGCCAGTGTTTGATCGGAGGTGGCTGCTAACGTAGCTGCTGGTTGTTGCTCAGTGTCCAATGATGACAGGTGTGGTTGTCGTTGCGCTGTTGCCAGTGTGCTTTCAGTTTGTGTCTGCTGTTGCTGCACTGCTGCTTCCTGTTGTTCTGATTGAGAAATCTGCGATTTCGGTTCTGCTTTGATTTTGGCTAGCAGCTCTGGTTTGGGGTTGCTGGCTTGCTCTATGCTGTGCTCTGCCATCACTGTGTTCAGCAGCTGAACACCTGAGAGAAAGCTGATCAACATGGACTTGGGTACCATTGGAAAGTGCTACTGATGTTTGCACCTTGCAACCACATTTGGTTCAGTAAAACATGACGTTTGATCGACAAAAGTGTGTATATACACTGTGAGTTGCCTTTACTTACTCTCCCGAAATCTAACTTATTACGAAAAAAACATTAAAAAAAAACGGCAGTCCATGTTAGTTGAATTTATGTTGTTTTGTACAAAGCCAGAACTGGTCCATGTTAGTGGACAGTGATTTTTGGTGATTTTTGTAGCTGTGGGAAGCTCAATCAGGAGGGTCCAGGTTAGCTGTAAAATGGTCCTCCGTCAGCCAGCATATAGACAGCAAGTGGGAACCCTCTATGAAATGACCTCTCCGTCATCTCTATGAAATGCTTCTCCGCAGACGACGCAACAATCCAGTCTTTCCGCCTTTCCACCAACGCGCGCGCGCGTTAAACACGCGCGCGCGCGCGTTGGCGGAACCCCAACTCGACAAACGCCAGCGAGCCGAGGATTCAGCCGGAAGTGTGGAGACACAACAGGACGACTAACATAGATCCTAGGTAGCAATCATATTCTATGTATCCCTTTCCCAAGCTAAATTTAAACATGTTTCCATTTGAAATTGTGAGATGTTGCACGTTGAAACACACATTCCAAGTTAAAATCGCATTGAAGCACATATTTTAATCAAGAACACATATTTCGACAAAAATATGTTGAAAAAAAAACTTTTACAATTTCATTCAAATACCTTGAGAATGAACCAGTGAATGTTTTAAACCTGATTTTGGACATAACTGATGGATAGAAATTAGTTGTTTGAACATATTTTGACAAAACATATTTTTTAAAAAAATAAAAAAAATCATTCCAATACCTTGAGAATGAACCAGTGAATGTTTTAAACCTGATTGTGGATACAATTTATGGATAGAAATCTATTTTTTAAAAAAGTATTAAAAGTATAAAAGTGACATTTCTCATTTTGCATCATTTTCCCGTTGTGGTTCTCCCGTTGTGTCTCCCTGTTGTGGTGCACCTCCGCACCGAGGCCTCATATCAACACAGGCTTGAACATCCTATAAGGGTAGAAAGGGGATTCAAAGAAACCATTTACTATTCTTTTCCAATGCCCAGCTGCAGCAGCTGTCCCCCACTGGCTGAAACAGTCACAGT
>Ga0126342_10009442_pt1 | contig 17488 bp, 16 predicted proteins | sample Cyp1metagenome_FD_92528 | JGI IMG/M metagenome (GOLD analysis project Ga0126342, IMG submission 92528) | Coral microbial communities from Lord Howe Island, Old Settlement Bay, Australia - Cyphastrea 1 metagenome | ecosystem: Host-associated > Invertebrates > Cnidaria > Coral ... | reverse complement strand
CGAAAAGTGCTTTTTGTGTTGGAAGTGAGTTGATTTTTGGTGTTGGGAGTGAGTTCTTGGTGTTGGGAGTGAGATGGTGTTGGAAGTGAGTTGATTTTTGGTGTTGGAAGTGAGTCGTTAACCTTACTACAGGTTTGACTAACGACTTGGATGATTTGGGGGTATCCCCATTTTAGGAGACCTTCATATTTGCCATCATCCTACATGGGAAAATCGTGAGGAAAACGTGGGGAGACGATCGCAACGGCCGCCAAGACCGACATTGATGAAATCTACCGCATCTGCGAGAGAGCCCAGCAGCAGCCAGTGCTCTGCGACAAGGATTTGCAGGTACTGCGGGGTGCCGCTCCACCCATATCCTCCAATCTCCAGGGTTCCCTGTGGCGGGAGGTCACAGCGGCAGACCGCAAAAAACAAAATCGCACCGCGCTGCAAAAGCAGTACTGTGCCCGTGTCGACCGCGGCCTCTGAGGCGCTTGGTGCCGAGGGGAGCGGGAGGGGAGGTTTCAAACAACCCCCAAGCAGACACGGGGGAAAGAGGACGCTACCAAAAAAAGGTGACGAGGAGAAGGAGAAACCGAAGGCGGAAGAACCTGATGGTGGCATGAAACATAGAAGGAGAAACCGAAGGCGGAAGAACCTGATGGTGGCATGAAACATAGTGCCGTCGCTTGTCTGCATCAAATCAATTCGTGTTGGTTGCCCCTCCATGTAGGTCAACAATCTCTATTTGCAAGTGCGTTTCGTCGGCTTAATCCACACACTGGGGTGAACTAATCGACGTACTAAGTGGGATGAAACAGCAAGTAGGGTTATATGAGGATATACTACAGATTAAATAGCATGATTTGTGGGTCTTCTCATGTTTCCTTAATGTGGGATATACTCTGATATACCCAAGGAGCACGGATATGACTTAGCGTGAACAAACATGGGGGCATAAAACCAACAAATGCATTATGATTAATGTATGTCGAACATGCTGACTTATCAGTGGAGTTTCAGGTAATTATTACAACATGTCCACTGACCGTTGATAGGAATGTGCACACTTCCATTTAGCAGTCGGCCTTTTTATGTTCATTGATCAATGTTTCCAAGTTTGCCTCAGTAAACGTAAACATGCTTTCTTTTGATATGGATTTCTTGGGACATCTTCCGTTGCCCTTATCATCCGATTTACTGCATCAAGTTTGAGCAATGGCATTTATGTTTATGAGTCCAACAACACAGAGAATATAGGGTTTGACAAAAAAATTAAAAAAAACAAAAACAAAACCAGAGCAAACAAAAAAAACAAACTAGAAAACCAAAACCAAGGAAAAAACAAGAAAAAAACAAGAAAAAAACAAAAAAACAACAACAAAAAATCAAAAAAAAATCAAAACCTGCATTTTCCGCAGTTTTGATTTTGTTTTGATGTTTTTTTTGTTTTTTTTTTGTTTTTTTTGTTTTTTTTGTTTTTTTTCCAGTTTTTTTATGTTTATTCCTGTCGATTTGTTTTTTTGGTGATTCTGTTTTTGTTTTTGTTTTTGTTTTTTTTTGCTAAAATCCACTTTCTCTGTTCTACACGGGGTCATAAATTTATGTGGTGGTTCTTGAACCGGGGATGTCCCCAAACCCACGGATTCCCCACTAAACATGACCAATATATTGGATATTGTTTGGGGTTTTATTTTTAGAGACTCCCATATATATATATATATATATATTTAGTACATATATATATAGTACATATATCATATCATTTATGTATATAGCACATATATTTTTTAACATCACATAATATATATGTACATATACAACACTAAAACATATGTATGATATTATTTATAATATATTTACAAACATGTTGTTTAACAATTTTGTTATTTCGTTTAAAAAATGTATATATATATACATATGCTATGCATATGTCCGTAGTTGCTAGAACTGGAGACCAACCAACCATTGCCCCCCGGGCGACGACAGGCGTGGCGCCCCATTGGCGCCAGTCCCTTCCTTCTCCAGGCCCGGGGGGAACGAAACGGAACTCAAACGGACTGGGATTTGAGCAACAAAAGTTATATATAATGTGGGGCCCCCCAGTTATGCTAGTTGGTTTATAAACCCAATGAATACTTAAATTCTAAGTATCACAAACCATAGTTATTGGAATTAACAACCAACTTAGCTATCTAGCGGGCCCCACATTGTACGTATATACCATCTATGTCCTCCTAATGTCCTACATGAAGAGGTTTCCATTGGCTGATATTTAATATTAGAGGGCACAGAATGGGAGCCCCAAGATGGCTAGGTTGCCTTATTTCAGCTGCTGAATTCTATTTATGGTAGATATTAAACTATAGATAGTGGGGGTTTAAACCAACAAACATCACTGGGGGGCACCATCCTTGGGGAACTGACCAACTAAGTAGAATTATCATAATTAATCTTCGAGGGAAATAATGGAGCAATCTATAATTAATCATAATTAATCTATATCCCTTTGTACAGGGAATTCAAATGAATATAGATTACTTATGATGAAATCGAAAGGGTGAAACCAAGCGCATGCACACAAATACTTTGTACATGGTTATGCACCACTGCATGTGGCCTCAGCAAGCAATCGTTCTTGGTGCAGAAGAAGCAGCCGGCCTCCACCCCTGAGGGATTCCTTGGACCCATGGAAATTTCTCAGGACTGGCCTGGCACTGAAGGCCGATTGGTCGACATTGAACTCAGGATGTTGTCAAGATGGCGTCTGGTGGATCGCATCAGGATGCAAGACCACAAAAGCAACTAGTCATCAACCAATACTGTACAGCTGAGCTGCAAGTAAATATAGGGTGTATCTGTATATATGGTCCCGCCCGGCATCCGGCAAACCCCCCCCAGCCCCCCCAGCAACCATCCCCCATAAAGGTGACCAGCCGTCTAGAGGGCATGGTGAATTTCTGTGGTGAATTCCAGCCAAAGAAGGAAGTGGGAATGTCGGCGCAAGGTAACGACAAGTTGGAGCTCACCATCATGGATTCGTCCGGCTACGATTGAGAACTGATCGTGATCGGGGTGAATGCAAGCGATGCCAGCGAGTTGGCGACGGGCACTCGTGTCTTAGTGTTTGGAGCGCAGATGGTGCAAGCGGAGGGTGAGGCCCGGGTCATGGTCTATGACACGTCTTTCATTGCCGAATACCCCAAAGTCCCCGCGGAGGCGGGCCGTGCGGCCACCATCCGTCAAGATCTCATTTGCCGTGCTGGCCTCGTGCCACCTATGCACTACATGACAGGATACCTCCATGCAGTGCTCACAACTGCCTAGAACATGCCCATACATTCTTTTTACAACGTATTACTGCCAATAAAGTACATTTATAGTAGCCATATAATAGCTACTATCAAGATCTCATGTGCTATACATACGTGCTTGCCATGTACTACCTATACACTATCTACATGATACCTCTATGACACCCCACCCATCCCACAGTGGGGGGCGGGGGTAAAGTAAACCCTAGATGGATCATTTATATGCTAGCAACATGTCAACTATATCCGACAGCGTACATACAGGTTACAGGACCATGACCATGAGGGGGCGGAGGGGGGATTGCAGGGCTGAGCCATATATGTGCTGCTCCAGTTTGTTAGCTGCGTTGGTTTATAGGAAGTTTATTTAGGTTTTATGATTGAGATGCCACTAGTTGGATAGGTTTAACAAACAATAAACACATGAGAACTTGGGAGGCAGCGCTGGAAATAAATTGTTTATGAAGGTCAGAAAGTAGCACCCAAAAGCAACTTCACCAACAGACAACGCCATATTGAGGAGATACCCTCTGGTAAACATAGCTACTGAAAATGGTGATTTATAGTGGACTTACCCAGTAAAAATTGTGATTTTCCATAGTTATAAGTTATGTTAGTTTACCAGAGGGTATATGAGGGGGCATTAACCCCTATGAATCGCTCTCAGGGGCTTACTAAGTTTTCTACCAGTAGGTGGTTCATTTTAACCTAGCAGGCAGGCTCTAAAACCCACCAATACGTGGACAATCACCCGATTTACAGGCAGGTTTACATATTATTTACACTCACGATGAATGGTGTGAATGTTCTATTCAACTATCATTGGTATCCGGGCAATGAACCTTCAACACCTGTAGTGGGAAGTGTTGACTTCTATCCGAGTGGTATTCCCACCAAAGGGGAGCAAAAAACTGATCCGCAAACACCACAATATGGGGCCCCCATGGGCCCCCGTTTACGAAAACGCTAAGTTGGTGCAAAACCACTCCAATTTCACTACTCTCTGGTAAACTAACATAGCTATTGAAAATGACCATTTACAGTCGAATTTCCCATTGAACATTGTGATTTTCCATAGCTATGTTAGTTTACCAGAGGGTATGGTTTATGATACAAAACAAAACAGTCTGCATAGGTTTTATCGACAAATAAACATAACCTTTGGGAGCCCCACAACCATCCCACAACATGTCAGCCTATAAACATCAGCCTCAAACATGCGAGATTTTTTTCTGGATCCGATGGACCACCCATGAACATCGGTATGCTGCATCATTATAGTACGTGTGGTCATTTGAAAATGGGTAGTCCAAGCTGACTTAAGGTACACTAGGGGATATATAATTAGTTTTAAATATACATATAACCATAGACTGACCATAGATAGAAATCATAGACATAAACCAGAGTCAAAGATATGGAACAAATTGGAATATGGTAGACCCCTAGCATAAACATAGATTGCTACCCCACAAATTCAGCGTAGGTCCTGCGTGGCGAACTTACTGCGGAGACTTCTCAGGCGCAGGGATCTGAATCGGGCACAGTGGCTGGGGAAAACATTGAGATTTCAGGTGTGAAAAACGTGAAGGCAATTCTTTGCATCCTAAATTTACATTCCATTTTTTGGGGATATGTTCAAATTCAACAACATCCATTGGAGTTCCAATTTGACAAAATTCATACAGTATGTGTTTTTGGGTGTTTTTCTTGGTAAAAGTCCCTTGGATTTCAGGACGGAATAAACACAAAGAAGATATGGCATGGATGTGAGAGAAGCGATCATGCTCAGGATGTGACTTTGATTGACCTTGAAGAAAATGTATTTTGGCACACCTTGGCTCAGAATTGAATAGTATGCGTATGTGTATTGTTACTTCATATACACCAATCTTGAATCACTCAAATTGTTACGTCTATTCACTATTTTTACTAATTAGGTCAATTGTCCAAATAAACGATGATTTCAATAGTGATTTGCTCAAACTTCAATCCCTGCAAACTCAAGGGAGCAACAAATTTGAACGCGTTCCCGTCCGTGACAGACGAACCAGTTTAATTGGGATTGCCTTCTTACGGTGATATTAGTATTACCTTCTGTTTATTTAACATAGCCATGGGAACTGGCCCATAGAAATATATGGTTTACCTTTCACAAAAAGGTGATTTTCCATGGCTATGTTAGTCATAACCAGATAGTAGCCAGGATAATTTCTAGTGACCTTAAGCGATCTTTTGATCAATGATGCTTTTTGACATTGGAGGATATTGGAGGATCAAACAACATCAGCTTGTCGTCATTTAACAGCATCTAGAGATGGGATATTCGAGTTAACTCTATTTAAAAGAAATAGTGAGTACAGTTACAGAGATTACTTTTCTGATGCATCAAGTTCAAATCCATTGACGGTGGATTTTGAATGATCCAGATATTCAACTCGTTCGTGGTGATGAAAAGATGGTTGGAACTGTGGTATTGTTTTATGTATGTTTGTTGTCGACCATATCCTCCATGGAATGGCATTTTTACCAGCAAAAAATCTTCAAAATGACCACGTATACTTATTCTTATCACCAGTCCTAAAAATATTAAAAATGGCCACTTGTTGCTAATGTATGTGACTATACGTGGAGGCCCTTAGTGACAAGTTGATTCAACAACCCTATTGACCATAGTTCCAAATAGCATAAGCCATAGTTAGCCATCTTTACCCAGATATTTCTGGATATTTATGGATATTTATGGATATAAACTATAGATATATCACCTATAAACCATAGTGAACTTATTGGAATAACCAACTTCCCGTACATTTTGGAAGCACAAATTCGAGAAAAAAACCTTTGGGTCGAGGTACATCCACCAGTTTCCCAAGTCTACAGCGGAGTGCCAACGACTCTGCAAGTGGATCTGCGTGATGCATGTGGTCCCTTGGAGATGCCGGAGATTTGCTGGGGCTTAAACTGTCCAGTCTGACTCAGTGTGTACCAGTTACTGGGATTTAATGAGATTTAATGGGATTTAATGGGATTTCACCAAGAAAAAATGTGATTTACTGGGATTTAATGGGATTTACCCTCTGGTAAACTAACAACAAACTATGGAACATCACCATGCTATTCATGGGAAAATCCGCTATTTCGACTGGGCCATGTTCAATAGCTATGTTAGTTTACCAGAGGGTAAGTTTGTGTAAGTGGGGAAATCATGGGAAGATCATGAATCAATTGGTGAACTTAATTTATTTTTGGAGATAAACATCTTGATTTTATAAGATAAACATCGATAAACAAACGTCAATATCAGAAAGCAATGATGAACATGCGTGTAACATATTATACTGTAGATATCGATTTTCCAGCATGCCAGCTTGCATTTGCGGATCATAGTAGCCCATAGTAGCCCGTGAAAAGCGGATAAAATCAGAGTAGCCCGGCGCCAGGTTGTTCCTGAGAGGTGATGGTTCTCATAGTTAGTTGGTTAACATAACTACAACAATAAAAATTGGTGCAAATAATAACTACAATAACCATGGTTTATGGTAGATATAACGACCTAGTCAATATGTTAATGGGGTTTATAAACCGACACATAACTAGGGGGGGCCCACATTGTAGGTGAGTGAAGTACTTAGATGGGCCATGGAGTTAGTTAACTAGCTAGTAAACGGATTATAATTGGGATATAGGGGATTATATCCGGAGTTACAAACCATTTAGCTAATCCCATGGCCCGTCTAAGTAGGTGAGTGAAGTATGGTTTATGGTAAACATCTCGAGCTAGTTCATGGGGTGAATCTGAACGTTCACATCACTGGGGCACCAGCGGCCATGTGAATCCTAAGGTGCATGGCTAGCGGCCATGGTCAATACCCTCTGGTAAACTAACAACAAACTATGGAAAATCAAGCTTTTGTTTGGGTAAATCCACTATTTCTATGGCCATTTTCAATAGCTATGTTAGTTTACCAGAGGGTACCTAACAATGCCATTTTTAGGCTGATGAAGATCCAGTTAGGTAACTCAGGTCTTCACCAGGGGGATTCCATGGGTTTGGACCCATCCCCACATTTTTGGTACGTCTATGTAACATATCATTAACAACACTCACATGCATGTGTAGCTCCAGCACAAATGGCATAGCTTCTTGGATATGCATTTCAGTTAGTAGACTAGTATTTGCGAATTTGCAAATCACAATGATCCAGATTCCTGGCAAATTAAATCTCCATAATTCCACTTCCACTTCCCATGGTTCAGCCTTAGTAGAATAGTATAATCCATATCCCTATGGATCCAGTCCCACTTCCTGAGAAGATACAAATCACCCCCCAAATCATACCCCAGTCCCACTTCCTAAGAAGGTACGGCTGGATCCATAGGGTATGTGACCAATAGAATTCTGAATAGTTCCATGAATCTGACGGGGTTGTGTATTTGACATGGGATGAACCTATATAGCTAGAGATATTTCCATACAGTGGGCCCCAAATATTTCCGTATGAACCACTTTCGGTTTCTACAAAGTGGGCCCCGTTTACAATAGCTAAGTTGGTCCAAATAACTCCAATTTTACTATGGTTTAAGATTTATAAGTTGATTTATAAACCCCATGCCCCATGAAAACTGTAGTTATAGGTATCAGAAACGGTTTATGATACGCAAATACCCTCTGGTAAACTAACGTAGCTATAGAAAATCACCATTTATAGTGAATTTTCCCATGAAGAATTGTGATTTTCCATAGTTATGTTAGTTTACCAGAGGGTAACTATGTATTCATGGGGTTTTTGTTCACCAATGTTCACATCACGTCACTGGGGACCATTGCATGGATCCCTTTTTGGCGTCTCCGAGGCAACAACGCAGACGACAATGCCATGCAAAGTGGGATGCTTAGGCAGCGCTGCAACAACGCAGAACGACCCGGCAACAGCGGCTCCAGTGGAAAAAATGGAGATTTCATCAGCAAAAATGGGGTGTTTCCAGTAAACTAATGTCTAGGTCAATCTTAGATGGGTAGAAACTAATCCTAACTAGTCTGACTTGATATCTGGCTGGGAATATCTACGTTCACCAGCAAAGAATTTCGTCCATTTTTTGCAGGGTATCTGGCTGATTGGCAATGATGTAGCCATGGGACATGGCCTGTTTGTAGACTAGTTACCTATTGACATAGTGTGTTTCCATAGCGAACTGTTTATATTACTACAATGTGGCGCCCCCCAAGTTATGTTTGTTGATTTATAATCCCATTAACCATAGATATACCTACCATAAGTCCTAGTGAAATTAGAGTTATAAACCAACATAGCTATCGACCGGGGGCACCACATTGTATGGATTCCTAATCAAAAAATGTAGACAGCAGCCCATTGAGATATCTAAAATGGAGATACTATGCCATACAAGTCTTCGTTGTGTAAATATCCCCCTGCCTAGGAATTCACAGAAATCATTACATACAGCAAGTACCTGGAATGTCCGATATAGACCTCTAGATGATTTCAGTAGGTCCCTTTGCTGTTTCAAACTTTGCAGAACCCGCAGATAATAGATCAATGGCCATGACTCAGGAACCTAAATTGGAGGTACCTACCATATAGAAGGCCTATATAAAGCCTATGTAAGGGAATATCCCCAAAAAAATATGGCCTTATATGGTGCAGTACCTCCATTTTAGGATCCTGAAATTCCCATTGACTAGATGGCAGTTTGATGTTCTCCTGACATAAAACACAAGAAAAACACATTCAGGGCATGCAGTGTTTGGGCACATTGCTAAAGCCATCGGGGCTGAATACCTTTAGGGTAAGCCAACATAGACGTCATAGTTGTGGAAAACCCCATGGGTTTCCTTAGGGAATTATCTACCAATGGTGGTTCTTTCACATCCATATGGGTTTACCCTACAAGTTGTGGTGCCCCTGGTCGATAGCTTAGTTGGTGAACATCATTCCAATAACTATGGTTTATGATACTTATAACTTATTTACAACTATAGTTACTGGTGTTCATAAACCAACTTATCACTGGGTGGTGGTGGTTTGGAACATGAATGGATCATAAATGGTTAATGGGGTAATGATGGTTAATCATTGTTAATATAATTGTTAATAATGGTTAATAATCACGGGTTGGTGGTTTGGAACATGACTGGATTATGACTTTCCATTCAGTTGGGAATTTCATCATCCCAACTGACTTTCACTCCATCATTTTTCAGAAGGGTGGGTATACCACCAACCAGCAGAAATCATCATTAAATCCCATTAAATTACCATTAACCATCAGTAAATCCCACATTAACCATCAGGAAATCCCCATTAGATGATTATAGGGCATAGTCCCATTAATAACAAGGTTAATAGGTTAACCCATTAATAACAGGGTTAATGGGATGGTCTAAAAAATGGTTCTGTTATTGGCTTTACCCATTAATATAGGCTACCGTCTGTTTACCACATGTTTCACGTAAAAACAGCTTCCTGTTTGACCAAAGTCGCCAAAGTCCGTTCGCCTGGTTTAAAATCACATTTTTTTTGTTTTCTGGTAGGGTACCCCTAAATCCATTGGTTATAATAATCACCATTCCCCTCATATAATTCCCCACCTGCCAGGTGAGGTTTGTTAGGTTTTATCAGAGCTGTTCTCCTCATCCTCCTTCTCCCCCTCCTCCTCCGCCTCCTCCTCTTGCTCCTCCTCCAGTTTCTCCTCGACCATGTCTGCATCAACTTCCACGTCCACTTCCGCCTTGCCCACTCGTCGCCAATCTCTTTGCCAACTTCCGCGCGCAGTGGGCACTGCTGGACCTCAACTGCTGGCTTCCGATCTGAGTGGGCAAGGCTGGACCTCAACTGCAAGGTTCTGAGCGCAGTGGGCACCGCAGGACCTCAATCAGGGACCTTCCGAGCTCAGTGGGCACCGCTGGACCTCAACGGCCAGATAGAATGCCAGAAGATATGCCAGATAGAACGCCAGATAGAATGCCAGAAGGTATGCCAGAACATATGCCAGAAGATTTGCTAGAAGATATGCCAGATAGAAAGCCAGAAGATTTGCCAGAAGATTTGCCAGATAGAATGCCAGAAGATATGCCAGACGATATGCCAGATAGAGTGCCAGAAGATATGCCAGAACGTATTGCAGAAGATATGCCAGGTAGAATGCCAGAAGATATGCCAGATAGAATGCCAGAAGATATGCCGGATAGAATGCCAGAAGATATGTCAGATAGAATGCCAGAAGATTTGCCAGTAACAAAACGTATAGATGTCATGGTGGGGATAATTTGAAGTAAAGTATTTTTGGGGGGATATAGCACATTTTCAGACAACCCCCAGTAGCTGATAAATGGGTGTTTATAACTCGATGTTCCAGAGGTTTGGCGGCCAGTTCACCCTATGGTTTCATTGTATAAACCAATGATTGATTGTCATTGATTGTCCCATTTGGGCACTGCCCAAATGGGGGTTGCCAAAACTGGGGGATCCCCAAAAAAAATGGTTTTAATACAAAAAATGGTCTATGGATGATTTGACGGTACCCCTATTTCAGGAAACCTCCAAATACCCATTGGTATATTATGACAGGGGGTTGCGGGTAAAGCCGATGTAATACTTGAATAGTGATTGCTATTGCCATAACCCATTACGGCCACCCGTCTACACCATTCAGGTGCCCCCAAAGTTCTGCTTTGTGTTCAGGCTAATCCCCAGACACTACATCTACTTGGTGGTTCACCCCATTAATAAAGGGGTTTAAGTAAGAACTTGGCGCAGGGTGTGCCATTTCACGGCACTACAGCCAGGCCTGATTTGGTGGACAGCGGAGCTTTGAATGCTGGTCGACATGTGCTTGAGCGAAGGGAACCGAGACAGAACTTTCTGGATTACAGATCCTTTGGTGGAGGCCAACGAGCAGCAGGCAAATGGTGTCAGAATGGCTTGTTTTATCAGGGGCTATGTGAGGATGTCTCAGATCACAAAAGCTCCTGGTTTTTGCCGTTACTGGAAAAGGACCACCTGGATCCGGAAACGTGGGGATGATGAATGGATTTTGCTGGAAGACACAGTCACCGCATTGCTCCGCATCATGGATCGATGTGGTCACCTTCCTTCAACCGGACGGCGAGGGCCGCCGCGCGTACATGAGTGCTGCAGCCGTGGGGCGTGGTTTTAAACCCCAGTTTTAAATATGTATACATTTGGGGCGAACTATCCTACTTCTTAAGTAGGATGAACCACAAGTAGTTTCAGTGATGTTATAATATCAATTAATTGGTTGTTATATACATCCCCATTGTATCTCTATTATCTCCCTGTTTCATTTAGATGGTTAAATCAAGTCAAATCCCATTAAATCACCCGAACTTTGCTGCTTTTCCCACCTAAATCCCCTATCAAAATCTTTCAATTCCATTCAATTCCTATTAAACTCACACTAAACTACCACATGAAATCTCATTCAAATCCCATTAACATTCCATTGGGTCATTATTTCTGGTGAATTTCCGTGGGCCCACTGCCACCTTCTGAGACGCTCATGTGCTCAACCCATGAATGATGAGTAAAAACCCCAATAAACATCACCGGATTTGTGGATGAAATTCCCACGGAAAAATGTGGACTATGGATAGAACATGATATGATTCTAAACCCAATATATATATATATAATTATATATATACACTACTTGTATCTACGTGGAGGAAAAATCACACCCCGTGTTAAACCCATAAACATATAACGCCATCTTCACGTCGATCTCGTTGATCTTCTCGCGTGCGTTTCTTTCGAGGTTTGTACATCTCCTTGGAACGCATTGAGGATGGAACTCCAGAGGCGCACAGCGTGCTGTGCTGCGGCGAACGGATATGTCGCGGATAGACCTGGATACAAGTTGTGCTGCCCCCGGTCGCCGGTCGAAGTCGCGTTCAGTTGGCGCTTAAGTAACTCCAATTTCACTATGGTTTATGATACGCAAATATCTATAGTTAATGGGGTTTATAAACCAACAAACATAACTGGTAGATATACCTATAGTCAATAACTATAGGACTTATGGTAGATATATATATATATATATATATATATCTGTAGTATTCATGGGGTTTATAAACCAACGTTCACATCACGTTTGGGGGGCCCACATGGATACTACTTCGATGGGTTTGAAACAACCAGCCGATTGATGGGAGGATTCACGGCCCATACGGAAAGATGGGCCATGGGAAAAACGCGATTTATGGTTAGTAACTGGGGATTCTTTACCCCAAAAAATCCCAATGAAATCATCCATGGCTACTAACTAGTTTTCACTAACTCCATGGCCCATCTAAGTAGTCTGTATCTCCTAATCTAAGGGTGATTTGATGTGATGTGTATCTCCAAATGATTAGAATCTCTCCTAGTTTGGCATCACAGTGAATCACAATATTCTTCATTTGAAAGCACTTCCTTCTAGTAATCCCTTCAGCCTAATATTCAACACCACCTAGAAACCATGGTTTAGCAAGAAATGTCCACATAATTTGACCATTTAGGGGAATGTTTAATCTTGGGGGATGTAATCTTGTGCAATTGTGCCTGCTAATTTCCATCATGGGCAGATGAACCACCCAATTGGCTTTACATATAAGTGGCAGATACTGAGAGGGGCGTCCTGTCGGCAGTAATGACTTGGCGGGGTCACGCTCCAAGTAATCAAGAAACCATTGGAGCCTTCACAAGGTGGTGCCCTCCAAGTTACTCTCTGGTTATTTGTTACATAGCCATGGAAAATGGCCCATAGAAATAGATGGTTTACCTATTCATAGCATGGTGATTTTCCATGGCTATGTAACAAATAACCAGATGGTATAAGTCGTATAAGTTGCTTTAAAATCCCTTGGCAACTAGTTCGATATATCTACCATAACTAGGTATTGGATTATAATCCCATTAACTAGCTTATAATCCCATTAACTACAATTAGATTATGATATATCTACCATAAGTCCAAACGTGAGTTCTATTCGAGTTATTAGTGAAGCCCATCACGTGAACGCGTTTTCGTAAAAGATAGGGCGCCACCTTGATCCCATCACATCGTAAAAGATGGTGAGTGATATCCACATCGTTAGATCATTAATGATACAAGCATGATCTAGACCATACATGGTAATTTAACATAGCTATTGAAAATGACCATTAATAATGGATTTTCCCATTAATAGCATGGTGATTTTCTATAGCTATGTTAAATTACCAGAGGGTAGACCATACATGATTTTGATATGGATGTGGGTCAAAATGGAAGACCATTAATGGGACCACAGATGTGAATGTCTAGTTTAGTACTAACCATCCATAATTTTGGGGTACCTAATTTTGACCCATACCCATATCATGATTTATTTGTTTATCTTTACAGTAACACATATAACATTTATAATATACTATTACTAGACTATAATATAATACAATAGAGCATAATAATGTTCACCTCTGATTTATCAAGTGGGCCACCCCCCTCTCTTTCCCTAAATAAAGTTAAAGGCCACCGTCAAACTTGTTTGTATGTGAAGGTTTCAATTACCACAATTTAAAACGATAATATAAAATGCAATTTCAAAAAAAAGGAATCCAACAATTGTTTTAGTGTTGATTTAGTATTCATGTCATGGATTTAGTATTGATATAGTATTTATGTCATGGATTTAGTCTTGATTTAGTATTCATGCCATGGATTAATAAAGATGGACAATTTTTTCAGCCCCATCTGGGCAAATAAGTCTGGGTTTAGGGCCAAAAAAGTTTAGCTTTATTTAGGGTGTCATTTATTGTTTGTTTTGGGAGTTTGGTTAGCTTTATTCAGGGTCCATTTATAAATCGTAGGCCAACATTATTTACATATACATATACATTTATACATACACATTGTTTGTATATACAGTTATACATATCTATATATGTATACATAGTCATTTATACATATACATTTTTACATATACATATATGAAATATGCATATACACGACCTACATGTTTCCATTCCATATGTCCTACGTTTTTTTATTTTAAACGTTCAACGGTCCAACGGTCTCTTCCGGATCTCGGCGGGAGGCCTTGGCCTTTGAAGCCGTGCGTTCCGGACCCGGCGAGGTGGCCATGGGATTGATGGAGGTACCTAGTATATATGTCCCAGCTAAGTTGGTGAACATAACTCCAATGTCACTATGGTTTATGATACTTATATAGGAACTATATTTACTGGCGTTTACAAACAAGCTTATGACTGGGGCCCCATATTGTAGTATATATAAGGCCTATTTGTTAGGCCTAAATTTCAGGGAATATCCCCACAAAATATGGCCAGAAATATGGTACTAACGTACCTCCATTTTAGGATCCTGGAATTCCCATTGATGAAAACCAAAATTCTTCGGACATGACCATGTTTGGGAGTTGCTATGGTGGATGGTTGAGAAATCCTGCACCACTTGACTTATATGTTTTTTCCCCATTATTTATAGGGTTTCAACCATCCAGGTGGTGCAGAAAATATATGGAAAACATATGGAAATATGAAGTATTTCTTCCCAACATGTTTGACAGAGATTTTTGACATATGGATATATATGGAAAATACATAAAGGGGGTGTAAAACATATTTTTGACGAAGATATAAGGCACATATGGAAAACACATTGAAAACAATATGTTAACATTGGGATTCTATGTATATGTTAAGCAAACAAACATGGTGGTTTTATTGGTTTTTCATTGAACTGATAACCAATGTAGCTGGGTAAACTACAACAACTTCACTGCAAGCTATGGACATTTTTAGGGGAACACGGTGGACAATTAAAGCCAACATCTGGAACATTGGGATTTTATGGATCTTTCATAGGATTTGTTTTTTTCTTCTTTTCTTGACCCTAATAGGATTGAATGGTGATCTAATGATAATTCGACTCACCAACATATATACATATATATTGGACATATTAGGATGGAGCAAAAGAGCCATATCAACCATCAACGCCAGGGATATTAAAAGAGATCTTCCCAGGGATTTGATGGTGATACTGTGGATGGGCCAGCGAAATCCTGCACCCAATGATGGGGATTCGGTGATTCAGTCAGATGACCCTTTGGTAATTTAACAAACGATGGGGGTATCATGGGATACCCTCTGGTTATGTCTGGTTTATAGTGGATTTATCCATAGGAAAATGGGGATTTCATGGGATTTATAGCTGATTTAAGAGTTTGCTATTGAAAATGGCCATATAAATAGTGAATTGTCCCATTAAACATGGTGATTTTCCATAGTTATGTTAGTTTACCAGAGGGTAATTATGATGGGGATACCCTCTGGTTATTTGTTACATAGCCATGGTTTTTCGATGGCCCTAATCGAAATAGATGGTTTACCGAACTTAAACATGGGTGGGTTTTCCATGGCGAAATCACCATGTAAAGGTTTACAGAACGAACTGGAATCACCATGTTTAATGGCTAAATCAACTATTTAGACTGGGCCATAGATATTATAATCCCTATGGATCCAGCCGTACCTTCTTAGGAAGTATCTTCTCAGGAAGTGTTTGGATCCATAGGGAATTATGATGGGGATAACATGGAGAACTCAACAAATATTAGGTAAATGAAGAATAATTATCAGTACCCTCTGGTAAACTAACATAGCTATGGAAAATCCCATTTTTTCATGGGAAAATCCACTATAAATGGCCAGTCTCAATAGCTATGTTAAATTACCAGAGGGTATCAGTAAGCATTTTTTCTGCAATAGTGCAATACAGAGATTCACTGGCAAATATACAAGTCGTGGGGCCCCGGAACGATAGCCAAGTTGGTTTACTCGGGGGTAGTGGGTGATCATATATGGATCATGGGGACACCGGGACACTGCGGGTGAATGTATGTATCCATTTTCCAAATTTAAAAATATGAATGCCAGTTGGAGCTACAATGAGAGATAATCAGAGTTGTATCTATTTTCCAACTGCATGATAGTTAAACAAGGGTCTGGGGACTATATTTATGACATTTCCGGATATACGTACCCCCAGCTGGCCCGAGTTAGGTTTGCTGATTTACTGTAGACACCCAACTATAGTTTTACATGTTTTACCAACAAATCCTAGTTGTGTCAAGTATCTTTATCCAGCAAATTTTCAAGTGGACCATCTCTTAATAAACCGCCAACCATGTTTTTGCTTCGGCAAATATGTTATTTGCGATTGGGATCAAAAGCAGCAGATGCAAGGTGGTGCCCCCGGTCGATAGCTAAGTTGGTTTACAACTCTAATAACTAGGACTTATGTTAGATATATCTATAGTTAATGGGATTATAAATCAACTTACAACTTGGGGGCACCACCTTGCATGTGCCAAAAATGGCACACATCCCAGGTGCCAACCATGGTGCTGCTAGGTGGTACCCCCAAGTTATAAGCTATGTTATAACGTTCACAAGTTAACTTAGAAGCAGGGTTAACATACGTTATAAGTTTCATAACTCATGTTGGAGTTGTAACTAAGAAAGGAACTTATAACATAAGTTAGGGGTTTCATGGCAATAAATTAAAAAGGAGATAGTAAAAAGTTATACGAGTTAACTTTCATGATGCGTTTTTTGGTTTCATGTTGTTTGGGATAAAATATGTAAGCTTTTGGTGACCTTTGCAGGATTTTGCAGGCATTCTCGACTCAAGGCCATCAAACGGACTTGTCGAAGCATGGCTGCTGCTGCTGCTGTTCTCAAACAAAGAAAGTTCTTCTGCACCCGTTGCTGGGGTTCCGGTTGGGACGGGTGGGTTTTGGAAACTTCGGACCAATTTGTTCAAGTTTTACAACAAACACGTATGTGTTTGCTTGACATATTTGAAAAGACCTCCAAACACGTATGTGTTTGGTGCCTGGAAACGACAAACGCGTATCTGTTTGGTGCCTAGACACGACAAACGCGTATGTGTTTGCTGGGCTACGGGGGACAAACGCATATGTGTGTGGAATGTGTGTGGAATGTGTGTGGATTGTGTTTGGTACGCGTATATATAACTGCAAACGCGTATGTGTTTGGTTTCTGAACAACAAACGCGTATGTGTTTGCCACTAAATCTCTTCAAAAACCCAACAAACGCGTATGTGTTTGGTAGGTGTATAGCAAACGCGTATGTGT
>Ga0126342_10009441_pt1 | contig 17490 bp, 15 predicted proteins | sample Cyp1metagenome_FD_92528 | JGI IMG/M metagenome (GOLD analysis project Ga0126342, IMG submission 92528) | Coral microbial communities from Lord Howe Island, Old Settlement Bay, Australia - Cyphastrea 1 metagenome | ecosystem: Host-associated > Invertebrates > Cnidaria > Coral ... | reverse complement strand
TAACCATTAATAGGGGCTAGTCATCCAATGGTTCATAGGGATTTATAATAACCATTATAAGGATCCTTATTATGGATGGGATGACCATCAACCATATAGTGAGTATTGACCATGGCTCACATGGAGGATGGGGATGCGAGCCGTTGGGCATGCTTCCAAATGCAGTAATGGTATGCCAAGTATTGCCAAGTCAAGACCTGTTTCATTCAATGTACCCCATTCAAAACACACAAAACGCGATTATGCATTCAATGTTGGCCAAGCTGGCCACTCAGCAAGAAGCTTGTTGCAACGTGACAGGGCTCCTTGCTTTGCTCCCATTTCGAGGAGACTCAGTATCATTTGACATGGTGGCTACATAGTTTTGTTGATTAGATCGATGGTGATTGCAACTGATGTTTATTGAATATGAGGACCCCTTTGTTCGTCTGTGTGTGTGTTTAGACAGGCGAGCTTTTGACCAAGTTTTTCAAACCCGGGATTCGGGCAGTTGATGGCAGAGCGTGCAACATCGATTTTTGCTTGTTTTTTGGGAACACCAGCATGACGGCCCCATGAAAGATGTTTTCTAGTGTGAACCATCGCAAGACATGGACGACTGTGAGTCACTATCCGATTTTCGGATCCGATGGAGCAACTCCAAATATGCTAAAGAATTTGGAAACGTCCTGAAGATTTTGGAGCAAGATACATGAAGATACTAAAGTTTTACCTTTTTTTTTAAGGAAATATAGAGTTAGCAAGATACTAAGTTAGCAACTAAAACTGGTTGGTGGTTTGGAACATGTTTTATTTTCCCCAATAGTTGGGATGATGATCCAATCTGACTAATATTTTTCAAGATGGTCAAAACAACCAACCAGAAAATATTCATCGTTTTTTTGTTATTTCAGTGGATGCTCCAGGTTTCAGAGCCTCAATTTTTTGTTTTGACCGTCCGAATCCCGCTCAAACTTACCTCTCTTCAGGCCTGAGAGGAACTGTTTGAAACTGTTGTGGGGGTTGGGTGTCCCTGCTCAATCTTTTTGGAAGATTATATTTATTCAATTTTATTCATATATATATATGCACATATATGGAGGTTTGCTGAAACAGGGGTATCCCTAAATCATCAATTTTAATAGGATTTTTCATTATAAACGATCCATTTTGGGGATATCCCTCATTTCTGGAAACCTCAGTATACATTATGTTGATTTAAGATGACTTGATGGCTACTCTTCCGGACAAAAAAACTAGCTAAAGTATGTTGGAATAACTTCATGTGAAACTGCATACTGTATAACAGTCTTTAGTAATTAATTGTAACATATATATATATGATATTTATAGCTATTTTCCTGATTATATATTATCCGGTTGGTGGTTTGGAACATGGCTTTTATGACTTTCCATTCAGTTGGGAAATTCATCATCCCAACTGACGAACTCACATTTTCAGAGGGGTAGGTATACCACCAACCATATATATATATATATATACATATATAATATATATATGATATATATATATATATATAAGTATATGATATATATATATATATGATATATATGATATATATGATATAAATATATACATATATATATATAATATATGTCTATCTATACCTTCAGTATAGGACTACCAACCATGGCTTCACCAACGGCAGCCGGGCAGATGGGTCCCATCATCCCGGTTTCGAATGGCTTCTCGTGGAATGTGTAACTTGCGTGGACGAACAGAAGGGGATTGTAGTGGGACAAATCGTGTTATAATCGGGTTATATGGGATTTACCCTTTGTTTAGCATAGCCATGGAAAATAGCCTGTTGATGATTCATAGATGATGATTTACCGAACTGAAGCACATGTTGTTCCAGTTCCCTACATCAAATAAACAGATGGTATTTTTTATTTTCCCAGATCTCCCCGATATCTCGAATCCGCAAGGACTTTGTGAAAGATATTGAGTTCCATTCATGTGCCATGGTCAGATTACATGGTTTATAAAAACTCCGGGGACTGGTCATCAATCCAGTAGGGATTGATATATCCATGTTGCGCCTTCCTATGGTGGTACCCCAATAGCTTTCCGCTTTCGATAAATGCTGCTACTCCAATACTAAAATGGATATAAATGGATGATTTAAGGATTCATTGAAGGGGGTACCATGTTAGGAAACTTCCATGTGGTTTTTGTCCAACTTTTGCAACTGGCCCAACCCAACCTGGCCCCTCGTCACCGACGATGACGTCGCGCGCGCTTCTCGTACGGGACCGGACGGCCGAGTCCGTGGATGAAATGGGGATTGATATCGTACAGTTATGGCCATTTACCAGTTATAACTGGTTATAAATGGGATTATACATTCTATAAATGGGGTTATATATAAGTACTTATAACATCTTATAACTGATAAATGGCCATAACTGTAAGCAATACTCATCAATCAGTATCACTTGGTAAGAAGAGCCTGATTGATGGTTTGGAACGTTTTTTATTTTCCATTTCATATATGGGATAATCCTTCCCATTGACGAACTCATATTTTTCAAGATGGTTATTGCACCACCAAGCAGTCATCAATCGGTATCACTTGGTGGGGCCGATGTGGAAATAGCACCTGCACTTTGTGCGTCACATGGGATGATTTTCCAACCTGGCCATAGACTTTATGGACGAGATCATGATCATAACATCGTTATATGACCTGACTCCTGTGTATATAATAATATATAATACATATTATATATATAATTATATATATAATTATATATATATATATTATATCATATTATATATTGTATATTATATTATATATATGTATATTACTCAAGTGTCAATTGTCACCTACAATGTTCCTACATGCACAGTCAGCTCCATGGCCTGTTAAGTCATCCATATTTCGCTGCATGAATTGAATGGAGCATGATTGTCCCGCATCCCTGACCATGGCTACGTCCTTGTCCCACCCTGCTTGCCACAAGTTGTTCCCCTGGCCGACTCATCCGGACGACTTCGATTTTTAAGGGAACCAAGTCTGGTGCCCTATCTATGACAAGTGGCCACAAAAAAAAAACTTACCAACATCTTTGAAGGACAAATCCATTCTATTCCATTCTTCTGTGTAGTTTGCGATTGTACAAATATTGTACGTGTAGATACCCTTCGTGTTTCAAAAAGTACTCGAACATGGCAATGGACGCCCCCATTTCCTGATGATACTCCGATGGGATGACATCGAGGAGAACCTGTAGGAAACCCCTCCAATTCCCACTAACACGAGATTCTTATATTAATGTTATTATAGATCCACATAGATCCCCTTATACTCCATGTTGTATCCGAGTATATCATGTTGTATATCCCCGTAGTCTAAATGGGAACTGTGTCCCTTGTCTCAGCGCCGAATCTCCGAGAAGACTCGGAATCGAAGCCGAAAAGCGATCCAGTTGGGGAACTGGTGTCAAGAATCTGACCTCAAACTGTACAGCTGCATCATATCGTGTTGTAATTGTTGTACAATCATGACTGGTTGGTGGTTTGGAAATGTTTGGAACATGATTTTTTGATTTTTCCATATATTGGGAACAATAATCCCATTTGACGAACTCATATTTTTCAGAGGGCTAGGTCAACCACCAACCAGATGATATTATATACATATATTGACTATATGCATATATGATATAGTATACTAACACCAACCAGATGATATACATATCTATATATATATTTACTATGAATCTCTACTATAATAATATATATATATACATACACGCAACAACATGTAAATACACACTCATGTCAGTGCTGTATCCATTGGAATGATTGGTCACATCTTTTAGGATCGCCGTTTTTGGACCATGGCTTTCACAGCTTCTACCCATGAAGAGTTGGAATGATTGGGTGTTGACCCATGGCGATTTTAGTGGTGCAGCCGGCTCCTGTCATGTTGAACTGGATGTTAAAAAATTGTTACCATCATCATAAACGCGGGCACTAAGTAAATATCATCAAACGCTATAGCTAACGTAAAGGGCACCACTCTGCCACATGTGTCAAAAATTCTGATTTTGTTACGACCCACTGAGTGGAGAGGAACTGATTTGACGCCTTGCAGATCTAACCGCCGGTTTCTTCAACCTTGCGAACACATCGCGAGGTTGGCTGCCGCGGTGTGGTAACCTGGTAGGTCCCACAAACCCATACCCGTTGATGTAGAGAGGAAGAAAAAGTCTCCGCAGTGCAGGGCCGCTCAGCTTGTATCAACCCATGGTTACCATGGTCCATATGTTTTTTTGGGATGTAACTGATTTCAGGTGCCATTTTTTTTAAATAGTAACCCAGTAACCCCCAAATAGATAGGAAAGTGATCTGTGAGTAGTTAATTTCGTGGGAATTCAATTCACTTTTCTATCTTTTTGGGTATTACTAGCATGGATCTGCTTGGGGTCAGTTTTTTGGGATCCACGAAATCTGGGCCAATGTGGGGCCCACTAACCAGGAAAAACAATCATGCCAGTGTCCAAGATTGGTCATGCAGAAGATCACAAGTGGCAAGTAACCCAGAGAAAGATATAGCCATGTTAGACCTGGATGTTTCAATCGCCCTCATGATGGTGATTTCACCCACGGTGGGATCAGTGGGGTACCCCTAGTTCGGTTCAATCCATTTTAGATGTGTTTGTTTCCATGAAATAAAGCATCCAGCTGTTGGGGTACTCCATGTATCGGAAAGCCCCATTTCTACATATCATAATTGTATATCATACCCTCTGGTAATTTAACATAGCTATGGAAAGATCCACCATTTTTAATGGGAAAACTCACTATTTCTATGGCCATTTTCAATAGCAAACTGTAAGTTTACCAGAGGGTATATACATAATATACATATATAGTATCAGCTGGGGTGTCATCAGCTCCATGGGAGCCCCAGTTCTTTTCCTTGGCTAATTTTCCATGGAGACATCGCGGAATATCTATTCTACTTGGTGGTTTGGAACCATGGAACTTGATGACTTTCCCATTTTTTTTGGGAATGTCATAACCCCAACTGACGAACTCACTCCATGATTTTTCAGAGTAGGGAAAAACCACCAATCAGATGATCATCCCATTATTAACCACTATTAACCCAGTATTGATATCACTTTCAGTCATCACCATTGAAGCCCTGGTTGGTTAAAGCCCAGCGACGATCATCCAGGAGTGTTGCAGAGCCGATAAAACGCGCGCACTGGGCGCTGGAAAATTCGACTGGGCGCCGGAAAGAACGAGTGGCACAGATTCACCAAAATGATTGGTATTAAAGAAACTATGGGGATAGAAAACCCATCGAACATGGTGGTATTTGTTTTGGGTATATGACATTATATAAAATGACCAATGATGATACGGATGGTAGTTTGAAATATATTGTTTATGTTCGGTTGTATCTATCAATGATACTTGGTGGCTCACTACCCACGGATCAGTGGATTAACCCTACTTATCCCACTGAGAAAACCAGTGATATAGCCCTACTTGGGATTCGGGGGTAGTTCACCTCCAAGTAACCACAATATTAACCATCATTAACCATGGTTAAAGCATGTTTTCCCATCATTTTCCCAGTATGAACGCTACTTATTATAGAAGTTGCTACCATGATCCCCGACCGTAGCGTCGCATCAGCCAGCGCAGCTAGCCATTGAGGGCCTGGATTTGGTGCAGTACTGTGATGATATTTCTGTTTGCTATTGAATTGTCCTGCATTGAAAAAACACATATACCCTATGGATCCAAGTACCTTCTTAGGAAGTGTTTGGGGTATGATTTGGAGGGTTAAGTACCTTCTCAGACAGTGGCCATGGATCCATAGGGATAGAGTGGATCTAAGATCAAGAATTGATGCAGAACACCGAGCCCCACGCAGGCCACGCAGGCCCAACACGGAGTCTGCTGGATCCTATCCCAAATCCCAGGTCGACAAGGAACGCTTGGACGGGGATGGTAAAGGCATGGTGATGGTAAAATCCATTGGGTTTACCACATTACTATTGATATTCTTGAAACTGCAATATATATATATATATCAATATATAATAAATTAAGTATTAAGATTATTAAGCTCCTATTTTTCCTAGCACTTTTGGGTATTGATATTCAGCAATTCTCCCACCTATGATACATAGCTACATGATAGCTTGAGGGGGGGAGCTGTGTAGTTTTACTCATGGATTTAACCCCTGGGTTTATCCTGGATAACATTGCTATGGTGGATGAAACTACTCACTTGACTAGTTTTTCGACATCCCCATATGATATTGAAATGTCTGGTTTGAAATAGCAAACATCATCAAACATCCAGATGTTAGACACCTAAATCTAGAGTAAACTAACAGTTCGATGTGGAAAAGCCATGGATTCCCTAGGAACACGATCCACAAATGATGTTGTGACTTCCACATTTAAGACTCTGACATAAAAAGGTGCGCGGAGCAGCGGTGATGTATCTTCCCAATTTAAGTTGCTTTGACCACAAACTGTAGCAAACCTAGTTGTAAAACTGCTTATCTTGGGGCTCAGAAAATACATAAGCATGTTGCATGGATTGCCTCATTCTCTTCAGCATGGTTGCTTCAAACCACTGTGTTGGGCGTGTCCAAAGGCGCGCAAATGGATAATCAGATGCAGCATGTTGCATGGTGTCGGTTCGGGTACACATTCCATTTGCAGTCCCATTTCAAGGTATTTTGAACCATCAAAATATTCATAGGAATGGCTTAAAACTTACAACCGGTTTTAGGTAAAATTCTGAGTCCATTGGTGATTTGAAGATCTATGTCGCTTGGGACCATTGTTTTTCTGAGTGATTTGTGCCGCAGGCAGCGCATGACCTGACAATGGCAGCGCACGACTTTTCGGACGATGAGGACAGGGTCGCACCCGACTCCGCCTTGGTTTTGTGATGCAGCACTCTCCCAGGAAAAAAATGGAAAACCCTTGGGAGTTGCCATCCAAAGGGTAGATTTAATATGATTTGATTTAATGACTTTTTGTCGCGTCAGGATTGGAATTTAAGTACGAAAATTCGGATTTAAGAATCAAATGATGAATTGCTGTCGTAAAACTAATACCATAAACCCATCCCTAGTAACCAACCATAAGAGGGGATCATTTTAAAATACGCCATCCTCAAAATCATCCAGTGACTGGGGTATCTGCAACTTTATATTTTAGGGGTGATTTGTTTCTGGCTTTGGATTTATCGCATGAATTGTAGACATTCTAGACACCCTGAGGTTGGTAGACATATGCTGATAATTGCATTGGATTCACCCATTATGACCGTCATTCAAAGATGGACACACCCTAAGAGCGTTTTAAGGGTCACACAACAGCTCGGGATGATTCAGCCTTGACTACTTGTTCTTGGATGTATTAAAGCCAGAAGGCCATGTGTCGATTGCTTGAAGCATATATGTGTTTACATGACAAGCACTCACTCTTGACTCACAGTGACCATGGTTGAATATGGTTGAATGTTGAATATCAAACCCAGGATAAACAAACCGCTGGTCTTGTGCTTCATAGTATAATATATATATATATATGATATATATATATATACAATTTCACATATATATATAATTATATATATATATATCTACACATTTATACATAATATTTAGTCATCTATCACTATTGGATTCATTTGTCATTATTGGATTCTATTTTTGGGTAAACCATCAAATCCTTCAGCCTGGATTTCTTCGGTTGGGTCCAGCTTCGGTTGAGCCTGCGAACGGTTGGGTCCCTTTGGTGTGACCATTCAATGCACCTGCGAAAATGGAGTGGCGTACTACTTAGCAATGATTGTTCTCATCATATATGCAATATATGCGTTTGACTCATAGATCTATATCTATCTATCTCTATATATATATAATGATTTGATATGATAAGATATCTAATATTTAGTGGTTTCCCATCTTATCATATCTGGATCCATCTTATTTTTTTCGTGACGGTTACTGTAACTGCCGTGTTCGTATTCGGTGTGTTAAACCGGCGCCCAGGACTTGAAGTTAGTGCGACAATAGCGAAAGGTGGAGCAGCCGTTTCGGAACTCGTATGGTTTGCAAAACACAAAACAGGTTTGCCATGTTGCAGAATTTGTGCTTCTATACATATCTATATATATATACAGTGATAGATGGATGGATGGATGGATGGATGGATGGATGGATGGATGGATAGATAGATAGATATATTAATGTAGAATACCGATTAGTGTCCTGGGACTCTATTGTGTTTTTTTTTCAAAAATAATTGAGTATCTTGTGAATGGGGGTGGTGGGCCTCTATTGTGAGAAGAAGTTTTTTCTCAGATCCAATTTTTTCAAGAGGAGCTTTATCCACCTTTATACACCTTTCTTTGGGTAAAGCTGGTCCATTTACTTTAGAAAGCCATATCCATGTTAAAGCCTTGAAAATGCAAGCTTTCTCAAATAATTAGATGCCTTATTGAAACCCTTATTGAAAAACAGCACCCAATCATTTTTTCATGAGTGACCCAGATCCTCAATAACGTAATTGTTTCGATGGTACCCTATTGTGCACAAAAACTCTTGGGGTGAAAAAACAACACAAAACCTTTTATCCACCTTTCTTTTGGTAAAACTGGTCCATTTGCTTCAGAAATGTAGGTTCAAATGAATTGAAAGGAAACTGATTTCAATTGAGACCCTTTCTTATCAATAGATGTCTTTGAAGTTTAAAAGGAAAATGAATTGAAAGTAGATTCACAGTAAATTGATTTCAATTAAATTCCTTTCTTATTAATAGGTGTTTATGAGGTTTAAAAGGAAAATCAATTGAAAGTAGATTGATGTCAATTGTCAATTGAAATCCTTTCTAAAGTTGACTATAAAAAAAATTGTTGAGGGGGCCAGAAAATGCCGAGTTATTGAGTATAGCCTAAGATTGTTGAGGGGGGGGCCCCTACACTAATCAGTATCCAAGGGAGGTGGATTGATGGCGTCACAGATGTTCCCTGGCGATCTGGTGGGATCTGGTGGCTAGATCTGGTGGGTTAGTTAGTAGTTGTTAGCTATATTTCAGCCGCAAAACGGAGGAAAAGATAAAGGTAACTTAAAAAACATCCTACTAGGTCCTACATTACCTTTTTTTTGGGCCATGAGATGTTCTAATGTGCCATGTTTGGTTGGTCTTTTGAAAAATTGGATTCTGTCCGTAGACACTGTAACTATTATTTGAAATATATACTTGTTCTGGATACATTGAGGGTCTAGTTGCTGGACATATTTTGGATGATGTGTAAACAAGCTTTCTGCTCCTTGAAGGATATAATTAATCATTGTTGGTCAACATCCTTACTATCGTTACCCCCGAGAGCTGTGATTGAAATCCTTAAATGAACATGTTGAGCTGCGTTTCACTGCGAGCTGCAGGCGGAAGACACTGCCGACCTATGCCAACGTCGTTGTGTGCGACGGAAAAACAAATCTGATCGCAGCCGTGCGATGGTGACATGGTACGGCAGATATGTAAAATCCAAAGTTGGGATGAACTGCGGCGTGATATTCGCACGCAAAACATCTGCAATGTGGTAAAGCGACGGTAAACCTAATAGAAAACCATCCCATTATACAACCGATGGTAAAATATATAGTAAACCTCTATATGTGATGCTCCTTTATTAGGTTTACCACTTTGTTTGGGACATGTTGTCGGAAGGGAATAGACGCGCGGTGGCACCTGCCGAACTTCATGAGATAGAGGATGGTATAAGCCACAAAATGGATCAAAAGGATTCGAATGGGAGGTGCGAATAAAGATGTAATCAAGATAATCAAGTTATATGAATCAGACATTATGAATGATTGAGTTTCAATTTGTTAACGGTTACATTGCTTCTCCAAGCAACAAAGTCCAACCCAACGGCGACATTGCCCGACCGGTTATGGTGCAATTGATCGTAAAAACCAGGAATAAGAGTAATGAAGTAATGCGCAGAGAAATGTCCGTACGTTTGATCAGCATGCCGAGGAGCCACTGTTTTAGGATTAGAAACAAGACGAAACGTAGAAACCAGAAACCCAAAATCTATCTAAAGAGGAATGTATTAAATATTGTCAAATATCAAAATCCATCATAGTTCATTCATGCATCAAATTTCACGATATGTGATTGTTCAGATACCAAAGCCAATTTCGAAGTCAAGTTGAGGACGCTCCGCTCTACTGGAAGTCTCGACCTGGACCAGTGTCACAGTAAGATCTTGCGTGAAGATCGTTGCAACATGTTGCAAAGATAGTTCCCGTTGAAACACATCGCAATGAATATTTTGGCTGCAAAGTGTGCCGCCTCTCCCACTGCAACTAGCCTCCAACATCCTCCAACAGCGTTGGCAAGACAACTCAACAGCGCATAAACTTATATAATCTTATATACGTATACCGCTTTAAAATCTTTAAACTGGCAACAGTGAAAATCATGCTGAACAACGGGGTGAACCATTGGATTCGGACTTAAAATCGGCAAAGGAAATTAATTCCCCACGCAAATACCTTCGCAAGCGTTAAGCCGTCCCACATAGTTCCTGCCTGACGACGTGACATGTGGGGCCGTTTTACTGTTCACCCAACATCGTTGGAATGCAGTGAACACGTTGAAGAACATCAAGAAACTGCATGAAATGCGGTCTTTTTTTAACCCGACACGCACCTTCCCCAACGACCAAAAGATTTTTGGCGTTTCAGTGAACTCGTGACCAGCGGGCAATACGGTAACACAATCGCAACACGCCATTGTTGACTTGCCGACACACGACGCAGACGACGAGGCATATGACGAGGCATCCGAACTGAAGCCATTCGACGTAAAGTTGCGCATTCGGACGGACTAGCCCAACTCATTGTCAAAGACCACTGGCACTTGAAGCAACTGGCACTTCATTGTCAAACACCACTGGCCCAAAATGTGTTTAATTTAAACATGATGTTTTCTGATGATGTCAATTAGCAGTAAATGCGAACAGAGACACGTTCGGGCCGAAAAAATGACCTGATTTTCGATTGTCTCTGGAGGCGGAGGGGGTGACCCCCTTTTTTCCATCACTGTTAATCCATTGGTTCATCATTATCCCTAAAGGATTAACCAATGGATTTGGTAATTCAAATGGCCATGTGGATCTATTTTTGTTTGGTTATGGGGTAAATTTAATGGCATAACTGGCATAACCCATCATAAATTGCTATTGTTCAAGGGTTATGATGGGTTATGCCTTGTTTTCACAGACACAAAATATGGTGCAGCTAAAGAAACTTGAGAAACTCCACAAGGGAAACGCGCGTTTTTACATCGCTGAATGTGACAAGGCACCGTTGCAAGGACCACGCTCCACTTGCACGTTGTCGAACGCGGCAAGTAGCGATATTTTAAGCGCCAGGGGAAGCCTCGTAGCCAAAAAGCAGAAGAACAACTTGTCCAAAAGAACATGTGCAGTATATACGTTTCAAAAAAAACACACAGCAAATCTGGGTGTCGAAAAAAAACTTTTTATAGGGTCTTGGAATGTCATAGGTCAGATTTGATTCAAAGGTTTTTCGCCGCAACAAAAAATGAAAACACATGAACAAAATAATATGTGTCCCACCTTTCAGGTCAGGGTCTCTAGATTTTCGACAAAAATAAAGTTCCTCCCCTTCCCCCTCCTTCTCCAACCAGTTCTTGAAACCAGCCAGTTCTTTGGCTCTTGAGGTCCAAATTTTCCATTCTGGCAACGGCGCAGGGGAATCCATTTTGTATCCATTGTAAGTCTTTCTGAACTTCCAGAGGGCCCACTCCGTGTGGTGGTGGGCCAGTAGCTGCAGGAACCTGTGTCTTTGCTCCTGGAAAAGCAGGCGCGACAGCGCATCAGTTGCACCATTATGGAATCCATGGCTGCCCTGCCACCGGTGGGCCCTGCCCGTCAAGAAACCGGGAGGCATCCCAAACGTGACCCCATTGGCAGAAGTCCTGCCTGACTGTCCAAAAACTTGTTGTGAGGTAACAGGAGTAGGCCATGGATTATTTGGCCCTTGCCAAGGATCTACACCAGGTCTCCTCCTCCACCTACCCTCATCTTCCTCCTCCTCCTCCTTCCAGTTGGTTGTGATTGTGGGCACCACGGGGCCCGTCACTCATTGCGAACTTTAGTACGTGGGCGGAAATTTTGTCGCGAACTTGCGAAGCAACTGGGCACGCAAGGGCTTGGACCCTATCGTGAGCTCCGGATGCAGCTGGGCACGTATGGGCCCAAACATATGCCAGATAAATCGAAATAACATGTTACAACAAACATAGTACCAGACTAATTAGATGCCACATGGAATGTCAAATTACCTGCCAGATAAAATGTTCGATACAATGCCAGCTTAGATATTGTCACCGTTTAAGTACAGCGACTAGTTTTTGTTTAGTCATTTGTAGCAAACCAATTTCATTTGCCAAATTTTGAGGTACCGCCACAGTCTTTGAAACAAACCAAAAGCGTCAATGTTGTTTCCCACCTGCCAGGTGAGGGTTGTTAGATTTTATTACAGTTGTTCTCCTCCTTCTCCTCCACACCTCTGCCTCCACTTCCACGTCCACTTCCGCCTTGCCAACTCTTCGCCAATCTTTTCGCCAACTTCCGCGCGCAGTGGGCACGGCTGGACCTCAACTGCCGGCGTCCGATCTGAGTGGGCACGGCTGGACCTCAACCAGGGACCTTCCGAGCCCAGTGGGCACCGCCGGACCTCAACCTGGGACTTCCACCGCTGGACCTCAGCGGCCAGATGGAATGCCAGAATATATGCCAGAAAAATTGCCAGAATATATGTCAGATAGACTGCCAGAATATATGCGACATAGAATGCCACATAGAATGCCAAAATATATGCGAGAAAGAATGCCGCATAGATGCCAGAATATATGCCAGATAGAACGCCAAAATATATACAAGATAAAATACTGGAAGATACGCCAGATTGAATATCAGAATAGATGTCAGATAGAATGTTAGGTAAAATTTCAAACTATATGTTAGAATATATGACTTGAAATGCCATGGTGGGGATCACTCGAAGTAAAGTATTTTTTTGAACGCGCGCAAGAGCAATGTGGAACCAGATTGAAACATTTTTGCCAACTTTGATAAACCATATTTTTCCATAACGGTGATGGAATGACGGTGATGGAACTTGTGGGCGCTGGTCATGGGGTTGACGTCAGCACGGTTCCAACCTCTAGGATTTGGTGGCCTGCATTTTGTCCCATTGGTGTACAAACATGTATTTTTTTTTTGGGGTTCCGCCCGATTAAAAAAAAATGTTTTGTTTAGGGTATGAAAAACGAGGTTTCCGAAGTTCCGTGGGTCCCCATGGTAATCAACTTAGTTTTTTCCATAAGTACGAGGAAAAATTGGTTTCACATGCTAATGCATGTGCAGCATGTCTAGTACCACCTCGAACAGCCACGCCTGACAACATGGGTTGCACCGCAGCACATGTAAACAACAGAGTTTTGGACACGGTAAATTTGAAGTACCCACTCTAATATCATGTTTATTTTTCATACCCCAAGATACCTCAGCCCAAACAAGTTTCAGCTATAGCGCAGTTTTCACACAACACATTTACAGTCGGGCGTTGCATTTTCCATCCGAACAATCTTCATGCAGCGCGTTCAAACGCAACATTAAAACATCAGAGTCAGAATAGACACATAATAACATGAACATGTAAAAAACAACTAAAAAATTGCGTGCCTGTAGTCCAAGTAATATCAAGCAACCTGGAAGTTCAGTCTCTTGGAAAATTTCAGGCGTTTCCACCCTCCAGTAATTCCAGTGATTTCAGGAGTTTCAGGTGTTTCATGTCATTTCACAGTGCGACACTGCCAAGTCGGGCCGCCCTCAAACCCTGAGAATCTGAAAATTTTTGCTCTCCGTCATTTGGGGTTTGCGTTTGTTTCCCGGATGTTTGCGAGTTTTTCGCAAGTATTTTCGTGCGTTGCCGGGGCCAACTTACAAATTTTACCCACCGAAACTTTTTACCCTCAAACCTTGCAAAGCAGGTCCGACACCCAGTTGCCTTTGTAAAAACAAGGGGTTTGAGTTGAGGAGTTTCAAATGTTGGACGTCAAAACATGTTTTTTTTGGAAAAAAAAAGGCGAACACCGAGAAACCAATGATTTTTCCAGGATTTCGATTTTTTTTTGCAGTCGACTCTGGGGTAGTTGACTTTGATTTTCGGATAATTATCATTGTTAGGTTTGAACGGACCCAAAATTCACGGGGAGTGACAGCGTATGTTCTTAATTGCTACAAGTGCAACATCTGGTTCGCAGGCTCCGAAAATTAAATTAATCCTAGGAGAATCAAATGTCCGCACTAGGAAACCAATTAGCTGCCCGAAGAAACGCCCTAATCAGAACCAATGTGTCTTTATCTAATGGCACAATTTTCATCAAACAGATTTTGTCATGCAGCCAAACCCTAAGCCGGTTAATTTCGCCATCAGTTGTTACCACCACTGGTCCCATGCCTCAAACATTTCAGAGTTTGCGGAACAGTTCCGAATGTCATTTTGGAAAACAATCATACGAGAAAAATGCCAAACTCTGCGTGTAGGATGTGTGCATTCGAACGATTTTTCTTGTAAAAACATGCATTTTGATAGCATGGGCATCAGTTCATGTGTGAAAGCATGCTGGGACGTGAAGAGGTGGTGTACATGACATGATGGTAGATACCCGTTCTAGAAGCATCTAGATCATCTAGGTTCTTACTTGTGGGTTTTACGTCATGAACGGATCAAACAACGGAAAATGTGCAAAAGTATGCTGACACTCTTGGTCCGGGCTAATCCAATTTTGTTATGTGGTAACTAGCTGGGTTTGGATTTTTTTTCTCGCCGAACAGTGGCGATGACAACAGGTCTCCTTTTTAACTTTCCTTGGTTCATGCCATTTTCCTGAATCTGTTTCTTTCTTTGAACGATAACGAGAACGATAACGAAACGATTAGCATTTCTTGCCAAATGATCTTGGCTGATGGGTTCCTTGCCGTTGGATATTATCACTTGCTTGTTGCAATCCTTTCGATGCTATGCATATTCTTTTGCAGCGCTCCATTGCTTTAGTGTCACAATTCAGTCAATGCACTCATGTGTAGGCTTGCAGGTAATCAGGTCTCCAGTTAGCACTTGAAACGATACTGAGAGAATTAGCATGACCAGTAACTCAGTTGTCTGGATGACATGCACAAATCGTGAAGTGAACTCCCGATGCAAGTGGCTCAACGAGCATGGCAGAAAAAGGGGCGCTTTTGAGTAGTCCCTTGATGTTTGAGATGGCAGCGGGAACCTGGTGGTGTTCCGGCGTTGCCTGTAGTGGCAAGGGCTTCTGCGTAGCTATGCGGCTGGTGGTGGCAATGGCCTTGGTGATGATTATGATGACCAATGGCTTGGAGACAGAAGGCCAGCTGCTGAGAAATTCGATCTCCAAGAAGTGCGCTCACATGAACCATTTGGATGAATGTTCATGTCCCATGGTGTTAGATGAACATATGGGTATTGCTGGATTGGCTTTGGACAGTCGTTGCATGTTACCCTGGAAAGTAGAGATGAAATGCAGTGTAGCCGATTACTTCAGTACATGCAAGGAGCCCAATAGTTTCAACATGCTACATTGTGAAATGAGAACAAACTGGGAAGACGAAATGTTTCAACACGGAGGATCCTTGGTGACAGCCTTTCACCCAAGCATGGAACGTTTGGACGTACGAGACCATTTTCAGTACCATTCTGGCATTCTCAACAATGTGGAAAAAGAGTGTTTTCAGCAAGAGACATTTTCCTTGTCATTTGTGCGTGTTTGCAACTTCCAGTGCAATGCTGGCAATTTCGACAGCGTGAACCACAGGGCAATTGCAGGAGATGTCAATGCGTGGTTTGTGCGTGATTTGTTTTTCCAGTGCAATGCTGCTTGCATGACTCACAATGCAGTGCAACTTCGACGTGATTTTCATTTCATGGAGTTCGCAATGAAATTGATTTCACCAGTGATGCTAAGAGTTTTCATGAAAGCGATATTTGCATTCATTTTCTCTGACCACTGAATGTGACATGGATGTATGTGGATTGAACGACAGTTTTCATTTTGCACACGATATGAACAAGCTCAAGGAGGTATCAGTTATCAAAGTGGAAACTGATGGCAATGATGCTCAGTTGGTTTTGCAATGCTCTGTATTTTTTCGGCAAGATGTAGAGGAATGCAGGTGATGGTGATTTCAACAACTGTGACTGCGCTTTTATGTGGTGTGTGGTTTCTTCAACTGCAAGTGAGCCACTTGAACTATGGCAACAGTGCGCAAAGCAGAGCGTGCAGACGGCGAAAAACGGAGAGCAGCAGTGAAACTTCAGAGACAGTTGATGGCAGTAGTGTTTCTATGTGGAGTGGCCAACGCAAAGGCCATGGTGGAACAGTCTGAACTTCAAGAAGCTTTCCGGGAACGTATAACATCGATGGTAGAAGCTGCAACACGTGCAGCAGCAGCTGCTGAGCGTGCTCTTGAGGGACCTTCGACAAGCACAGGTTCCAATGAAGGTCTTTCTGCAGCCTCGAGGGTCCTGAAGGCACCAGACGTGTTTTCAGGAGAAGATGCAATGCTATTTCAACAGTGGAAACATCAATTTACAAGCTGGTTGTATTTTGGTGATGGCCGGTGTTCAGAAGCACTTGACAACTTGGAGAAGAAATCTGAAGCTCCTCCTTTATCCTCATACAATGCTGATGAGAGACAGATGAGCCAAAAGTTGTTTGCAGTCCTCACCTCGTACCTTCGAGGTAAGTGTGCGCATATGGTGCGTGCAAAGGCCAAGAACAAAGATGGTTTTCGGTTGTGGCACAGCTTGAATCAAGAGTATATGCCCAGCAGAAGGCAACGGTCGCTGGCTCTTGCTCAGGCATTAGGTGCCTACCCGTGCTTCAACAAAGACAAATCAGCATTGGAACCCATCCTTAGCTTTGAGCAGTTGGTGATGCAGTATGAGGAGGCAAGCGGCAGTGTGTATCCCAAAGAGCTTATGGCAGCAACCCTCATCAGATGCTGCCAGCCCAAGCTTCGAGAATAGCTTCAACTTTCCATCATTGATGAAACCAGTTACGGAGACATCCGAGACAAAATCACAGCCTATGAACGTGTGGCCAAGACATGGACCAGTGATTAAGTCCTCAGACATGTCAATGACCAGCCCAGTTACACCAGTGGAACTCAAGGTGATGGCCCAGTTCGCATGGAAGTTGACAGAGTGGAAAAGGGAAAAGGAAAACAGAAAGGCAAAGGCAAGAACAAAGGTTTTGCTGGTGGTGAGTGGGCGAGCGGTTGGCTTTATGGACGTGGTCGAGGCCGTGGGCGCCCAAACAACAGAAAAGGCAAAGGAAAATCCAAAGGGAGGAAAGGTGGTTATTCG